>SDBS01008377.1_pt1 | contig 9996 bp, 9 predicted proteins | sample 2277091 | NCBI WGS metagenome assembly SDBS01 (sample SAMN10404972, study PRJNA504765) | marine sediment metagenome | isolation source: marine sediment core GS10_PC15, 163 cmbsf | place: Arctic Ocean: Southern Knipovich Ridge | collected 2010 | reverse complement strand
GGGATACTCTTTGGGCTCTTAATGGTTGGCGTAGGGTAATAGCGGTACCGGTGGCGCTTTGCTCTCTATCCGGGGCGACAACTACTACCGTGGCAACACTCTTTAACTCCTTAGCTAGTACCCATAGTCCGGGGGCGAATATGCCATCATCATTGGTTACCAGTATTGCCATATATAATGCCTTATATTATAAAGTTTAGCATGATATAGACGGTGACGTCAAATAGAGGTGCTCTGTCTTAATGAATATTTAGGTTTAATGGTAATATGGAGTACGACTTTTATGGCTGTGGCTATCTCCTTTAGCTTGTCATGCAGGTAAGTATCTGTTAATCTTTCGCCACGCTATATTCCCCGGTAAAATTTGGAAGGGTGAAAATGATACGAAAGATAACGGATATTTTAAAGGAGAAAGAGCAAACCTATTCGTTAGAGTTTTTCCCGCCTAAAACCCCAAAAGGGAGAGAAAGGCTTACCGAAGTCGCCGGCGCTTTTGCTGATTTAGAACCGGACTGGTTTTCGGTAACCTATGGCGCCGGTGGTTCCACCAGGGAACTTACCATGGATATCGTTTGCGAGTTCCAGAAGCGTTTTGGGGTGCCGACAATGCACCACTTTACCTGTGTAGGGCACAGCCAGGCTGAACTTGAAACCATGATTAGCAAAATGAGAGAAAAGAATATTTGTAATATCCTGGCTCTTTTGGGCGACCCTCCTCAGAGTGAGGAGGGCTGGAAACCGGCAGCCGACGCTCTCCCGTATTGTTATCAGCTTATTGAGCTTATTCGTGCCCATGATAGCTTCTTTAGTATAGGTGTTGCCGGCTTCCCTGAAGGGCACATTGACTGCCCCGATAAGGAAACGGATGCGAAGTATTTGAAAATCAAGATAGACGCCGGCGGCGAATTTGTCATAACACAGCTTTTCTTTGATAACAGGGACTATTTTGAATACCTGGCAAGGGTGAGGAAGATAGGCGTCAAAGTGCGCATCATTCCCGGTATTCTACCAATTATAAATTATCAAAAGCTGCTGCAGTTCTGTGCAACCTGTGGAGCTAACATATCTCAGAGGGTTCATGACATTTTCAAGCCGCTTGATGGTGATGAAGAAGCTACTTATAATGCCGGTGTTAGCTTTGCGGTTGAGCAGTGTAATGAGCTACTTGAGGGTGGGGCACCGGGGCTGCATTTCTTTACCCTCAATAAGCTTGACCCGACGCGGGAAATCCTGGGTAAAATAGAGCGCTAGGCTAAAGCCGTCGTCGGTAGTACCCATATGTATACTTTAGTTAAGTTAAGATTACTTGCCATATCAGAGATAGTAATTGGCCCGGTCTTTAATCTAACCGGTAAACAGGCAGCTTAATTGGAGAAAGTCGGTGAAGACCAGCGACTTTGACTATTATCTTCCCCCGGAACTTATCGCCCAAACCCCTGTCGAACCAAGAGACCGCTCACGGCTGATGGTTTTAAATCGGGGTGATACTTCAATTGAGCACCGCAGTTTTTCTGAGCTATTAAGTTATTTGCACGCCGGCGATATCTTAGTCCTCAATAATAGTCGTGTTATTCCGGCCCGTCTAATTGGACGCAAGGTTGATACCGGGGGCAGAGTGGAGATATTGCTCTTGCGCCGCTCTGGTAACGGTACCTGGGAGGCACTGGTCAAACCGGGGAGACGGGCCAATATCGGCACCAGGATTGAAATAACAGATGAGTCTATGGGCGCTGGGCATGGGTCCGGGGTATTAGCCGAGATAGCCGAACTAAAGCCGGGTGGCATCAAGCTGGTGAGTTTCTCTGATGAAAGCCTTTTGCCCGGGTTAGGTGCCGTTCCACTGCCGCCATATATACATGTTCCTCTGACCAGGCCCGAGCGGTATCAGACAATCTATGCTGATACTGCTGGCAGTGTGGCGGCACCGACCGCCGGCCTGCACTTTACCCCAGAACTGCTTAACCAGCTAGAGCAGAAAGGGATTCACTGCCTGTTTGTTAGCCTGCACATCGGGCTTGATACCTTTCGCCCGGTTAAAGAGGAAGAGCCGGCAAAACATCTTATTTGGCAGGAATACGGCTCGCTCAGTCAGCAGGTAGCCGCCCGGTTATCTCAAGCCAAGAGGGATGGACGGAGGATTATCTGTGTCGGCACCTCAACAGTGAGGCTCATAGAACAGGTGGCCGAGCTTAGCCGAACGTCTCTTTTAGAGCCATTTGAAGGCTGGGTGAGCCTGTTTATCCTGCCAGGACATGAGTTCCGTATGGCAGACGGCATTATTACCAACTTTCACCTGCCACGCTCAACACTGCTGATGCTGGTTACTGCCTTTGCCGGCCAGGGTTTAATTAAACGTGCCTATAGCGAGGCGATAGCTTCAGGCTATCGTTTTTACAGCTTCGGCGATGCCATGCTGGTTATCTGAGGGGATGTTTCTCTTCTTGTTCCGCACGTGCAACAATATCTCTGGTTTTGGTCTCCTGCCTCACTCAAGCAGGCTTTGGTGGTGCCTGTGCCAAAAACTCCTCCGTTGGGTCAATCAGACTGATTAGCCTCTGGCCGGGCTTTGGTTTAGGCGGGTTATTGGCGGTAAGGATTACAAGGTTGTCGTTCTGGTCAATTAAAAATAGAGGGACAACTGTCTCCCCATGGAAGGCGCAGACGCCAGGCCAACCACTCTGCGCTAATACCTAGGACAACGATGCTGGCCAAGCTGAGCAATGGATTCTCAACCATAAGGGTTAGCCCTTCTTATACCACACAGCGTTAAGTCTTACTTTAAAATATGCCTTATTTATACTATACGTCCCTTGCTAGTTGCAAGCTGTAAATCAGTGGTTGTAGCCCGGTGGAACAAAACTTGAGGGATACCGTCATGTGGCGCTAGTGCCCAATGAGTGCTAATGTATCAGGCCCACCTATACTGCGAGCTGCTTGAACCTTCTTGAGACCACTGTTGTCAGGACAAGCATGAGCACAATCAGCCCCGCCAGAACGGAGACCTCGGGGATGATGTCCGACCAGGCACCGCCCTGCTGGCTGATTTCCACAACCGGTTGAACGATATAGTATGTCGGGAAAATCTTGCCAATCCAATGTGGTATCCCGGGAAACATGTAGACAATAACCGGCGCAAATAGAAGCAGTCCCGCTGCCTTTATGGTGGCAAATAGTGTATTGATATCCTTAACCAGTAACCCGAGCACCAGGCCGAATAGCGCTGCCAGCACGGCGCCCAGGCCGAGTACTATCATCAGTAACCCGGGCTGTACTCCAAAGACTTGGTTCATGAGCATGATGACGATGCTCATCACCAGTGCCAGGATTACACCCATCAGTCCTTTTGCGATGAGAATATCTCCCAGTGTGGTCGGTGTGACTGCCAGTGCTGTAAGTGTATGTTTCTGTTTTTCGTCCACCATGAGACTTGCCGGTACCATGATGCCACCTATGGTCACGGCGTAGAGGAGCACAAACGGGAGCAGGCGGTCGTTCCAAGGCACGCTCTGAGTATCACCCAGTGTGGCTGTTTCAATGTGGACCGGCACCTCCTGACCAGCCAACTGGCGCACGGCGCTATTAATGCTTGCCAGCAGGATACCGCGGTTCTTGGCCAGGCTCTCACCCCATACGTACGCAGTCAGGTCGATGGCGGTGCCGCGTGATACCTCCTCGTCGAACCCCTGTGGTAAGGTCAGTCCCATGTCCACGGCGCCGGTCTCGACTGCCCTCTTGAGGTCGTCAGTCGAGGCATAGGTGCGGGTCTGCACCGAATCTGATGCCGATACCAGGCCCACCAGCCGGGAATTACCCTGGTCGTTGATGCCCAGCTTCGCCGTTTGTGAGAAGAAGGTTCCGAAGACTAGTGTCATGACGAGGGAGATTAGTATCGGGGCGACGATTGCCATGATAAAAACAAAGCCTTTTGAGCCATACTTGAAGTCTTTCCATAGCAGGATGGCCACCCTTCGAATGCTCATCTAAATTTCCTCCCCAGCACCGTGATTCCGAGCCACACTAAGACGATATCAAAGCCGAGCAGTACTAACAGGTTATCCCAGATATCACTCCACCCGGCATTGAAGTTCGCAGCCTGGTAGATGGCATCAACGAGGTAGTACGATGGGACTGCCTTGACCCAATCCGAGACCGTTCCGGGGGCCAATACACCGAATGCGGGCACGCTCAGGACGATAATCGCCGGCATGCCCCAAGCCATGACCGTCGTCATTTCCTTACTGCCGGATGCCACCAGGAAACCGATGGCAGTCGCCATGATTGCGCCGAGCAGCAATGCCAGAATGATGATGAGTGGCTGCTGGCTTAGCCCACCGGTGACTGCCATGAACAGCAGGACCTGGACAAACGCCAGACTAACGCCCATTATCAGCTTGGCTGCAAAGAGACCTCGTATCGTCATCGGCGTAATCAGCAGCGCCTGGACGGTACCGCCGACAACCTCGCTGCTTATCAGGCTGGCCAGACCGAGCATCTCCATCATTAGTATGATGACAGCCAGCATCGGTAACAGGCGGTCCCGCAGCGGGATTTGAGCGCCGACCATATCACGTCCTAACACCTCCGGCGAGACATGGACGCTCAACATCTGCCCGGTCTGGAGAAAAGCCAGCTCCTCAAGTATCACAACAATCGAGTCCCGCAGTTCCTCCGGCGTGTCCGTGCCGAAATAGACGTCAAGTTGTCCTTTCTCCCCCGACATTAGTTTGTCCATGAAGTCGGGCGGGACGACGACGCCGGCGAGGTATTCACCACCGACAACTGCCTCCTTGAGCTGCTCTTCACTTTCCACGAGCACAAACTCCAGCCCCTGGCTTCCCGCCTGCTCCAGTATCGGAGGCGGTACCGGAGCATAGACGGCCATCTCCAGTGTCTCGTCAACCGTCCGTGGCATCACGAAATAGATGGCAATATAGGCCACCAGTCCCAGAACGGTTATCAGAGCAAAGAAGCGGTTTCTGAAATAAAGTTTGAAGTCCTTGGCAATGAGCGCACTGACAATCTGCCAGTTCATCCCACGAGCCCTCGTCCGGTAATCTTAATGAAGATGTCCTCCAGGGTAGCCTCCTCACTGTGCACCGTAACTCCGTTCTCTTCAGTAAAGAGCTGCTGAATAGCCTTTGGTGTCTCCGGAGTATCCAGAACTATTTCGCGGTCCTCAAGTTTACCACTGTTAGATGAGACTTTAGCTTTTAGTGCTCGTTTGCCATATTGCTGTTTCAGGTTAAGTGGAGTATCCAGAGCGACTATTTTCCCCTGATTCATAAAGGCTACCCGGTCGGAGAGCTTGTCAGCCTCGAGCATGTCGTGGGTAGTGAGAAAGACAGTAGCTCCTCGCGCGCGCTCCTCGAGGATGATATTCCGGATAGCTTCTGAAGAGATCGGGTCGAGTCCGGCAGTAGGCTCATCGAGGAATAAGACGCGGGGCCGGTTCAAAAGTGACCGTGCCACCATAAGGCGTTGCTTCATTCCCTTTGAATACGTCTCGACCCGGTCTTTCTCGCGTCCTGGCAGATCGACCCGTTTCAACAGGGTATAGCCGTCGAAGGGGTGAATACCAAACAGACGGGCGAATAATCTCAGGTTTTCTATGGCACTCATCTGCTCATAGAGGTTGGTATCCTCAAAGCAAACCCCTATCTCGCCCTGCACCTTCTCAACATTTCTGGCAACGTCAAAGCCGAGCAGTATTGCCTTTCCTGCTTTGGGCTTTAGCTGGCCCGTCAGTAACTTGACGGCGGTTGTCTTGCCGGCACCATTGGGGCCGAGAAAGCCTATAATTTCGCCTTGAGCTACATTGAAGTTGATATGGTCTACGGCAACCAGGTCGCCGTACCAGTAGGTCAGTTCTTCAGCAACAATCGCATCACCAGCCATATTGTCTCCTTTCCTGCCGTATGCAAGGTTCGGCTTGCTGGATATCGTAGCATCTAGGCTGGCGACTTGCAAGTATCCCCGGCGTTTACATCTTCCATGGCATTTGCCAGGTATGCGGTTACCACTCTCTCAGGATAACTTACAGCCGCATCAGAACCATAATAGATTGGCTATTATTTCTACAGCTTCGGTGATGCTATGCTGATTGTGTAGTGCTACTCCCAGCGGAAGAATCTGATGGCTAGCACCATGCAAATGACAAACCATCCGCTAAGAACGATTATATCTGTACTTAAAGAATGCAGTGGTGGTGCGCCAACCATTATCTGCCTAAAGGCATCTCCCAGGTAGGTAAGGGGGAGAGCTTCTACTATGGGTCGCAGGAAGTCAGGCATTATCTCAACAGGGAAGAATATGCCGGACAGAAACATCATAGGAAATGTTATTAGATTAATAATGGGCATGGCGCCCTCTACGGTTCTAACCCGGGAAGCAACGAGGTAGCCAATACTGATGAAAGAGAGGGTGCCCAGTATCACCAGACCAAATAGTATAAACCAGTTGCCTATTACCTGAACATTAAAAGCAAAGTAGGCGACACCGAGAAGAATTATTGCCTGCAAGACAGTCAATACCAGTCGGAAGGCGACCTGACTGAGCACCACTGTAGAGCGACGAAGGGGAGTGACGCCAAGTCGTTTAAGCACCTTTTTTTCTCGCCATTCTACTAGAGGTATAACGCCAAAGAAACCAGTCATCATAATGGACATGGCCAGGATTCCGGGGACAAAGAAATCTATGAACCGCAGGTTCTGGGACAGAATCGATTCCTCGGCCAAGGTCAGTAAAACCGGCTGTTGGGTTAACTGTCGGTTTATCTCGCCCACTACCTGTCTCAGTACCGGCAGGATTATCTGCGCTGAAGTAGTCTGCGAGGGGTCGTGATAGACCGTAATAGCAACCGCTCTACCAGCGGCAATGGTGGCTTCCATATCAGCCGGAATGACAACAACAGCACTGAGGTCGCCATCTTCAAGCTCCATCAGCTTATCGTCCAGTTCACCCTCGCTTATTTCAAAGATTGTAATTTCCTTAAGCGCCTGAGAAATCCCCTGTCCATGGGCCGAGGTATCATAATTTGCCAGGCCGATGTTGTAATTTACAGTTTCGCCACCGCCGAAAACCAGCCCGAAGATGCCGATGAATATCAGGGGAAAGGCAAAGGTAAAGAATACCGCCGTTTTGTCTCTAAAAAACTGCTTGAAATTGGCAATTAGAAGTTTACGAAATGCCCTCATTCCCTTATCCTTCTGCCGGTGAGCTTGAGAAATACATCCTCCAGAGTAGCTTCTCGCACATGGAGGTTTTTGAGCTGCCCGGTTAAGTTCACCTTCTCGGCGTATTTTAGTATCGCTGACATGGTGGCCGGGATATCGTTAGAATATACGACGACCTCGTTGGCATCGATAGCGACATTGGTGGTTCCCGGGAAAGTTTGTAAAACTATCTCGGGTGGCGGCGGTTCCAGTTCAAACTGGATGGCTTTTTCTTCAAAGTAGTTCCTTATTAGTTCTTGAGGAGAGTCCAGGGCGATAATCTTGCCGTGGTCCATGATGGCTACCCGGTCACAGAGGCGCTCCGCCTCTTCCATGTAGTGGGTGGTCAGAAAAATGGTTTTACTCTTATTTCGCATGTCTTCTATGACTGTCCACAGCCCTCTTCGTGCCTGGGGGTCGAGACCCGTTGTCGGTTCATCAAGAAAGGCTATTTCCGGGTCATTGATTAGGGCAATGGCTACTGATAGCCGCTGTTGCTGGCCACCAGACAGGTTTTTAACCAGCACCTTCCGACTGTCTGTGAGAGCCAGTAGCTCAACCACATCGTCTATCGGCAGAGAGTGTTTATAGAATCCGGCAAATGTATCCAGCAGTTCATAAACGGTGAGGGAAGGCATCAGGGAAGGTGCCTGAAGCTGGGCGCCGATTTTCTGCTTTATCCTGGTTGGCACCTTGGCTACATCCATCCCGAGGACAGTTACACGACCGGAGTCTGCCGTGCGCAGCCCCTCTATTATCTCAACCGTGGTTGTCTTACCGGCACCATTTGGCCCCAGCATGCCAAAGACCTCGCCCGGCTCAACATTAAAGCTTATATCATCCACTGCCTTGATGGTGCCATAGCTCTTTACCAGATTCTCAACCTCAATAACCATAAAAGCCTCATAAACAGTAGTTTAGATATTATGACCAAGTTTTAGAATACTATATGGGGTAGGCTTGTGTTTTTACTTTTGTAAGGGCTTATCAGCCCCTGGTAACTAAAAGGATTATGAGAGCAATAACAATGACACCGACTATTCCAACTGCTAGATACCAGCGAGGGCTACGTTTAGCTCGCCCTATCTCTGGCATCTCCCTCAGGGTCTCTATTGACGGGACTTCATCGGGGGGTAACTCGGCATATTCGGACCACTGCTGGAAGAGTTTCCTGGTCTTTTTTTCTGAACTAAAGGCGTCTCTTACTGCCTTGACTATCGGTTTTGCCACCCGCTCCAATCGTTCCAAGAAGACTTTGCCCACCTTCTGGCCGGAAAGCCTTTTTTCACTGACTTCCAGTTGCTTACCACAATGGGGGCAGAAACTGGTCTGGTCAGGTAGCTCTCGCCCGCAATAGGGACAGAAGGCTAGCCTCTCAGTCTCCTGGCTAACTGGCAATAGGTCTTGGCCACAATACGGGCAAAAAGCCAAGCTTTGAGGAAAGAGAGACTCATCTATATTGCGACCACAATTTGGGCACTGCACTTATCTTTGGCCTCTTTTAAGAATCAGCCAGCTTCTGGCGGCAGATAATTATAACACGCAACTGGGCTAATTAAAACCCATCCCGCCACTTATTGGACAGTACTGGTTTTAAAGACTATAATCTCTGGGTAGCTATGGGTCTTAAGCCTAAACCTCAGGTTCTTTTTGGTCGCAAGGAGATAGAAGCCGCAGTCAGCCGGCTGGCGGCCGAAATCAGAGGCGATTACCACGACAAGCACCCTGTTCTAATAGGTGTTCTTAAGGGCGCCTTTGTCTTTCTGGCTGACCTGGTGCGGCAGCTTGATTTTCCCTTGGAAGTGGAGTTTATCAGGCTGTCCAGTTATGGTAAGGGTAAGGAAAGTTCGGGTAAGGTTAAAGTAGTACAGGGGCTTGGCTCTAACGTTAAGGGCCGGCATGTACTTATTATTGAAGACATAGTGGACAGCGGTCTAACGACTACTTTCCTGATAGATTACCTCGGTAAGAAAAAGCCAGTCTCAATAAGAGTCTGTGCTTTAACCAGCAAGCCTTCCCGGCAAAAATTGCCAGTCACAATTGGCTACCTGGGTTTTACCGTCCCCGATAAGTTCATTGTTGGTTACGGGCTTGACTCCGGTGAGGAGTTTCGCAATCTCCCGAATATATGTTTTATTGGTGGTGATGAGTAGTGTCATCCAAACTAGCTCGCTTAATCAAAGTTGCCAGAGGGGAGTCTCCAGCAGACCTGGTCCTGGCTAACGCACAGGTCATAAATGTTTTCACCGGCGAGATAGAGGCGGGCAATGTGGCTATTTATGATGGCATGATTGCCGGCGTTGGCGACTACCATCAAGCTGAGCAGGTGATAGATTTAGAGGGAAAGTATCTGGCTCCCGGTTTTATCAACGGTCACAGCCACATAGAAAGCTCCATGCTTGATATTGGCCAGTATGCCCGGGCGGTAGTCCCGCGAGGCACCCTGGCAGTTGTTACCGACCTTCATGAGCTGGCTAATGTCTCGGGGCTGGATGGCATCAGGTATATTTTAGGCTCTGCCCGCCATCTGCCTCTGGAACTCTTCTTGATGGCTCCATCCTCGGTGCCGGCAACTCATCTGGAGACATCAGGCGCTTCCCTTGATAGTAAGGCTCTTCGTCGGCTTCTCCGGTGGCAGGGGGTTATCGGGCTGGGGGAGGTGATGAATTTCCCCGGCGTAATTTGCGGCAATGATAACTTGCTTGATAAGATTGCCTTGGCTAAAGGCAGGGTAGTTGATGGTCATGCCCCCGGCGTTAGCGGCAAAGACCTTACTGCCTATATT
>SDBS01008376.1_pt1 | contig 9997 bp, 9 predicted proteins | sample 2277091 | NCBI WGS metagenome assembly SDBS01 (sample SAMN10404972, study PRJNA504765) | marine sediment metagenome | isolation source: marine sediment core GS10_PC15, 163 cmbsf | place: Arctic Ocean: Southern Knipovich Ridge | collected 2010 | reverse complement strand
TGTAAATGATTTTTACAGGCGGTTTATACGCAAAGACGCCTCTGAAAAAGAACTGGTTAAGGTTGGAAGAATTACCACGGTTGCCTTAATGATCATTGCAGGGACCTTTGCCCTGACCTTCCTCAACAATGCGACCCAGGCCTTTGATATTCTTTTATTATCGGGAGCCGGATCCGGTGCCATTTACCTGCTTCGCTGGTTCTGGTGGCGCATCAATGCATGGACAGAGATTGTTGCCATGATATTTGCTACCGCTTTTGCAGTGGTCCTGGTTTTCATTGTTCCTGATGAAGCAGTTGTAACTACCAACCTGGATGCTTTTACGGTCAAATTATTGATTGCAGTCACCGGGACAACAGTAGTCTGGCTGGTAACGACCTATGTTACCAAACCTGAGCGTATGGAAACCCTGTATGAATTCTTTATGTTGACCCATCCCGGAGGTCCCGGATGGAAGAAAGTTGTACAGCAGGCTGAATCAGAAGGAATTAACATTAATGAAATGGAGGAAGGGAAGAGATGGGAAATGCCACAGCAGCTTCTGATGGTGTTTATCGGAATAATAGTCATATACGGTTGTTTGTTCTCCATTGGCAGTTTTGTATATGGCAACATGCTTACCGGGGTCATCACGGCTGTCATTGCGTTGGTTGGAACGGTCATCATGTTCAGGTTACTTGATAAACTGAGAGTGGACAGTAAAACTTAATGTGCAATGTAAATATTTGAAAAATGGAGACTATATTCTCTCAGGTAGAAAAAGCATTTCTAAAGGAAGCAGGTAACTATGAGATGACAACCGGAATACCCTATATCCTGGTTGAAAATTTTCCTAAACTGGGTTTGATGACCTCCCTTAGATTCCTCGAGTGGGTCCTGGAGAACCCGGAGGGAGTGATCAGCCTCCCGACAGGAAAGACACCTGAATTCTTTATCAAGCATACAGAGTTCCTCCTGGAAAACTGGAACAAGAAAAAAGGAGAAGATATTAGGAAGGCGTGCGGATTAGAAGGCTCAAGTAAACCTGATCTGCGCGGGTTGCACTTTGTCCAGATCGATGAGTTTTATCCAATCTCTCCTGATCAGCATAACAGTTTCTACAATTATGTTGAGAAATATTATATCAGGGGATTTGGATTGGACCCGAAAAGATCCCTGCTGATTAATTCCGAAGAAATACCACTTGCAAAAGGAAAACATTTCTCGGAGATATTCCCTGATTCCCAGGTTGATCTGTCTCTTGTTTACCGGGATCCTAAATCTGAGCTTGAGAGATGCCAGCAATCATCGATCTTAAAGATCAATGACTGGTGCTACAATTACGAGGAGCAGATCCGTGAAATGGGTGGAATCGGTTTCTTCCTGGGAGGTATTGGTCCCGATGGACATATTGCCTTTAATGTGAGGGGGTCTGAACACCATTCAGCAACGAGGCTTACACCTACCAATTTCGAAACCCAGGCTGTCGCTGCAGGAGACCTGGGCGGTATTGAAGTCTCACGCAGCCGGCTTGTTATAACCATTGGTCTTGAAACCATTACATACAATCCTGAAGCTGTAGCTATCATTTTTGCGGCTGGGGAGGCTAAAGCGGACATTGTGAAGGCATCCCTGGAAAGTGATATCACCAGTATATATCCTGCCACGGCACTGCAAAAATTACCCAATGCCCGTTTCTTCCTGACCACGGGGGCTGCCAACAAACTGCATGACAGAATTGACCAGTATTACAAGACTGGTACATGGACCCATGAAAAGACAGAACACGCGGTCATTGATCTGTGTCAGAAGATTGATAAATATGGAGATCGCCTGCTTATGGAGGATCTCAAAAGCGATCCATACTGCAGAATGATCCCGGACCTGGACGAAGATACTGTTCAGTCCGTCAAGGATTCCATCCAGGCTAAAATTGTGAAAGGGATGGGAAAGGAGAAAAACCAGATATTCTACCATACGGGTCCACATCATGATGACATCATGCTGGGCATAATGCCACATATCAACAGGCAGTTGAGGGAATCTACCAATGAATTTTATTTCTCGGTGTTGACCTCAGGTTTTACCGCCGTTACCAATATGTTCATCACCTCCTTACTGACAGATGTGAAGCGTTTCCTGAATGCATCAGAAATACAAATGACAAAATATCCTGATTTTTTCGAAAATGGTTACAAACTGAAATGGGATAAAGATGTCAGTCACTATCTTGATAATATTGCTGCTCAGAACGACGATGAACTCAAACGCGGAATATCTCACCGGATTGTCAGGGCCATTGTCGATACCTGGAAAGTAAAAAGCCTCGAAAAATTACACTTTACCATTGATGAAATTCTTTCCATCCTGAGACAAAGTTATGACGGGAGCCAGAATCCACCCAAAATACAGAAACTCAAAGGCATGGTAAGGGAATTCGAGGAAGAGCTGATCTGGGCGCATTATGGCGTCCCGGTAAAAAATGTGCATCATCTGAGGCTGGGTTTCTATAAAGGTGACGTTTTTACGGAACAACCAGACCGCAGCCGTGATGTTACCCCCATCCTTGAGGCTTTCAGGAAAATTAAGCCCACGGTTATCAGCCTTGCTTTCGATCCTGAGGGCAGCGGTCCCGATACACACTACAAAGTCCTTCAGGCCATTGCAGAGGCAGTGAGGGAGTGGGGAAAGGAGACAGACACTTCGAATCTGCGCATCATTGGTTACCGGAATGTATGGTTCAGATTTCATCCTGCTGATGTTAATGTAGTTGTTCCGGTGTCGTTGAATTCCCTGTCCATCATGGATCAGTCCTTCACCAACTGCTATATCAGCCAGGTGAATGCATCCTTCCCCAGTTACGAATATGATGGAAAATTCAGCCTTCTTGCACAAAGGATCTGGGTCGAACAACTGGAACAACTACAATTGTTGATGGGTAAAGACTACTTTTATAATAATGAGAACCTCTTGTTAAAGGCAGCACATGGCCTTCTGTATTTCAAGGAAATGAAAGTCGAAGAATTTATCCAACATGCCAGGGAACTGGAGGAAGCACTGGAAGGAGTGCTTCTTTAAGTCATCCTCTTAACAATCCATAATTTTAATTGTGTGTGGACCGATACAAATATGTTATCTGTCAGGCTAATTCCGAAATCCAGGATGGCCAAAAGGATTACTGATTTTTGCATCGGATATTGGTTTACAGGATAAATTTTTTGATTTTGAACAGAAATAAAAAGTTATGAAGTATTTAAAAAGGTATTTTCGAGTGAGTCGGGTACTCATATTAATTATAGTACTTTCTTCATGTGCTGACGATGTGATATTTACAATATCGCCACTGACCCGGGCTGTTATGGTCAATGAACCTGTGACATATAAGATAGCTGAGGACATTGGTGACGGGAGCAGTCTTATCTGGGATTTCGGAGATGGAACTGAGGCATATGGTTCCATGGTTGCGCATGAATATCATGTACCGGGAGTATACACAGTAACCCTCTATGCAACTAAAAATCATGATCAGGTAAAGCAGTCAACTATTATTATTCGGGTACACACTCCTGAAACAGTTCATGTTCCTCAGGTATTTCTTGATACAGATGCCCGAAACGAGGCTGACGATCAGCACTATATAGCCTATTGTTTATACAGTAATCTTGATGTTCTGGGAGTAAACAGTATCCATAATGATGAACCCGGGTCAGAAAAAATAAACTATGGTGAAATTTTTTATGTAATGCAAATGATGAATCGGTCTGGTACATCCTGGGATTCTTTGCCGCTGGACCGGGTCTACCATGGAGCTGGCAGAAAACTGGATATACCGGAAAGTGGTAATTGGTATGACACAGAACCAATAGTGACTGAAGCCAGCGATGCTATCCTGGCGGCAGCAAGGGGAGCAAATCCGGATAATCCTGTTTGGATTATGCCTGTGGGACCCTGTACAAATATTGCCAGTGCTGTTTTGCAAGCCCGGAATGAGGGATTTGAACTGAAGGATAGGATTCGTGTGTATTGGCTTGGTGGACTTGAAAAACATTACCACAATGAATATAACGGGGGAAACGATCCATGGTCGGTATATGTAATGGGAAAAAGCGGGCTTGATTTTCTGGTTATGCTCGCCCACCCAACCAGTTTAAAACTAAATATAGATAAAAGGGTTGAATCCCACTTGTATCCCGATAATGACCTGGGGAATTATCTGAAAACCATTATTCCTGTTTTCCAGTGGATGAGTACCCTGCCAAAGTCTATTCATGATGTTTGTGTACCCGCAGCAATAATAAGCAATTATATGGGATTGGATTGGGTTATAAAAGAAGAACCGGCGCAGGTCTCAGGTCCCGAAAACAACTATGGCTGGGAAAAAGCAGATAGCATATCAACTGTACGGTTAGTTTGGGATATTGATGGCGAAGCAATGAAGAAAGACCTTTTTAATACTTTCAATGGAAACCCAAAGAATTTCTGAACGATAATTTTCGTATCCCTGTACCTGTTAACCTCTCCTGCTTATTTCATCCAGGGCATCTTTATTAACGATTGAGATCTTCCTTCCATCAAGACTTACTATTCCCTCCCGCTCAAATTCCTTAATGAATTTAATGGCAACTTCTGTTGTAACGGAGGCAAAATCCGCTATATCCTGTCGGTTCAGATACTGAAATACATCCAGTTCCAGGAATTCATCCGCCGACAGATACATCAGGGCGGAAGCAAGTTTCCCCCTCATCTGTTTGTAGGAAATATTCCGGATTATTTCCAGATACCTGTTCTCGTTCCGGAAATTCTTTGATGTTATGCGCATGGCAAAATCGGGATTTTGCAAAAGCAATTCCCTCATTGCCGATTTGTCAATCATACAGATGGATGAATTTGTCATCGCCACTGCAGAATAAGTATGTACTTCCTCACCAAAAATTGACGAAAAAGCCATGAAATCACCTGCTCGTGCAAGCCGGATATTTAGCTGTTTATTAGAACCGGTCTGCAGAAAAACCTTAACTAAACCATCGACAACATACAGCACATAGGGTGCAAAGGCTCCCTGCTTGATTATCGTTTCACCCTTCAAATAAGTCAGTCGGGTTTTCTTTTCATTAATGAAGTCAAGTTCCTTCGGACAGAGGTACTGAAAACACTTCGCGTTCTGGGTGCAATCACTGCAATTCTCTAATTTCTCAATATCCACTTTATGAGTTTTTAAAACACATCAAAGATATTATAAGAATTATTACAGGAAAAATCCTGCATTTTTTCATACTGCAATGTGGTTTTTACGTGCATGATTATCAGGCAACATGTTAATTTCGAATTTAAATTTGCATAAACAATAAAACCGGCTATGAGGCGAGTAGCAATACCAATTGAGAAAGGCAGGCTGAGCGAATATTTCGGGCAGTGCAGCCATTATGAAATATTTGATGTTGAGGGAGTGGAAATCAGTAGCAATGAAGTTGGTCTGCCTCCGAACAGGGAGCTTGCCAGATTACCGGAATGGGCTGCACAACAAGGCATTACTGATATTATATCATACAAAATCGACAGGAAAATTATTAACCTCTTTTCACTTCATAAAATTAACCTCTTTGTCGGAATTCCCCTGAGCTCACCAGAAAAGCTAATTGAAGACTTTTTAAAAGGACGCCTGAAATCGGATGGTGAAATTATTACAGAAATATTTGAAAATAATGAATAGTCTTAATAAAGTTGCAGTTGCCATGAGCAGGGAGCTGCAAATGCAACCCAGGCATATGCTCAGGTATTTTTGCGATATATAAATAAGTAAACCAATATTAAATTTTAAAAGAAGAAGATTATGAATATTCTACAGACAGCAGTTCAGGAGATTGAAACCTCGGTCGAACTGGAAAAGATTATCAGTGAGAACCAGAATGTGATGGTTTGTTGTGGACGGATGGGACCGATGTGTATTCCTGTTTATGAGGTAATGGAAGAACTCGAGGAAGAGCGCCCCGGGATAAAATTCTATACGATGGCATTCGACAACCCGCAGGCAACTATTATCCGGAATTCACCGATGTGCAGCGGTTTCATGGGACTTCCGTTTACGGTCTATTATAAAAATGGTGAAATGGTAAAGGCCACAACGAGTATCCAGTCAAGGGAACAAATTGTTTCCATCCTTGACGATAAATTTAAGAAATAATCACTTATCACACCCGGCGGGATTAATACCCCTGCCGGGTATTAATTTCTGTCAAAATGGATGAGATTTTTGATGTAATGATACTGGGGGCCGGAGCAGCCGGCCTGACTGCCGGAATTTATACTGCCAGGGCCGGATATAATACTATTATATTGAATGAGAGTGCTGTAGGCGGCCAGATGGTACTGACCAACGAAATTGCCAATTACCCTGGTGTAGAGACAACCAATGGATACCGGGTTGCCGCTACCATGAAAAAACAGGCGAAAGATTTTGGATGCAAAATCAAATCGAATATTAAAATATCCGGGTATGGGCTTGATAACCCGGTAAAGCGAGTAGATCTGGAAGATGGCAGAACGTTTCGTGCAAAAACAGTAATCCTCGCCCCCGGTGGCAAACCACGACCGCTGAACATCCCTGGAGAAGATGAGTTCAAAGGTACAGGCATCTCGTATTGTGCCACCTGTGATGGTGAATTTTTCACGGGAAAGGAACTGATCGTTGTAGGTGGAGGCAACTCCGCTCTCGAAGAGGCGGTTACCCTGTCAAGGTTTGCTTCAAAAATCACGATCCTCCACCAGTTCGACCATTTTCAGGCATTCGAACATGCGGTAGAAAAAGTCCGCAAAAATCCGAAAATTGATTTCATTATGGAATCGGAGCTAAGAAGTTTTATCGGGAACGGTACACTTGAAAAGGTGAGCATGGAACACCTGCCTACCTGCAGTTTTTCAGAGAAAAAAATCGATGGTGTTTTCATTTTCGCCGGGTATCAACCCAATACCCAGTCCCTTCAGGGGATCGTAAAACTTAATGATAGGCAGGAGATTATGGTTGATGCTGATATGAAAACCGGTATTCCGGGTGTTTTTGCGGCAGGGGACTGCATTGCAAAGAAATACCGGCAGGTAACTACAGCTGTTGCCGATGGAACCATTGCTGCATTAAGCGCAGGAGAATATTTACATAAGGATATTGAATAAATATCTTTTTAAAAGTCATTGCCCGTACCTCCACATTTGCTTTCAAGGACTATTTACTGCCACGAAGTTCAATTTGTGGATGCTGGCCATATTTTATCATAACCATATCCCCGTCATTGAGTATTGAGAGCCGTGCGGCTTCAACGACCAGTTCATTGACAAAACTGTTTGCAGGTGTTGCAATAATTCCTTTTTCATCAACATCCCTGATGATTTGCCGTCTTTTTTCAAGAGATTCAGACGCTGATAATGCAAGCACTTCCGTTTCAATCTTATGAGCCATTTCAACGGTTGCTGCTACAGACTCATAACCATATCCCGTTGGTTTGAGTCCTTTGCCATCCCAGGGGATCAGCTGGAAAAAATCCGGACTCACAAAATTAAAACTGGATCCGGCACAACCGATCCCATCCAGATAAGCATGCTGTACCCCTCTGAATTGGTCATCATGTTTGATCATGCCTGATTTGCCATTACCTTCAAAAAACATTTGCAAATTCTGTTCATTACTTCCTGCCCCTTCATCAGGATAGCCCAAACCGTCGGTGACCGACAACAAAGCTCCGTTCTCGAAGCGGACCCTTCCATTAGCCCACATATATCCTTCATTCCCATTGGGGAATTTCCCCTTGATGCCTGATACCGACACTTCAACGGGTTTTAAACCGGTAATGAAATAAACCAGATCAACATAATGACAGCCTACATAGACAAAAGGATCTGTTTTGTCGCAGGTAAACCAATTCTGAAAATTTGACGATCTGTAAAAATAAGGTTCTATCATTTTTGCCTCACCGATCACAAACTCACCCAGTTGATTCAGTTCATAGCTTTTCTTAGCCATCAATGCCCTGCGGTCAAAACGTTTGTGATACTCAACACCGATAAACAGCCCTTTTTCCTGAGCCATCCTTTCAATTTCTACGGTTTGTTCATATTTAAGGACCAGGGGTTTGACACATAAAATATGCTGGTCATTTTTCAGGGCTTCCATGATAACGGAATAATGAAGCTGATCGGGCATGGCAACAATGACAACCTGCCGCGGCTTCATACCTGCAATAACTTCCTTGTACAGATCAGGATATTTATTATCCTCAGGTTCAGATAAAGCGGGATAAGCAATAAAATCCTGGCCCGGGAACGCCCCCTGGATCATATCACTGTTCTTCAGGTCCTTTAATGGTGCAGAGTCAAGGGAGCAGACATTGATGTCATTAACCATACCGGTTCTCTGCAGGTGGTAAACCACGGGTAAGATCAGGTCAAGGGTGATCATGCCCCCGCCAACGATAGTAACATCCAGTGGATTTTGTGAATTTTTTGTTGTCATATTCTATTTTCCTAAAATTTCGTCACAAGCCTCTTCCAGGGTATTAATGCCTTCGATTAAAGCCTCTTTGGTAATTACCAGAGGAGGCGAGATCTTAATACATTCTCCGGCGATACCGACCGGTGCAAACATTAATAAGCCCTTGTGAAAACATCTTTCATTGATTTTTACCGCAGTTTCAGCATCGGGTTCTTTTGTACCTTTTTTAACAACCTGTATCCCGGCAACCAGGCCTTTACTAATTACACATCCCAATACATCAGGATATTTAGCCTGTATTTTCTCTAATCCGGGTTTAAGTACATCGCCTAATTTCATCGAATTCTTAACCAGTTTTTCCTTTTTGATAATTTTTAAATTCTCGATGGCAGAAACCACTGGCAGGGGACTGGCAGAATGGGTGGAAGTCATTGATCCGGGTGCATATAATCCCATGATATCAGTCCTTCCAATGACAGCTGAAATGGGTAAGGATGAAGAAATCCCCTTCCCGCAGGCAATCAGATCCGGCTTAACTCCATAATGCTCATAGGCAAACATTTTCCCTGTCCGTCCGAAACCGGACTGAACCTCATCGTATATGGTAATAATATCATGCTCGCTGCAAAATGCTTCTAATTTTTGGGCATATTCTACAGGAAAAAAATCCGGCCCTACTCCCTGATAGGTTTCGGTAAGAACACCTGCAATATCGGCTGGATTTATACCCTGAGTTTCCAGGCTGCTGAGGAATAAGTCGAAAGAAGTATCTTCATTCTTATAACCATCAGGAAAAGGTACCTGCACAAATGTCTGTCCATCATCGATGATCCATTTCTTCAGTCCGGGCATGCCGCCAGCCAGTTGTGAACCCAGTGTTCTGCCATGAAAAGCATTATTAAAGGAAACCAGGTATTTCTTATGTGGACCATGCTTTTCCAGGGCATAGGTTTTAGCCAGCTTGATACAATTCTCGACGGCTTCACTCCCGGTGCAAAGAATAAAAACCTGGTAATTAGGAGGATCAGGAGATAGATCCTGTAGCATTTTTGTCAACTCGGCTCTTTTCTCATGTACAAATACATAGGTGGCCAGCAGTTTTTGATCCAGGACTTTTCTTAAACCTTTGATAATACTTTTACGGCCATGGCCTGCATTTGTGATCAAAACTCCTGATGACCAGTCAATCCATTTATTTCCCCATTTATCATAAACCTGGAATCCCGTTGCCTTATCCCATATGACAGGGGGCTGTCCCATCATTGAAACGGGTTCTGAATCAGCCAGTGCCTCAAAAATCTTTAGCGATTCCGGAACAGGCAATTTGGTTTTTATGGTTCTGAACTTAGTGTTAACTTTCGGTACTTTCACAGGTTTCAAAATGTACTTTGCCATTTTTATCTCTTTTAGCAATTAGTGTTTAGTAACTTCTATTAACCGGCCCTTTTCCGCTGATTCATAAATTGCGAAAGTGACCGCAAGGGCTTTGATCCCGTCCAGACCACTTGTCCCCTTTGGCGGTGGTCTGTCATTTTGAAC
>SDBS01008375.1_pt1 | contig 9997 bp, 5 predicted proteins | sample 2277091 | NCBI WGS metagenome assembly SDBS01 (sample SAMN10404972, study PRJNA504765) | marine sediment metagenome | isolation source: marine sediment core GS10_PC15, 163 cmbsf | place: Arctic Ocean: Southern Knipovich Ridge | collected 2010 | reverse complement strand
GACATCGGTCATCGCCACCTGTCTCGTGCTGCGCTCGACCAGCAGCACCCCGAGTTCGTCCTCCAGTTTTTTCAGTTGCCCGCTCAGGGTGGGCTGGCTGACAAAACAGCGTTTTGCGGCCTTGTGAAAATGGCGCTCCTCGGCCACTGCCACCAGGTATTCCAGTTCCCGCAGGTTCATACACGGCCCGTTTTTTAATAGATACTACCTATCAGTATATTAGAAATAAACGATTTCAACAATCACTCCATCCGCACCATAATTGTCCTGGTAGACAATCTGAAATCGAAACAGGAGAAAACCATGTTAAAAAATCGTGAAGGCCAGCGCGTGCCAAATGTTGTATTCAAAACCCGACGGAACGATGAATTTGTAGATGTCAGCAGTGATGACATTTTCGCCGGCAAGACCGTGGTGGTGTTTTCACTGCCCGGTGCCTATACGCCGACTTGTTCTTCAACGCATTTGCCGCGCTTCAACGAGCTTGCCGGTGTGTTCCGGGACAACGGCGTTGATGACATCATTTGCATGTCGGTTAACGATGCCTTTGTGATGGACAGTTGGAAGAAGGACCAGGAGGCAGAAAACATAAGTGTGATCCCTGATGGTAACGGCGAGTTCACCGACGGCATGGGTATGCTGGTCGACAAGTCGGACCTTGGTTTCGGCAAGCGCTCCTGGCGTTACTCCATGTTGGTGAAAGACGGCGTGATCGAGAAGATGTTTATTGAGCCAGATGTTCCGGGTGATCCCTTCGAGGTATCCGATGCCGATACCATGATCGATTATATCAATCCGAATGCGGCCAAACCGGAAACGGTTACCATCATCTCCAAGCCGGGGTGCCCGTATTGTGCCAAGGTCAAGACCATGATGGACGAACGCGGCATGGCCTATGAGGAAATTGTTGTCGGACAGGATGTCACCATTCGTTCGCTGCGCGCCATCACCGGCATGGAAACCGTGCCGCAGGTATTCATCAATGGTGATCACATCGGTGGTTCGGAAGATCTTGGGCAATATTTCAATCGCATCGAGAAAAATGCGGCCTAAGAAATTACTGACTAATAGTAAGCGGGCCCGGTTTGGGCCCGCCAGCCGGAAACAAGACACCCCCGCGCCAGATTTGTTTGAATAGAGGTGAGATTCCCCGGAACTCCTGATTTCATCATTGCACTCAACAAAATTATCGCCAACAATGTTTGTCAGGTAGTCGGTTGGGCAAGGATGAGCAAATAACCAAGGGAGGGAGGATGTCTGTTTTCGTCACTATTCTGGGCGCCATCATTGGTGCATCACTTATAGACGAGCGCTGGATATTTGGCATGGTCAGTGGTGCGCTGATCGCCTACCTGCTGGTATCGCTGATCAAACTCCGGAGCGAGGTTGGGCGTTTAAGCAAGTTGCAGGCGGACTCCACATCATCCCGGACGGCATCCGGGTCTGAGTCCACCATTGTAGAGGAGGACGATCGTGAAGAAATAATTGCCGCCTATCGCACCGAGATGGAGGAGGCAACAGTCGAGTCCAGCGGACCGGAGGTGCCGGGATCCGGGTCCGTCGCGCAAGCGACCACCACAACCGCAAAAGAAACTGATTCCGCACCTGCCGACCGCGAAGCACCCCAAGACCGCGGGTCCTCGGATATCGTTGACCGCGGCATCACACTGATCCGCGAATTCATTTTTGGCGGCAATACGGCTGTACGCATCGGCATCATCATTTTGTTTTTCGGCGTCGGTTTTTTACTCAAATACGCCGCCGAGCATTCACAGCTTCCAATCGAGTTGCGCCTCGTCGCCACTGCGGTCGGTGCCATGGCCATGCTGGTATTTGGATGGCGGCAACGATCCCGCCGCCCTGGGTACGGGTTGATTCTTCAGGGCGGTGCCGTGGGTATTTTATATCTCACGGTATTTGCGGCGCTGCGGCTGTATACCCTGTTGCCACCAGCGATTGCTTTTAGTTTGTTGGTAGCGATTGTTGTTTTTTCCGCCATGCTGGCCGTGCTGCAGAATTCCATGGCCCTCGCCGCCGTGGGAGCGGCCGGTGGTTTTCTGGCGCCCATTCTTGCGTCAACGGGCAGCGGTGACCACGTGGCCTTGTTCAGTTATTTCGCCGTACTGAATCTCGGCATCATTGCGATTGGCTGGTTCAAGTCATGGCGACTGCTGAACCTCATTGGTTTTGTATTCACATTTGTCCTTGCTGGCGCGTGGGGTGCGAAGGCCTACACGCCGCAACACTTCGCCACCACCGAACCCTTCCTGCTGTTGTTTTTCTTTATGTATCTTGCTGTCGGCGTACTTTTTGCCACCCGCCAGAAACCAGACCTGAAAGGTTATGTAGATGGAACCCTGGTATTCGGCACACCGCTGATCACGTTTGGGTTACAGGTCAAGATGGTTGAGCCCTATGAATACGGGCTGGCGTTTACGGCGCTGGGGGCCGGTGCGATTTATGTGGCCCTGGCCGGCATCATGTTTCGCCGTGCACCGGAAACCATGCGCGCATTCACAGAAGCTCTGTTGGCGATTGGCGTGGTATTCCTGAGCCTCGCCATTCCACTTGCACTCGACGGGCGATGGACGGCGGCGGCCTGGGCGCTGGAAGGTGCGGCCATCCTGTGGATGGGAATTCGCCAGCAGCGGTTATTGCCACGTCTGTTTGGTGCGTTATTGCAGGTCGGCGCGGCCATCTTCTTTCTCGCGGAAGTCGGCCGTCCCTTTGGCGACATCCCTGTTCTGAATGGATTCTATCTTGGTACATTTATCATCACGGTGGCGGCACTGTTCAGCAGTTGGTATCTCTATAAATCGAAGGATACGTTGCGGGCTGTTGAAAAAAAGATGAGCAGTCTGTTTCTGATATGGGGTGCGCTGTGGTGGTTTGGCGGCGGTGGCAGTGAGGTCGCTCGCCACATCAGCCTGGATATTGAATTTGCCGCCATCTTCAGTTTTGTGTCGCTTTCGTGTGCGCTGTTTTTTCTGCTATCGCGACGCTTGTCCTGGCACCCCGCGGCGATGGTCAGCGCCTTATTGTTGCCAGTACTGGTGTTGGCAACAATAGTGAGTCCGGGTTCGATGAACCATCCCTTTGCCTTTGGTGGATGGTGGGCCTGGATTATTGCTCTAGTGGTGGCGTATGTGTTGATGAATCGCGCCAGCGCAACATACGAGCAATCGTCCCGAATTACGACATTCCTTGGTTACAGCCAGACGATCACCTACTGGATAATAATTTTACTTGCCACGTTTGAGTTCGCCTACTGGGTGCAGCGCTGGGTAGGTCATGTGGGTGTCTGGGCAGACATGATCTTTGTTTTTGTGCCGGCGCTGATGTTACTGGTCATTGTTTCCTCTGTGCTGGCGACACGTTGGCCGGTGGCAGCCTATCCAAAATATTTTTACGGTTTGGCGGCCATCCCGGTTGCGGCTTATCTGCTGTTCTGGGTTGTGGTTGCCACCATAATGTTCAATGGTGATGCAACCCCGCTTCCCTATTTGCCGTTATTGAACCCTCTCGATCTCGCCACGACGCTGGCGCTGTTGGTGACAGTAAAGTGGTATCTGGAGTCGAATAAAAAACAGCCGGTAGCCTGGACAGTGGATCAGAAACGGTTTGCTCTCGGTCTGTTGGTCGGCGTGACGTTCTTCTGGTTAAACGGCGTTCTGATACGCACACTGCATCACTGGGCTGCGGTGCCATACACAACAACGGCTATATTTGATTCGGTTTTGGTGCAGGCAGCCTTGTCTATCTTCTGGGGCTTGCTCGGTCTTTCGGCAATGTGGGCCGGCACGCACATGAAATATCGCCTGGTGTGGATGGCGGGTGCGGGTCTGCTGGTAATTACGGTAGTAAAATTGTTTGTTGTGGATCTTTCCAATACCGGCACAATCGCACGTATTGTTTCGTTTATTGCCGTCGGTATCCTGTTACTCGTGGTGGGCTATTTAACGCCAGTTCCACCGAAAGCCAAATTAAAGGACAAAACCGTATGAGGGTTTATGGCGCATTGCTAATTGTAAATGCTTTGGTCGCCAACACGGCGATCGCAACTGAAACGCAGACTTTCAAGAAGACAGATTTTGCCTACGGCTCAGACATTGTTCATGATGCCAGCCGTGCCGTGCATAGCGTTCCCGTGCCGCGCGATGTGTATCGCAATGTAGTTCGCAGTGATCTCGGAGATTTGCGTGTATTCAACGCAGATGGTGAAACAGTTCCCTATGCCATTCGCCGCTATACACCAGGGCCGGAGGCGCAGGGCAAGACACATACCCGGATGTTAACGAAAATATATGGCAAGAAGGGACAGCGGGCGAGTGATGTTGAGCTCAGGTACCGGCGCTCGGCACAAGGCGAAAGTTTCGTGGTCTACAATCGCATAAAACCTAGAAAGTCGGGAAATGAACGGCCTGTTTTTTATATCGTTGCGACTGGTGATATCGATCAGGCTATCAGCGCCATGACGCTACGCTGGCATACTCGTCAGCAGTCTTTTATCTATAACGTCCTTATTGAAGCCAGCGATGATCTGAAACAATGGCGCCCTGCATCACGTGACGGCGTAATCGCGGAATTTGATTATGGCGGTCAAATGACGCAGCGCGGCGAGATCAAACTGAATGATGTAAAGGCAAAGTTTCTGAAAATTACCCTGTCAGGGCCGGGCGAAGCCCCGTTGCTGGCGTCAACCAACCTCGTTGAGAAACCGCAACAGGCGCCTCCCGAATATCAATGGTTGCCCATTGTCGCTACGCGCGGTGAGCCAGGTGAATATTATTTTGATACCGGTGGCCGCATGCCGGTAGAACAGGTTCGCCTCGTTTTGCCAGAGGGAAACAATTTATTACGCATACGCTTAAGCTCGCGCACCTCACCCGAGGCCCCGTGGCGCCACCGGGCCTCCAGCATTGTTTATCAATTGCAGAATGACGGGCAAGCGTTCAAAAAAACCGAGATTAAACTCTATCGTTTTCATGAGCGTTATTTGCGGTTGCAGGTAGATCAGGCCGAAAGCGTACTGGGAAATCGCTTACCGCAAATCGAGATCGGCTGGGTGCCGGATAAAATCGTATTTATCTCTCGTGGCAAGCCTCCGTATACATTGGCCTATGGTAATCGAGAAGCCGAACCGGCTTTCCACCCCATCGATCAGTTGCTGCTGCTTGGCAATGAAGATGACAAGGAGCTGGTTCCCCAGCACGCCACCGCCGGAGATTCGTACGCACTCGGCGGCGCTGATCTGTTGACACCCAAACGTGAGTTGCCGTGGAAGAAATGGATCCTGTGGGCTGTATTGTTGCTTGGCGTGGTTTTGTTGGGGTGGATGGCATCGCGTTTGATGAAGCAGCTCGGATCAAGTTCGCATACGTAAGGTATATTTAAGGTGATAAGGCAACGATAAGGGCTCTGACCCCTTATCGGGATGGTCAGTTGCTGATGCTTGGTAATGAAGATGACAAGGAGCTGGTTCCCCAGCCCGCCACCGTCGGAGATTCGTACGCACTCGGCGGCGCTGAACTACTGACACCCAAACGTGAGTTGCCGTGGAAGAAATGGATCCTGTGGGCTGTGTTGTTGCTTGGCGTTGTTTTGTTGGGGTGGATGGCAGCTCGTTTGGCGAAACAACTCGGATCTAGCTCACCTACGTGAGGTATATAAGGCGAAGGTCAGAGCCCTTTAAAGTTTATGAGGTGAAGATAGTGTATGAGATGTAGATGGAGTCACGTTTCCTTTAAAGGGCTCTGACCTCTTATCGTTTGCGCTAATGGGAAAAACACGCAAGCCGCTTGATGGGACTATAGAGAAAATATCGATGTGGCTAAAATATGAAATGAGAGATGCGATAATAAAGGGATGATGAGAAGAATATTGAGATGATAAAGAATAAATCACTCTGGCCTCTTTCTTCCGCAGTTAAGTTAAAGAAATTAGTCTCGACAAAAATTGAGCATTTGTATCAAAAAATCACATCGTCAATTTCAGCAATAAGGAAACTGGTTCCGATCTGGCGTTCACAGTACTGGCAATACTACTATCGTTCCAAGAATTTTCTGTTGGCACTAAGGCTTAAATACAGAGGTGTGGCCACCGTTGCCGTATTGATTGTCCTGTTGGTTTTAAGTTGGCTATTTTTCCCACATCTTAATAGTGTTTTATCGCCTAATTTTACCGTACAAGACCGTTTTAATGGCTTCCAAACTTTACTAGTAACATTGGGTGGAGCGCTGATTGGTGCAACTGCAATAGCTTTCTCGCTTATCATGTTTGCCATGCAAGTTAATGTAGAGCGAATGCCTCATGGTCTTTTTAGAAAATTTAGCTCAGATCCTAAATTGCTAGGGTCTTTTGCTATCACTTTTGCTTTAGCAATAATTATAACTATCCTGTCCCTAATCCCGGATAATTCATGGGCGACTTTGGCAGCACTAGGAGCTGTATGGTGTACGGGATTAATTGTATTCTTTTTACTTGTTGCATATCGAAGAGCGCTAAGCCTAATTAGCCCAACCACACAATTGGTAATCCTGGTTTCTGATACAAAGAAGAACTTGAAAGCTTGGTCGAAAGCTGCACAGAGAGCTAGCCCATTGCTAAAGAATCAGGCAGAAGTAAATGAAGAAGATCAAGAACGACGTTTCGATCATGATATGGAAAGAATTACATACTTTCAGATTAACCCAAGGTGGACAACAGTAGCGCAAAGAAACATTGCGCACTGCATTTCGTTCGCTCGGCGATATGCGAAACAAGGTGACCATGAAGTAGCAGGTGCTGCCCTTAATGCAATTCTTGCGATTAATACGGCATATGTAGAAACAAAAGGAAAAACATTTTTTTCTAACAATTACCTAATTGATAATCCTTTATCTACTGATGGCTTTATCAACGACACACTGGAGCACCTAAGGCAGAATATCCAAGTTGGTATATCGCGAGGTGATGAACAGCAGATTGAGCAATCATTCAGAGCCATCGCAGGTCTATGCCAGATTTTTATGACTATTGACTATGCATCAGAGTACGGAAGTAAATCTCATGCACATTTGGCTGCAGGATATTTATCTGATGCAGTTGAAGCAACTGTTCCACACAATATGCCAGATGTGCTGATGGAGGGTGTAAGGCTTATGGGTGACACGGCGCAACTCGTCCTCTTTTATAAAGAACCTGAACATATAGCCACGATCTCAGAAAAAATTGCACTGATCGCATGTACTGGAACTGTGAATGAGAAATTTCGTCCCGTAACTCAAGTAGCAGTTATGCAGCTAGCAAAACTAACGTTTGAGCTTATCCGAAGTCAATCCCGTGATGTTACATTTGCTCTCGGTGAGGTGCATGATGATGTGAAATTAATTGCTGAGATGTTTCTCAAAGTACCAGATTCCCCCTTGGCGAGGGTACACAGCACTAGCCTTGCTCCATATTACTCAGGCACTAGCAATAATACCTTGATGGCATGGCTTACTGAGTTAACAAATGCTATATCAGAAGCTGAAGATGACGAAGCAACTCGAACAGTTCTATACCATATCAAACAATGGGCTGATGGGTTACATAGGATTGAAAAAGAAATATTTCTATTAGCGATAGAAAAAAGATCTGGTTTTACCTTCGATATTATTCATTGGATAGTACACATAACAAAGCTTCTGTTGGCAGTTTCTAATGCTGAAGCATGTAGCGATCATAATAGAGATGAGATTAGGCGGAGTGCGCTGCATCTTATCTTGATATTTTCTTGGGTACCCGATAACCAAGAGGTAGTAACATTCGTAGAAAATTATCAAATTACAGAATGTTTGTTCGAAGCAGCTCTTAATGCGGAACAACTTGGTTGTGAAGATATCGCATTAGAAATTCGTGATTTATTGCTTTCATGGGCTTTCAAAGCAGGTAAGTATCAAACAGGTTGGACAATTCTAGAAAGGGCATGTTATGGACTAGCGTGCCTAAATATCATCTTAGAGTTGGACGACGATGAACTGTTTCGCGCCATAGAAGAGAGAGTTGCTCAAAATGGTTCTCCTGAGTTAGAGTTCAGATTTAGTGCTTCGGAAGAAATAAAAGAGAAAGCAGATGCATATCATGATGGACACGCATTGCGAGCGATTGAATCTGCTATGTCACATCTAGATCAAGTTAAATTGCGAACGTTACTGTTAGGAATAGCAGATAAATTGGTACCTGAAGAACTAGCGAGATAAGGAGTCAGACTCTTTATCGTTCAATTTTAGTGCAGGTGAACCACTTTGTTAGCCATAGCTATTATGGTTATTGGTATGGCATGTAATCCAGGACTTCATAGTCGTGACCATCCAGCCATGGAACTTCGGTGATAACGTAATCTATACGATCAACAATATGCCAGCCGTGACGAACAAGGGGTCGAACTGGAATTAAAAGGGCCCGAGGAATAATACGCTGGGCAGTGATACAGAATTATTTACAGTCTCTGACAGAGGTGTGAGACAGCTGCAGATCAAGGGGTCAGAGTACTTGAAAAAATAATAGATTTTCACCATAGAGTCAGGAGATTTTCTTTCAAGTACTCTGACCCCTTGATCCCAAATATCTACAAGTATCTATATGAGAATTCACTATATATGAATTATGCAGAAGTCATTGCTCGTTATTTATCTATAATTGATGATAGCCTTGATAGTCTCTCCAGTCATAATGAAGAAAACTTATCCAATCTTCCAAGCTGGGTACTTCAAAAGAGGCTAATTGATATTGGAGTAACTAGTGATAATGAAGGTGTTGTTTTAAAAATCACACCTGATGATTCTTTAGAGAATGACAATATAAAAGTATTTGAAGTAAATACTGTTGATGATATTAGCAAAATAATTGCCCCTATGAGCTTTGGAGGACGCCTCCCTAACAAAGAGCCAGAAAAAAGTTTTATTTTGCTAGCTGATATGTCTGTAGTTGTAGCTAACAACCCGATAGCAGTGCCGGTTATGGATAATAAATTTATGGTGGGATGGGGCCGAACATCAGGATTTTCAGATACATTCGAAGAAGCCAAAGCAAAAGAGGAAGCGATAAGTATATGGAATGCTGCAGCTAGCAACTTGAAAACGAAGGGAACTTTTGTTCAAGAAGTAAGAAATATATTTGATAAGTTCGAAGCAATAATAAAAAGAAAAGCATTTCTTGAAAGACGAATTCATAGATATATTAATCACCACAGGAATATATTTTTACCCGAACACAAAACATGCCTCTATGAGCATATGCTTTATCTCAAACGTGAAATGAGAAAGGCAGACTTCATTCTTGAACGTGAACAAGGATTACCATCAATATTTATTGAGTTGGAATCACCTGTACATAATGTTTTTACTAAAAAAGGTGATTTAACTGCCCAATCCAGTCATGCACGGCAACAAGTGTCTGAATGGGTTAAATATGTTGAGAATGAGCCACAAACAAATGCAACAGAAGAGCATTCATTTTTAACTGGCCCAAAAGAAAGGATGGTTGTTATTGGTAGAGGGCTAGAGTATAGAGAGCGATTAATTGACACAAAATATGATGGTGTTACTTTTTGGACATACTCACTCATGCTAGAAGAAGCAATAAATAGAATGAATAAGCGCCTTTCGTCACAGTATAAGTTACTTGGACTTGATGCAGTTGAGCCATTTTGAAGCAAAAGCTAACAAGGCACTTCAGCCGATGCGTGATAATAGGGTTCAGACTGAACCACCCCGCGTTCCACAGACACTCCACTAAGAGGATAATGCCTCTGAAGATCAAGTGATCAGAGTGCTAAAAAAGCAACCAAAACCAAAAGGGTCAGACTCGATTGAAAGCTGTTCTCTGGCGCATGTTTGATTAGTTTGTAATTTCAATCGAGTCTGACCCTTTTGGTTTGTAATGGTGTCGCCATAGAACGGTGGCCGCAAACCCAGCCCAAAACCGGCCGCCGCTTCATGGCTTTCTTCGTGGACTGCGGCAGGGGTAATGGCATGAG
>SDBS01008374.1_pt1 | contig 9997 bp, 11 predicted proteins | sample 2277091 | NCBI WGS metagenome assembly SDBS01 (sample SAMN10404972, study PRJNA504765) | marine sediment metagenome | isolation source: marine sediment core GS10_PC15, 163 cmbsf | place: Arctic Ocean: Southern Knipovich Ridge | collected 2010 | reverse complement strand
AATATATCAAGGGAAATGCCTAGAAGAATTTATAGAAGATTATCCTGAAGATGTTGATATTGTTTTAGTTGGTCACTCTCATTTACAATTATTTATTAGATGGAAAGGTAAAAAAATAATAAATCCTGGCTCTATAAGTATCACCTGGAAACCAATCTCATCTTTTTGTTTACTGGAAATTCGAGATGATGATAGTTTTGATATTAGTTTTAAGAATATACCTTATGATGTCTCGAAATTAAAAAATGATTATATAGAGAGAAATGTACCTGGAAGAAAATTTCTGCTTGAGTATTTCTACCCATTTTTATAGATCTTATTTTATTTTTTTTGCAGGTTTTTATCCCATTTTTCGTATTGCTGCCATCGCTGTGTCATGAAGCATTTTAGAAACATTAGAAAGCATTTGCATTGTTTGCTGTTGTTTTTCTAACACATTTTGCATATCAATATTTTCCAGTTTTGCATCATCACCCGCATTTTGAAGATCTTCTTCAAGTTGTTCTATATACCTCTGCAATGCAATAAATTTTAGAACATCAACTTCCCCAACTTTTAAACGGGGAAAGTGCTTTATTCCTTCTTTTTCAAGCGTTTCATGGAAATTAATACTATTTAAATTCGGAGTTTCCCTTAACGATTTCACAATTTCGTCACATTTAGTTCTTCCCTCTGGAGAGATCGATTGATCAAATTTTTTATATAATTTTAAAGTGGTAGAACTTGTAAGTTTTAATTTCCTTATCTTTCTTCTATAGAAATTTACATTTTTTTTTTTTTTCATTTTCCTAACAATTCAATTTATTTAGTTAAATTATAATTAAATTGTAAAACTTTATGCTTTAAATAGGTTTAGATAAGTTAAATTAAGTAATGATTCCAAAATTGCGATAAATCAGTTTAAAAACTTTTAAAAAATAGATTTATATCATGTTATAAAATCTAATTACAAATATTTTAGCGGTATTTCCTCCTAACTTACGCATGGCAGCACGTGGTAAAATCACTTAGTCTCGTGCTAACTTTTCACAGAGGTTTTTCTTTTTGAATCCATGGCTAACTTCTTTTTCTTCCTCCGAATCATTTCAACAAATGATTCTACACGAGTAAGAAGTCCAGCCTCGCCTGAATGCTCGTCCATCGTGATTTCTAGAAAGGGTAGTCCTACAACTTTCATATCTCGCATAATTAATTCAGAAATAAGGCTATCCGGACCACAAGCAAAACTTATAAGAAAAATAACACCATCGATTTCATTTCTTCCTTTTGTCAAGAAATAACGAATTGATTGCATAATTTCCTCTTCATGACGCCAATAATTACGTAAGCGCTTATTTACTATCACTGGTACTCTAAATATTGATTCTGGCAAATTTTCTATAGTTAATACTTTTACTCCTTGATCTTTTAGTTTTTTCTGAAAATCTATATTAATGAAGGTATCAAAAATATTATAAGCATGGCCAAGAAGTAAAAATCTAAGATCACCTTCATCCTTTCTTTTGGATAAAGTGAAGGGACGGTTTCTTTCTACAAGTCTTAACGCGCGATTAACAGTCGCTCCATCCCTTATAAATTTATGATACTCGCCAAAGTATTTTTGAGCTTCTTTATATGCTTTAAGCGCGTGATTTTGTGTTTTTCCTAGTTCTTTCCCCAGTTCAATTACTGAAGTTGCTATGGGGAATTCTTTTACATTTACTTCAAAATTGAGGATTTTTGGAATGTTTGGAAGAATTTTAATAATATCAGGTAAAGATAAAAACTTTGGACAGAAAAAAGCATCTTTCACCTCTGCGACATACCGAGGAACAAAAATATAGTCTAATTCGGGATGATCTCCTACTAATTTCAGAAGTTGACCGTAATAAATCTTGACCGGGATACATAATTCTCCAAAACCATGAGTTACTCCCACTTCTACGATTTTCTTATTAGTCGGAGGACTCAAGATAATTTCAACATCTAATTTTTCAAGAAGTTCCTTCCAAAAAGGAAAATATCGATAAAAATGAAGTGCTCTTGGGATTCCTACTTTTATCTTTTTGTTACTGAGTTGTTCACTTGGTCCCATCTAGTTAAATCCTCGATAAAGTTTCATTCTTTGAAAATATTAACTGAGCTTTTTTCGTATACTATAATTTATAATGGACTAAATGATTTAAAATCTTATTTTGATTAAAATTTTACTAGGAAGGGATATATGCCCACATTAAAAAATTAACAAAATCATTAAAAATATTTGTTTTGAATTCTAAGCGAGGTAATTCAAGATCCTCCACCTTTTTTGAAAAAAAATCATCATTTTTTCAAAATAGTATAAGCAAATCATCGTATATTTCAATTTATTCATTGTTAACAGTAGTCCACTTTATGGAAGTTGTTGAAAAAATATTTAAGATTAAAATACAATGTGGTGATGTTCATCAACTAGTTATTTCCAAAAAGAAAAATAATTAAAAACAAAATACTCGTGGAATTCCTATTTTTGTTCTCTTTGGGGTTGATCCTAACACTGTTTCCATTTTATTAGTTCCTCAAGATTTTTACGCATCGGGGATATCATATAAAAGTAAATCTTTGATTCGACCCATCATATTGGTTGTCAATCTTTTAAGCTCATCATAATCAGGTACCTGTTTGTCCCAGTATTGCTTATGTTCCATAAATGGTGAACCCGCCTTCATAATCTGACCTTTATAGAAGTTTATCATCTTAGCTCTCTTAGGATAAGTTTTTTCGGTTCCTGTGATTCCAATGGGAATGATGGGCACTTTTGTTTCAATTGCTAATCGCATTGGACCTGTATGACCATCTAAAAGTTGACCATCTCCAAGATTTGTTGTTCCCTCTGGATAGGTGATAACTAAATTACCCTTTCCAATAATCCCTTTTGCATAATTGAAGGCATCTACATCATGCTCTCCTCTTTTTAATGGAAAAGCATGATGATCCCGAACCCAGGCATTAACGAGTGGAATTTTGAATAAGGATTGCTTTGCCAATTGATATGCTATCCTTCTTGGGGGGTGATGAATTATGCTTGCTGCTAGAATGAGTACGTCCCATTCAGAATTATGACTTGGACATATAACGGCACCACCTTCTTTAGGAATGTATTTCTCAAAATCAATTACTTTATAGGGCATCATAAGATCCGACCAACCGCAAACTAAATCCCCTGAGAATGCATGCACTGGTTTTTGAAACAGCTCTCGTACACCAAATTCCTCTAAACTCCTTAAAAAGGCATACCATGTATCATCAATAAGGTTTATAACTCCTTTCGCTTGGTCTTTTAGATAGGTCATGAAGTTAAATTTCGATTTTTTTTCAAGTTTTTCTGGAGACCCAATAGATAATTCTTCTGTGTCTTCCCTTCCGTAAAGGTCTTCTCGTAATTCCCAGATGATATTCCTCAATTCATCCGTAAGTCTTCTAATATCTTGATAAGAAATTGAGTTAAAATCATAATCGTTATATAGGATTGCATCACCAACATGGACTTTAACTTGGGTAGGTTTCATTACTAAATTGCCTTTCGGTAATGCGTTCTTACTGCCGATAACCGCCATTGGGACTATAGGAACTTGCATCTCGATTGCTAATCTAACTGCTCCAGTTTTAAATTCTCCTAGGTTCCCATCCTTAGAACGAGTGCCTTCAGGAAATATGCCTATACATTCACCACCGCGTAATATTTCTTTAGCCTTCTCCCAAGCTCTTTCAGGATTTTCACGATCAACTCTGAAAGCTCCAAGGTTGTTAAAGAGGGTTTTCATAAGTGGTGTTTTAAAATTGTCAAGTTTACTCATATAGCGGATTCGCCGGTGACAAGCTGCACCGTAAAAAAATGGGTCTAAATGACTCTCATGTGAGCCTACGAGGATTGCTGGTACATATTCAGGGAACATATTCCCTTTTGGATATACTGCTTTGAAATTCCATAGCGTCCGAGCAAAAAACTTAATATAAATATAAGCTGCCCACCACTGGAGTCGTCCTTCAATCTTTTTTAAACCCAAACGTTTAATAATGTAGCGCCATACATCGTTTAATGGATCGATTGGGTTATATTTTAAAATTTTGTAAGTCCAATCTTGATGTTGTTTATCGTATTTTAGTTCACTTTGCATCTTTTCATCAAGAGATCTTCTACGCTCCATCTCTTCCGCGATTTCATATCCCTTTTTATTCGGTTTTTCAAGTTCCATAAAATTCACATTAATTTTATTAAAAATTGCATTAAATCTTAATAAAAACGCTATAATTCAGCTGTACTGTTTTACTAAAATATCTTTTTGTATAAAAAATTAATGGTCGAAGTAATACTCAAAAAAGTATGATTTTTTATCCCTTCTCAACGGTTATAAAAAAATTAACCTTGAAGATTGAGACTTAAGTCTTAAGGGAATTTTAAATAGAGCGGCTAGCTCTCACTCGTATACACGCTGTTTACATATTGTTTATGAAGAGAATTCTTTTCCAGGGTTATAACCGACAATTTTTTAAGATATCCTAAGCCTTTAATGACGGGGATTTGATTACTATCCAAATATAGTTCTTCCAAGTTAATCAGAGTATCAAGATTCTTATGTAATTTTATATGTAATACTCTCGTCATATTGTTTCATTATGCACAAAATATCCATTATATTCTTACGAAGTGCTTGTGGGGGAGCATAGGTCATGGACAATGCAATAACATATTGTAGCTTCACATCAGCTAATGAATCTATAGAATTTCCTTTGGTGTCTTTAGAAAGATCAATAACAATATGTCGAGTTTCTAATGGAATGGATGTCGGAGGTAAAACTGGCTTTAATGTTGAGTAGGCATATTGATACCCATAGATCCTAATGATGAAGGTGGTCTATTTTTCCAAATTCTTTTAAATAATAATCCCCTAAATTTGGTTGAGCAATTCTATAATCTTACTGAAATTTTAAAGGTATTAATTCTTTGATCATTTATATGAACCAAAGAATGAAAATTATATTATTGGGATTGATGATATGGGTAATAAAATTCATAGTAGGCGGCTTCATTTTTGCTATCGCGGGGGAAGAAATTTTACTCACCCCTTATGGTGTGATGTGGATCAATGGAATCGAGGCATTTTTTGTGGTGATTGGTTTAGCCTTGGCGTTATTTTTAGTTTATAGAGATAAAGGACAAAACTACAAACGTACGGCTTGGGAAGCTGGAATAGCATGGTATGTAATTTTATTGTTGATGGACTTGATTGTTTTAGTCGGACTTCTTAACATTGGATTAGAGTTTTGGTTCCCATTGATTTTATTACACTTTAAAGTTGTAATAATTCCTATCGTTGTTGGCTATCTTTTAGCTAGACCTAAAATCAAAGTTTAGTTTGAATATCTAGAATTAGAATTTGAATAATTTTGATTAACTTAGAGAAATCTAAAGGTCTGTAAAAAAACTCAAAAAGAAAATTGCTTATATTCGATCCTTAAGTCCTACTGGAAATTTTAGTTTATTTTAAAAACATTGTGAAAGAGTTAACTTCATGTCAATTAGTCGAAAAAAGACTTTTTATTTTTTAACGCTTTCCTCAAGTGTGTCATTAGGAATAATCGCGGTTTTATCGTTGTATTTCATCAACTGGAATTCTATTGTGGAATCTTATATAACAATTGAAGGGGCTTTGGGAGTCGTATTAACGATATCACTTCGAATAGTAATTGTTTCTGGGATGACATTATACACATTTTATCAATGGTTTAAGCAAGAGGATCAATACTTATCTGACCTACCATTTTTGTTTGGATTATACTTTGTTTTCCTTGTATTTGGTAAGGCTCTAGACTTATATAGTGCATTTATTTTCTTTCAGCTGAATGATTTTATCGTTCTAACCATAATAAAAGTTCGATTCTTTATAATGATCCTAAATTTCCTTCCTATGATATATCTTAGTTCAGAAATGATTTTGTTCTCCTTTTCATTGAAACCTAGATTTAAACTCCTTACAAATGAGCGAACGCGAAATAAAATCAATATACGCTTTATTATGGTAATTATTTTTATCGAGAGTATTGCTGGTATTTTAGCATCGAATCAGAGAACGCTAAGTATTTATTATCCTGTAATTGTGATCCCTTCATTACTGACAATAGTGTGGCTATTCAATTTCGCTCGTAAAAATAAACGACTTTCCCAAGTAAACACATTAACGTTGACAATTGGCTTTGGAGCATATTTAATCTCTCAAATTTTACGACCTTTAGCGCAATTTATAATCGGCGAATCTGCCATGTTTCTAATTTTAGCTGAGACTTTAGATTTGATCATTTTTATAATTATTTTCCTTGGATTTTATGGTGAATCCCATTATTAATATCTTAGTTTACTAGGATTCAAAGTTTAAGTATAAATCACTATTACGTTACTCCCATTTCCTTATCTTGATTTCCTTTAGAATAGTTTTATATATATTGATGCAATATTAATAATTTAAGACAAAATATGTGTGTCGGTTATGCGAGATAAAAATCCGCAATATCATTGTCCACAATGTCAATCCTCCAAAATAATCGAGTATGATGATTTTATTGAGTGTACTAAATGCTTACTCGAATTCGATAAAAAATTAATTGGCAAAGTAGCTGATGATGAAATATTGTCACGTCAAGAGATGGGAGGAGTTCTTAGGGAATTTGAAGAGCTTAAAGATCCTAAAAAAGCTAAAAAATTTTATGATTCATTGATGGAAGATCTTAATGATGAGAATTAAAATTTGACTTAACAGAATTTCTTTTGAAATTTGTTTAATCCTGCCTGATAATTTTGCCACTTACATAAACTATTAACATAGAATAAATAATATAATTTTCCTTGAAAGATTCAGGCAACAACTCTAGTATTTTCTAAATACTCTCATTTGATTTGAGATTCACCTTTATTACTACAGACAGATGAATAATTTCAGATATAGAATAAGTATGAAGATCATTTCTCTTCCAATTCACTCCAGCAATGTGGACAATTATAATGTCCAAGTGGAGGTGGATTAAATAAAATTAATTTACCTTCTTGTTCCAACCTGTCTCGTAAATTATCTAATTCAGAATCTACTCCTTGAGAGTAATTCACACTATAAAATATAACTTCCTTCTGACATCGATTGCAAAAAAACATAGGATTTAATAATTTATTAGATAATAAATTTTATCTATAATCTAAGTTAAATTATTCTGAGATTAAATTACTAATAATAGCTTATCGTGGTGTATAATTTGGAATTAAAAAAGCTTAAAAAAGAAATAAAACAAATGGTAATAGATTTGGGGGCTACATTAGTTGGGATTGGTAGTCAAGAAAGGCTTGGGGATGCGCCTCCTTCTGGAAATATGGATTATTGTTTACCAGGAGCAGAAAGTTGCATTATATGGGCATATCCTAATTCAATAGATGCTTTGGAAAACTTTTTTTCTAAAAAAGACCGGATGGGTGTTAAATATCTTAAATACTATGCTTATTCAACAGCCTGGAAAACCGCTGAAAAAATTACCAACTTTATTGAAAATAATTCAGAATATAAAGCACACCCAGTTATTCCAAATTATAAATATAGGATGGTCGAAAGGAGAAGATTCGACCAGATTCAAGATGAAAAAGGTCATCCTGATTTTTCTCTTAGATATGGTGCAGTTGCAGCAGGTCTTGGACATCTAGGATGGTCAGGAAATGTAGTAACCAAAGATTTTGGTGGTTCATGTTATTTAGGTGGCGTTTTAACTACAGCGCCGCTTGAACCTGATCCCATGGCAAAGGAAGATTATTGCAATCGCTGTAAAGTATGTGTTAAGGCTTGTACAGCCGGTTTTTTTCATGAAACTGAAGAAGAAGGTGAGTTCCCTGTTGTTATTGGGGGATATAAACAAACTTATGCAAAACGAGAGATATCTGCCAGATGTGGCTTTACATGTATGGGATTTATAGGTGTATCTGAAGATGGTACATGGGGTACTTGGGCTGCAAATCATATCTCCACTAAAAACGATTCTGATAAGGTCTGGAGAGATCCAGATTATCGAAGGGAATTATGGCAAAAATTTCTAATATCTAAAAGCACACCACAAAAGTTAAGAAAAAACGCTGCAACCATTATTGCTAGTTATCGAGAAGGATTCTTAGCTGAAAATGCAGGATTCCATTCATTAACAGATATGAATCCCCGGTGTGGTAATTGTAGTTATATCTGTGTTAAAGGCCACCAAAAGAGATTAGAATTATTAAAAATGCTCAAAACATCTGGAAAAGTTTATATTGATGATGAGGGAAGGGAATACGTTGAGAAATTTGATGAAAATGGTGAAAAAATAGTTTACTTTCCCCCAACACAAAAAGAATTTTTTAAGGATTAAGCTTAAAATCAGTTTTTTATAAGCGTTAATCTTTATTTTTTCAAAATCTTATGCTATTTTATTTTTTTCAATGATCCAAGAATCAATTAAAAAGGATTGTTTGGATGCTTTTTCAGGATGATATTCAGATTTTATAGTTGATTTTGGAATCCAGAACTCACTGTCATTGGTGGTTTTGAGGAGTAACGCTTTTTCAGTTTCTCCTTTAATAATCCCCTCAATTTTTTTAACGTTATTCCCAAGATCAAGTTCTTCTACTATCTCTAAACTATCGTTGACAATACCTTTCTTCCTACTATAATTATTAGAATCTACAGGTAGTTTAATGACTTCGGGAGGTCTCTCATTCAATTTTTCAGGACCCGTTGCAAATTCGATTTTCTCAGCAAGAATGTGTTCCATCAACAATATTAGAATTTCAATCTGAGCTATTATTAACATCTTTGGGTAATCACCTACATTAAACCAAATTTTATTTTCTCCTTCCCAATTCACAGAAATAGGTGTTTTTTCTTCTTTGAAGACGTGAACCGTGGACCATGATTTTATCTTTCTTCTTAGTACATTAAGAATCATGACAATTTCTTCTAAACTACACTTAATGGTTTTCCCTTCCCCTAAAGATGGTTTTTCCCAAGTACCACTCTCTTTTTTCTTAATGAATCTAAAAAATATGAATGGATCCGTTTTTGAAGAGCTCTGTAAAAACATTCCGGTACTTTGACCGAAGAAACTTTTGTTATGTTTATCCGACACGATTTTTCACTAATTAATTTAAATTTGACTATAAAAAATACTCAATTTATTTGCTTTTAAAGAAAAAAATTGAATTTCATTATTCAAACCTTCAAAGGTTATTATTTTTCTGTAAATAAAGCATAAAAAATATTAGCTTTCACAAAATTGGAAGCAGAAAAATGGTAAGTATAAAAACAGTTTTTGGATATAAATAGATTAGCAAGCACTAAAAGAGGTTAAAGGAAAATACCATCAAATAGATTAATTAATAGGTTTTGTTAAGTAGAACAGTAATAATAGAAATTTATAAAACCTTCAATAATTCATCCAATGACTCAATCAGTAAATCAGGCTTATATTCCGATAAAATTTCTTTCGTACTGACTCCGCTTGATACACCGATCGTCAAAAATCCCGCTTCCCTTCCTGCGATGATGTCAGAGGGCATGTCCCCGATCATTAGAAATTCACTTCTCTTTCGTGTTTTGTAGATTTCTAAAGGTGGTTGAAGTGCTAATGGATCTGGCTTTTGTACGGGAATCTTATCACTCCCAAAAACAGCTTTAAAATAATTATAAACTCCTTCTTTTTTTAAATGCTCAATAATCGTTTCTGTTTTATTATGGGAAACTATGTGAAGATCAAATGATTTCGAAAGTTTTTTTAATATTGGTTTGACAGCTGGAAACAATGAAGCCTCTTTTGAATATTCCAAATATTTTGAAAAAATCTTAATCGCTATCTTTAATTTGTTAAAATAACTGAGATCTTTAAGTGCTGTTATATTTTTGAATATTTCATAAGATTCAAGCAATACTTTTGGCAATGGGTATCCTTGAATTGTTTCTAAGAGAGCACCAATTTCTTG
>SDBS01008373.1_pt1 | contig 9997 bp, 11 predicted proteins | sample 2277091 | NCBI WGS metagenome assembly SDBS01 (sample SAMN10404972, study PRJNA504765) | marine sediment metagenome | isolation source: marine sediment core GS10_PC15, 163 cmbsf | place: Arctic Ocean: Southern Knipovich Ridge | collected 2010 | reverse complement strand
AGTATCTGTTAAAGCATTAGATAATGGTGAAGAGAGAGTCAAAGGCTTAGTTGAAGACAGAGTTACAGGAGTAGACTAAGAGACAGACTTAGATGTAGACATAGAGTTAGATATAGAGAATACTTTAGCAGGAAAGTTTAGCATGTGATTTTAGCAGGAGAATATAGCACAATATTTAGCAGAAGAATGGAGGTAAAAATGGAAGAAGAAATAGGAAAAGTAAAAGAGTTGAAAAAGAGGTTAGAAGATATAGAAGAGATTAATAATCAGTTAGAAGAAATGGGTATGAGACTTAGTAAAGAATATCTTATTAAGTTACTAGGATTAGACGACAAAGATTTGGAAGAGATTGAGGGGGAGGGGGAAAATGGAAGATGATACATTTAGGGTAATGCAAGTTTTGGATGAACGTATTGATAAATTAACGAGAAATCAATCATTAATATTAGAGGCATTAACTAAAATATTGACAAAATTAGAATAAAAAGATTGGAGGTAAAGATGGAATGCTATAGATGTGGAAAAGAACAGGACAAAGGATTATGCGATGAATGTTTAAGTCTTGCCGAAACAACAAATGTGGGATAAGAAAAGGGGGGGAAAATGATAGTGCAAACAAGTAAAGTATATACAGGGTTAGGGATTATGGTGGTAGGGTTATTGTTCTGCCTTACCCTAGTTGGTATAATCATAGGCTTACCGCTGATAATAGTGGGACTTCTTGTAATGGGTTCTGGTATCAGGTGCGGTGTGTCAGAAGAAGATAAAAAGTGAGGAGCAGAGGATGGGATGTTCAACAACCTTTTTTGGGGGAAGTTAGAATTGAGGTATCCTCTGCTCCTCATAATGTAAGTAGTTATCTATAGCATATTGTGGTGCTTGATCCAGTTCTCAATACCGTGCAACATTGGTGCAATGGCTAACAGCCAAGGCTTGTCTGCATACACAGTAAGCACGCCTGCTATTGCTACATAGATAGCTGACTTTGTAGCTTTCCAAAACAGTTTCTTCCATTTAAATGGCATTTTAGTTTACCTCCATAGTTTTATTTCATTATATGTCTTATGAAATTGAAGATGCTTAACAAGACAGTGCCGCTTAACACTGCAAACAGCCACTTAATCAGGCTAAGGCTGCCTTCACCTCTCAGCCTGAACTCAGTGTTCTCTTTAGTATCCTTAAGCAGTCCTGCTTCACCATTACCTGCAATGGCTTTCTTTATGTAACCTAAGTCAGCTTGAATCTTGGTAATCTCTATCATTATGTTAGTCTTTGCCATCATACCCTCCTTGCCAACACGCTCAGGCCTGATAGCTCAGGGGCTGGGTTGTTAGCGTCCTTTGTCAATGTAACAGTGGCTCGTATCCGTTTACCTTCAGTGGTGAACACAACAGCAGTGTCCCTGCCACCTACCAAGTTATACTCAGTATTGTCATCATTATAACTTGCACCGCCAGTGTTGATCACCTTGAACGTGGACACTGAACAGTCATCGTTAACTTTCCCTCTAACCTCGAACTGGGACAGGTTACTGTCCGCTACCGTGACATCAGTGGTCATTGTGCCAGTGCTTTTCCCAGCTTTAACCCTTAGCCTGCCATTGGCAATCTCTAAGTCACCTAAACTGGTAATCCCGTCCTCATTGTCAAAGGTTAAGTAGATAAGGGTGTCATCCATAGCATTAGGGTTCCTGTTCTGGGAATTGATAGAGTTGTCTAACACCCGGATCATGCTGACAGCTGACTTCATTGGCTTGTCAACGCTGACATTAACGGTTGTCTTACCCCTGGAGTCCAGCACATGGTTAACCTTGATAGCTTTATAATAATCTCCAATGTCTGCATACTGTGCTGATGCCCAGAAGTATTGAGACACTTTCAAGGTTGGCAGGCCTGCTTCAGCTGATAGGAACCCCGACACTGTGGAACGTTTCAGGTCTGCCAGTTCTGAGCTTGCCCTGGCTGCCACGCTTGCTGGGGTTAGAAGGCTCTTAGCGTTCACTATGGCAGTCTTGACCCAGCTCTCACTAATAGAAGGTTGGTCAATCTTCCTTCTAAACAATATCATGTCCTCTGACTGGTCACCGTAACATTTAACCTCATTGAACTCTTTCAACCCGTCCCTGCCAAACCCAGTGAACGGTAGCATGTTAATGCCATGCACAATGCTCTCAACAGCGTTCCTGTTCGTGCCATCATCAGGCGTGGTATGGATGTCCCTATCCCCATCAATGTACCCGTCATACTCTACCTGCCTTAAGATGTCGCCAATGACAGTGATAGCTTTCTGGTCAACATAGTCACCGTCAACCGTGCCAGTCATGTTAGGGTCAAGGTTAGTGTAAGTGAACACACCACTGAAGTGCGTGTCAATGATACTCTTGATAGCGTTGTCAGCTTGTGACCCTGCAAAGTTAATGGTAATCTTCTTGTCAGCCAGTTCAGGGAAGTCACGACCGGATAGTATGATATGGAACCTATTACTGGCAGTGAGACCATAACTGGGCTTGTCCATCTTGCCAACGAACAGTTTGTTGGTTGGCACGCTGGAAGCCTGATGAAAGTAGACAGTGACATCCTTACCCACCACTGCCCTATCATTATACTGCCCTTTCTCGTTATATAATAGCACAGTGAAACTCCCAATGCCATACCTCAGGCTTTGACTGGTAACGTTCAGGCTCATCAAGTCACTAGTGATAGTGTCAGAACCTAGCTCAACTTTCCAGTTCTGTTCAAACGTGTTAACAGGCACTCTGATACGGACACGTGATGAACGCTTAACCATTATGCAGGCACTCCGAGCAGTACGCTTCAATGGTTATGTTTGGGTCAAACAAGTATATTGATTGCAGGCTGGCGTTATAGAAGTCTGCCCAAGACCATAGCCCCTGACTCGCCTCCTTGCTAAGCTGCATGATATGTTGTGCAATGGTGGTAATATTGAGAGCGCCAGTCTTGTTAATGTCATCATCAAACCATACATCAATCCCTGCCACTGTATCGTTCATTGAAATGGTAAAGTTAGCCAAATCTTCATCATACCCTAAATATGTGCAGTTATAGATAGGGATAGAGGCTGGCTCCCAGAAGTAGTCCACTGACGTGTTACGATAGTTAATCTCCTGACCGTACGGTGTAACATTCTTATCATCCCTGCTCATGATTGGGAACGGTTCATAGTAGTCAACCTCTTGCGGGAAGGTACAATTCTGTTTGCTATACTTGACTTCAATTAGGTGACTGGCATTGATACTGTAATCAGGCGTGTGAGCAAGGGCTGTATAATTGATACTGCCTAAGAAGTCCAGAGCAAACACTGTGAAGTTCAGCACGCCTTTAAGGAACGTTGCCCCAATGTTACACGTTTCACAATCTTCTAATGATGTAACGTTAAGCCTGACAGGGTTAGGGTCTTGCTTACTTTCAAGGTTTGTCACCAATAGTAACCCTTCACTGCCAGTGCTGATTGATAACGGGAACAGGAAGTCCTGGTTACTGGCAAAGTCAGTTGCATACTCTCCTGCTGCACTGCCTGCAATGGTAACATTGAACGGTGACGTGGTAGAGTTCAGCACACCGCTCTGGTTAAAGTCTATCGTGCCGTCATTACCAGCGTCAATCTCAATGTCAGTGATAGCTGACGGTACCACCAACCATTGTAGGTTGTATACTATAGGACTGCTCTCATTAGTACCGCTCAGGTTAACGCACCCGGTTAGGTTACTGCCTGGCGCGGTGAACACTGTCCTAAGATTGTTCAGTGTTAACTGCCTGCTTAAGAGGTTATCAGCGCTCACTGTATACTTAATGTCAGTGCCAGCAGGCTTATACTCTGCTCCTTTAACTGTGACTGCTGAGTACGGTGTAGACCCTGACGTGTTAGCTATCAAGTCCATGCACACGCTACCGTTCCCAGTGAACTCTGTGCCAACTGCATCCTTATCATTCCATAACCCTGACCCTTGAATCCTGAATATCTTTTGTTCACCACTGATTGAACAGGCTGCTATAGTTCCAGCATCCACCTGTTGCCTGAACTTCAAGTACCAATGTTCTGTGCTATCCAAGGAACTTAAATCCCTGGTACTATCCAATATATCATTAACAATGACATAATATTCAGTGTCACTCTTTCTCTGTAAAGAGATGTTATCATCAAAGATGAACGTTGCTATTGGGCCGCAATAGAAACAGTTTGAAATGGTTGTAACCCTTTCATGCATAATAACCTCATTAGTGCCATCAGTAGCTATAAGTTTAGAGCGAGTGCTCCCTGTCCCTGCCTGTCCACCGCCAGTACAAGTGGTTGACACGCCACGTTCAATATCTATCCTTGAATAGTTGGCTAAGTCAAACTCACTATCACCATCATTAATAATGGAACCATCCAAGCTAATTCCAATACCGTTAATAATATCACCAAATAAGTAATAATAATTATCTCCCAAACCGCCAGTCTTGTACAACTGGTTAAGGTTGGTGTTAGTCACTGTCCACCTGTCAGTAATGTTAGATTCATAGTTATCATACTCTCCAATGACTTCAACATTGTCAGCAGTGGAGATGTTCACGTCACTGGTAATGTCATCACTGTCATTGAAATGTTGAGTGTAGTCAACATCATTCCCAGCGTCAATGTCAAACCCGAACAGTTGCAGAGTGGTATTATAGAACCTGCCATCACCAGACGCTGACAGGTTAATGAAGATTGTCTCTGTCTTGGCAGAGGTGTAAGTGATATTGGTAGAGTTATACTTAACCCCTCCATAGATGAAAGATTTTTGGGTCAGGTTAGTGCCGTTTAAGTAACCAGGCAATGAGGCAATGATAACATCTTCATTAGTGATGGTGATACCTTCAGGGAAGTCAGTGCCAGTGATGTTAAGGAACCCTGAGAGCAGGTCAGTCCTGTTATCCATACTAATGTTTAGTAACGCTGCTGATTTATCCCATACCATTGCTTCTTCATGCAACCTTGCACTACCAAAAGCTCCACATATACCATGAGTTTGTAACAGTGACCAATCAGTACCATTATAACATTCATATTGTAGCCTTTCTCTTGCAGATGGACACGCTGTCAAGTTAGTCCTTAGTTCAACCTTATCACTATGAGCTGACCAACATACTGCAAGGGATAAGTCATGAGTAAATTGAGTAGTAGTGCCGAAAGAGTCAGTAAAATTATTTCTCACTCTCCAAATAGATTCAGCTGTAGACCCACTAAGCTTTGTATAATTAACTGAGAAAATACCTTTAGTAGTTATAGCTGTAAGATAATTTCCATCATTATATAAATTAGAGAAACTATAATTGCCAGTATCCAATCCACCACAATCGTTTGATATGTTAGCAAACTCTTGATAACATCCACTATCCACTTCAACAAATTCGTCCTGTCTTAACGTGGTAATGTTATAAGAATAACTGGTAGTGTCAGTGCCACAGCTAACATTAACACCGGCATTAGGAGCGTCCACGTCAATGCAGATAGTGCCTGAACATGGTGTTCCTGCAAACTTATACAAGCCAGTACCGTTAGCAGTCAGGTTGGCAGTGGTACCGAACTCATACTTCCTGCTCTGGTTCAGTCCATCCAAGTAAATATTAATGTCACTCATCACGCACGAGTCAGCCAGCACAGAGAAGCTACGCTGTGAACTGTTCTCATTCCCTTGCCCGTCAGTGCAGCTCACGTTCCATTGATAACTTCCAACATTATATTGTGTAGAATTCCATACAGTTAATGTGCCATTGTCAACTGACACATTAGTCTGATTCAGGACACTGTTAATGGTAAGGTTGCAGTCCAAGGTTGTAAAATGATTATCAGTGGCAGTAAAGTTTAGCACGAAAGTGTTGTTAATATCTATAACAAATTCTTTATTATCATCAGGTTTATCTAATACTATTGTTGGTGCTACTGCGTCAGTTATATTATAGACAATGGTGGCGTATGTTGAACCGCCCTCATTTGTACAATTAACTGTAACATTCTGGGGATAACCTATCACCAAAGGGTCTGAAGCGTCCACTGTCCATTGATGTTTAATGTCACCAGTTGTGGTAAACCCAAACCAGGTAGCATTATCAGTAGAACCGTTACAAGTAGCAGCAATGTCTGTTGTTAAATTGATAGTTGGTGTAGGATCAGATGTTTCATTAGTTCCAGCCCCCGTCACATCATATAAGTCTGATATTACTGGGGGATCAGGGATTGCTTCCTGCTTAGGCGTTCCATTATATATCATCCAATAAGTAACATTTTGCTGCTTGTTCGTCGGACTGTTGATATATGTGGCTAAAAACTCATTATCAAAATTAGTTACTGGTAAATCTATTACCGTCAAAGGAGTATTAGAATTGTTTTGTAATGTTATGTTAAGAGCAGTTGTAGTATTAAAGAATGTCATCCATATAGTCCAGTTTTCTTCAGAACCAAAACCCCAACAATTATTGCAAATGGTTACTGGCGCAGCAGCATTAATAACATACTCAATCTCATTACTGGCCTTGTTAAATCTCACCAGAAATGGCCAGCCAGCCTCAAAGAAACCAAATATCATATTTTGGTCTATGTCTGTCAATGGTAAAAAATTTAACTCTAAAGTCCATGTATCACCAACATGGTCAAAAACAGCATCAATATATTCCAACCTTGCAGAATCTGAAATAGTATGATAAAGATAACCATTATTGGTAGTCCAGTCACTCTCGTCAATAGTATAAACTGTTGTCCCTATTGGACAAGCTGGCAGTTCTCCATTCTGTGCAGCCCTATCAACAGAAAAATTATCCATAAACACATAACCACTGCATTGTGTTGAATGCCTTTCAGGGACAGGCCTTGCATAAATTAAACTAACACAGAACAATATCATTATGAATAAGATTAGCTTTCTCATTTTATTGTAAACGAGTTAGTGTCAACCTCTGCCAGTTTAGGTTTTTCAGTATAATAATGCTCTCTAAGGTCAGCGTCCTGTATCTCTACCAGTCCAGTGTCAAGTTCTTTATAGCTATGATTGGGCTGTTTCCTTTGCTCTTGGATATAATTACAATCATAATCCTTGATTAAACCACATAGCCCCTCATGACAGCACCATTCTGTAGCGTTCAAGAGTTCATCACCATACTTGTAGAACACTGTCTTGCATATAGTTCTATTTTTTTGAATTGTTTTATACCCTTTAAATTCAGACTTGGTATAAAGTTCTTGTGGAACTTTAAGTGAACCATTCCAATCACTGGAAGTCCAATTATACCAAGAATCATTAGATTCTGTATAACCAAATAAACGATAATAAGTAACATTCTCATAAATTCGTATATCTTCATTATAAAATTCAATCCAACAATCTTGGATAGATTCTAATGGAACATCATCGCCTATCAGGTAAGGATCTAACCCACCAAAAGTCCACTTAACTGTGGCATACTTATCTTTAGTAATGTTCATGCCGTAACAGCTTACACCATACGCCGCAATCTTGAACACGTATTTCCTACCTTTAGTGTATGGTGTGATGAAATCTATTGGCCTGTACCCTGTCTTGAACCGTCCATCCTTCTTATAGAACTTTACATCACTGACAGCACCCGCTGGTTCAAATGTTAAAGGCAGTTCATCATAGTTATAGAAGTAAAGGTTCTTATTCCCGTTCTTCATACAGAACTCTACCCAACAATCAGTACCACAATGCACCTCTTCTTCATACCCATAATAGTATTGTATGAACGGTGCTATCAGCATGAAAATGCTTAATATGCTTACACTACCCCACATATAAAATCTTTTATATCCAACCATGTTACCCCCTCATTGGTTAAACTCCACCAGTGTCATGGTATACTCATAAACGTCACGAGTGGGTGCCCTGTCATCAAACACTAAACTGCCGGGGATGATGATAACGTCCACGTCCCTGAACCCGTCATTGTATCGTCTTGGCTTGCTATCATTATGGTACCCTTCCAGTTTAGTCCTGTCAGCGTCCTTGTTAGTGCCAGTGAACCGTCCACTTATAGCTATCACCCATTCCTTGTTCCTGCCTGGTATCAATGTTTCATTATAACTTTGACCGAACACTTGCTTCTTAGTGCCAGGCTTCTTGACAGGTTTGATAGACTGGATAGTATTCAATCCTCCGCCAATGGTTATCGCTCCTAAGACTATCGTTGGGTTTATTGGAATTTTCAATCACCTCATACAGTGCTATCCTCGTTAGCTGCTTCATCAGCTGCTGCCTGGTCAGGGCTTGTCCAAGAGCCAGTATGCTTGTTCCAGACTGCAGCCTTCCTGCCACCGCCAATGTCACCCCTGAAATCTAATGCTCTGGCACGTTCAAGGTCTGACAACCCCTGCAATGAATCCATTAATTCTTTGTGAAGGTCTAATGTTGTTTTTATTACGTTATTCTGTTCTTCCTGAGCTTTGGTATTCTTTTCAACAGATTCAGTATTCTTTTCCACAGCTTCAGTCATACCAAACCATTTCTTGATTCTCTCATCCAACATCTTATCAAGAATTTCCATCTCGGTCTTAGCTTCTTCCCAAGTTTTCTTTGTAAACACAGCTTCTAATGAAAGTTTTAATTTAAGAGCAGACACTGCTGACTCATCCATCATTACATTAAATCTTGTTAATAAATTATTCAAGAAACTTGCAGCACCTTCCAATATAGGTAGAAACCCTGACCCAATCTCAGTTCCTAATTCACTAAAAGTTTTCTTAAGCTCATTAAGTTCATTCTGAGCAGTAGGTAACAGTTCACCACCTAACTTACCAACTCTTTCATTTAAAGCTTTGATAGCTGCTTCGGTAAAAGCTGTTGTACGTTGAACCTGTGTTAATTGACTTACAGTAGAATTAATCTCTTTAGCATAATTTCTATAAGCTTCCTCAGCCTTGACAACTATACCCAAGTTATCCAAAAGCATACGGGATTGTCTGCCAATACCTGCAGTGATACTGTTCAAGGCAAATGTAATGTCATCACCAGTAGCTTGAGCAATGATGGCAGCACCTTTGAACATATTAGGTAATGCTTCTTGGTCGATACCTAGAAGGAGTGCTTGGTTAGCTTGCCTCATTAAGTCAATCTCTGTAATAGTACCACGTGTTGCTGTCTTTAACTTGCCTAAAAGTTGGTCAGAATTGTCAGCTAACTTTCTAAATCCATGCTCAATCCCTTCAAAAGATAAGGCTAACTCTATAGCTTTCTTTCCTAAACCAACCAATCCTCTACCAATAGATGTAATGACATTAGCTAGTATATTACCAGCTGCAACCGCTAACCCCATACGTTTAGTTAAGCCAGCTAACCCTTTCTCAGCACTTGCGGCAGCCTTGCTAACGGTTTCTTTACCTACTATATCTACTCCAAACTTCTCAGTCTTTGCCATTCAGTATCTTACTCCTTTACTTCTTAACCTTCTTCTCTGCCTCTTTAATGAGTTCCTCTGACTCTTTAACCCCTTTATCAGCTAACTTGACAGCAGCCTCAGCCTCTTCAACAACCTTCTCAACAGGGTTAGACTTCTCTGGAATTGGTCTGCTAGGTAATCTAGCTTCACAATCCTTAGCCATGTGTTCCATGTCAGTTATCTGTTTCCCAATAATCTCGTTCTGTCCCTTAGCCTGTAATATCTGTAGCTCGTTCTGTTTAATCATCTGTTCATTAGTGGTCTCTTTTATTTTCACGTTAGCGTACATGTCATAGAACTCCTGATTAGTGAGCTTCTGTGTCACAGTGGTTACCATGTCAACAGTGTCATCATTCTCTCTGCTTATGTCTATTTTAGTCTTAGTTTCCATTTTAGTATATCCTCCATTATCTTCAGCTTTCATCATCCCATAAAAGAGGGGGTGTAGTATCAGCAGTGGTAAACCCAAACAAGTAATACTGTACCTCAATAGGTATGGTCAACTCTTGCACCTTAGTGAAGTCAATATCTTTAGGCAGTTCACCAATGGTCACGTTATAGAACGTGTA
>SDBS01008372.1_pt1 | contig 9999 bp, 10 predicted proteins | sample 2277091 | NCBI WGS metagenome assembly SDBS01 (sample SAMN10404972, study PRJNA504765) | marine sediment metagenome | isolation source: marine sediment core GS10_PC15, 163 cmbsf | place: Arctic Ocean: Southern Knipovich Ridge | collected 2010 | reverse complement strand
TGAAGGAAATCTTAAAATCATAAAAAATTATCTTTCCCAAGTTGGCGCGACTTTAACTAAGCTTCCATTAGACAAAATAGCCAAAGTTGTCGAAGTTCTTGATGAAGCTCGTGACCAAGGCAACAGAATTTTTATTTTTGGCAATGGTGGCTCTGCAGCTACAGCTTCCCACTTCGCCTCTGACCTTGCCAAGGGTGCCATATGCAAGGGCAAATCGAGGTTCAAGGCGTTTGCCCTTACTGATAATGTCCCCCTTCTATCTGCCTGGGCAAATGATACTGATTACGACAACATCTTCGCTGAGCAGTTGGAAAACTTTGTTGAGCCTGGGGATGTGGCTATAGCCATCAGCGGTAGCGGGAATTCCCCAAATATGCTAAATGGTGCAAAAGTAGCTAAGGCTAAAGGGGCTACCACTATCGGCTTTATTGGCTTCGACGGCGGCAAACTTAAAGACCTAGTGGATATTGCTCTGGTGGTGCCCAATCACAATATGGAGCAGGTGGAAGATGTCCACCTTTTGCTGGAACATGTCATTACTACCTGCCTGAGGGAAAGGGACTTATAGGCAAGTTCTGAACCTCGGCTTGTATCCTGAATTTTCTGAGCCTGAAAACATTACTGAAAGGGCTTAGAAATGGATAAAAGGACTCCTAGTCGGTTATGAGTGGTAATGTGACCAAAGCCATGGTTCTCGCCGCTGGCGAAAGCACAAGACTCCGCCCCCTTACCCTTCAGACACCTAAGGTTCTTTTGCCTATCGGAGGAATCCCCCTAATTCAACATATCTTAGCTTGGCTCAAAAAACATGGCATCTCTCAAGTTGTTGTAAACCTTCACCATTTTGGTGACAAAATAAAAGGCTTCGTTGATGATGGCTCTCGCTTCGGGGTGAAAGTTACTTATTCTGAGGAGGAAACCCTTCTCGGGACGGCTGGCGGAGTCAAGAGAATGGAGTATTTCTTCCAGGGCACTTTCGTAGTATTTTACGGAGATATCTTCACTAATTTTGATCTTTCAGCGATGATTCAACTTCACCGAGAAAAGAAAGCCATCGCAACCCTTGCAGTTTTTGAGGTGCCAAATCCTTTGGAAGTCGGAGTACTAGAGATGAATGGGGATGGAAGAATATCGAGGCTAATAGAAAAACCACGATTCCCAGTCCTTAGTCTCCAATCTCCGACATTGGTGAATGGTGGGGTCTATGTCCTCGAAAGAGAGGTTCTAGATTACATACCAAGTCAAGGTTTCTTTGACTTTGGTCATGATATCTTTCCTAAACTCATAGAACTCGGCCTCTTTGTTCAAGGCTATGTCCTGAAACCCGAAGACTACCTTATTGACATCGGAACCGTGGATAAATATCATAAAGCCAACGAAGATGTAAAAGCTGGAAAAGTAAACATAAAATTATGAAGAATCGAGCTGTATTTTTAGATAGAGATGGCACGATTGCTATAGACGTCCATTACTGCCGCCGGGCTAAGGATTTTAAGCTTCTTCCCACCGTCGGCGAAGCCATAAAGCTTCTGAATGATAATGACTTCAAGGTTGTGGTCATTACCAACCAATCGGGAATTGCCAGAGGATACTTCACTGAAGAGACTCTAGCTAAGATTCATAGCAAAATGGAAGACGAGCTGGCAAAACATGGCGCAAGGGTGGATGCCATCTACTACTGTCCCCACCACCCGGATGATGGGTGTGATTGCCGCAAACCTGGCACAGCCTTATTCCACAAAGCTGCCAAAGACCTTAATATTGACTTTAAGACTTCTTACGTAATTGGCGATATGCAGATGGACATAGATGCTGGCAAAGCTCTAGGCTGCAAAACAGTCTTGGTGACCACTGGCCCCAATCCTGTAAATGATCCCTTACCGGGAACAGAGCCCGATTATGTAGCTGGGGATCCTTACCAAGCGGTACAATGGATAGTAGAGAATGTAAGGTCAGTGCACAAGCCATCAACCTCTATAATCGTGCCCGCCTATAATGAGGAGGAAGGGCTTCCCGTCATCCTGAAGAAGATATGTAACGTGGTCAATGATAGCTACGAAGTTATAGTGGTGGATGACGGCTCGAGCGATGCCACCGCGCAGGCGGCAGCCCGGTTTCCCTGCCGACTGGTGAAACATGAGGTTAATAAGGGTAAAGGAGAGGCCATAAAAACGGGCATAAAAAGTGCCGCCGGAGACAACATCATTCTTATCGATGCCGATGATACTTACCCGGCGGATGCCATCCCCCATATGGCAGAAGCCTTGAAAAGTTACGATATGGTATATGGTTCCAGGCTTATCGGTAGAGGGAATGTGCCTTTGGTTAACCGCTTTGGCAACGCGGTTTTCCAAGGTCTGGTGCGGTATATTTACGGCTTTAAGCCCCGTGACTACTCTACCGGGCTTTACGGAGCCAGGAAGAAGCATCTGCAGATGATGGGCCTTTCTTCAAAGCGCTTTGCCATAGAGCCGGAGATTTGCATTAAAGGCAGCCGTATGGGGTTAAAGATGCTTGATATTCCGATACAATACCGCTCTCGTATCGGCAGTACCAAGCTCAGTACCGTAAAGGCGGGCTTCGAGCATCTCAAAATTATCCTGGGACTTGTCTTCTGGCAGCCGGACAAAGGAAAAGAAGATGAATAAAGAGAACCCAAATATCTCAGTCATCATCTGCACCTATACTATGGAGCGCCGGCATGATATTCATGAGGTGGTGGATTCAATCTTGGCTCAGACTCTAAAGCCTCATGAAGTGATATTAGCTGTGGACCATAATCAGGAGCTCTATGAAAAGCTATTAAAAGAGCTCCCTCAACAAGTAAGGCTAATTCTTAATGATGGAGATGAAAGAGGTGCCGTGGCAACTGACAATGTTGGTATTGCATATTCGAGCGGAGATATAGTTGCCTTTATTGATGATGATGCTGTAGCTGAAAAGGACTGGTTGGAAAATCTGGTAGGACATTATAAAGACCCTCACATCGGGGCGGTGGGCGGCAGATTGGTTTCGGTGTGGGATGAAGGACGCCCGGAATGGTTCCCCGAAGAGCTTGACTGGATTGTAGGGGGCACATATAAGGGACATCCCGAGATTCAAACCCAAGTTAGGAACTTAATATTGTGTAACATGTCTGTCCGCAAGGAAGTTTTTCAGCCCACGGGTTTTTTTGCCACCGAACTAGGCCGTTCTAATAACTGGGGGACCGGTGCCGAATCAGAGTTCTTTTTGAGGGCAAAACATCAACTGCCTGACGTTACTATTCTTTATGAGCCCAAGGCGGTTGTTTACCATAAAGTACCGCCTCAGCGAACAAGTCTAAAGTACGTGGCTTTAAGGTCTTACAATGAAGGTTTTCATAAGGCTAGAATTGAGAGAACCTATGCTGACCTATTCCAAAATCCCCTTTCGATAGAAAGAGCTTACCTCCGCTATCTTTTGTTTACTTCCATTCCAGAAAGGCTCAAGCGTTTCTACAAAAAGGATTGCCTTTTGCAGGTGGGAACCATTATAATCAGCATAGCCACCACTGGTGCAGGATATCTGGTGGGGAGGTTGAGGAGTTAGAATATTTAAGGTTGGAAGTTCACGGGGTCTGAGGTTAGTCCAGGACTCTAAATGTGAAAGCCGTCATTTTGTAAGGAAACAGGATGAAGAGAGCATTTATCACCGGCATTACTGGCCAGGATGGCTCGTATCTGGCCGAATTGCTACTGTCTAAAGGATATGAAGTTCACGGGCTTATCAGGAGGGCAAGCACTTTTAATACCTCCCGAATAGATCACCTATATGTTGACCCTCTTGAGCCAGGTGCCAAGTTTTTCCTTCACTATGGAGACCTCTGCGACAGTAGCCAACTAACCAATCTAATTTATGAGCTTACTCCAGATGAGATTTACCACCTCGGAGCCCAAAGTCATGTAAGAGTTAGTTTTGACATCCCCGAGTACACAGGTGATATCGTGGCTTTAGGCACTACCAGACTTTTAGAAGCCTTGAGAAAAAGCGGGGTAAAGGCTAGGTTCTACCAAGCCTCCAGCAGTGAGATGTTCGGGACGACGCCACCACCTCAGAACGAAGATAGCCAATTTCGTCCCAGGAATCCCTACGCCGTAGCCAAGGTTTATGCCTATTGGATGACGCTGAACTATCGGGATGGATACAATCTATTTGCCTGTAACGGCATCCTCTTTAATCACGAGTCCCCTCGGCGAGGTGAAACATTCGTAACCCGAAAAATCACTCGCGCTATTACCCATATTCTTGCTGAGAAACAGCAATATCTCTACTTGGGGAATCTCAAAGCCAAAAGAGATTGGGGCTATGCCCCTGAATATGTCGAGACGATGTGGCTTATGCTCCAACAGGACGAACCAGATAATTATGTAATCGGTACTGGTGACTCTCACTCAGTGGAAGAGTTTCTGGAGGAGGCTTTTAGTTATGTCGGACTGGACTTGAAGCAGTACGTAAGGATTACCTCACGATACTTCAGACCTACTGAGGTGGAGTCGCTGCTAGCAGATTCTACAAAGGCGAGGGACAAGTTAGGATGGGAACCGAGAGTCACCTTCAAGGAATTGGTCAGAATCATGGTGGACGCAGACATGGCAGCTGTAGGATTAAAGCCTCCTGGCGAAAGCAAAGCTATCCTGGCTAAACATGGGTTTGACACCACTGATAGGGCGCTATTCAATAGCAGCCGCCGAGGTCAAGGATGAGCTGGCTCACTGACAGAAGAATCACGGTAACCGGTGGTGCCGGTTTCTTAGGCACCCGTGTAGTAAGAAAGCTGCAAGAAGTGGGTTGCCGGAACATCTTTATTCCTAGAAGCAAAGATTATGATCTCGTTGAAAACGAAGCGGTGAAAAGACTTTATCGAGACTCCCAGCCTGACATTGTAATTCATCTCGCTGCGAAGGTAGGAGGAATCGGTGCGAATAGAGAAAATCCTGGAAGCTTTTTCTATGAAAACCTAATGATGGGTGTGCAGATGATGGAGCAAGGAAGGCTGTCTAACATTGAGAAATTTGTAGCTGTTGGAACAGTCTGTGCCTATCCAAAGTTTACACCGGTTCCTTTTAAGGAAGCGGATCTATGGAATGGCTATCCAGAAGAAACCAATGCCCCCTACGGACTGGCTAAGAAGATGCTCCTTGTGCAGGCTCAAGCTTACAGGCAGCAATACGGCTTTAAGGCTATTTACCTTCTTCCGGTCAATCTTTATGGCCCTGGAGATAATTTCGACCCAGAGTCGTCACATGTTATCCCTGCCTTGATCAAGAAGTGTGTGGACGCCATTCAAGAGGCAAGAAACGAGATAGTAGTTTGGGGAACGGAGCAGCCCACGCGCGAGTTCCTTTATGTCGAAGACGCCGCAGAAGGCATTGTAATGGCAACAGAGAAGTACAGTAAGAGTGAGCCAGTAAATCTCGGTGCCAATTTTGAGATTTGCATGAAGGATTTGGTTAACTTAATTGCTAAACTAACCGGATTTAAAGGACGAATAATATGGGACACCTCCAAACCAGATGGGCAGCCTAGAAGGCGTTTAGACATTTCTCGAGCGCAAAAGGAATTTGGCTTTAAAGCTAAGACAGATTTTAAGGAAGGATTGATGAGAACCATAGAATGGTATAAAGAGCACCGTGTTGGGGCTGTGGTGGGTTTGGGTAAGAGGATAACAAATGCCTGATGGTTCGAAAATCTGTACCCGCCTACATTACCAAGCCCATTCATTAGAGTCTCGAAAGATTGCTCTTGAACTTTGTGAGCCGAATCCTAATGCTAAGCTGCTCGACTGCGGCTGCGGTGATGGGGAAATTGCTATGCGAGTAGCAGAACGGATTGAGACAAAGGAAGTCTGGGGAGTTGAAATTATGCAGGAAAGTGCCGTAACCGCGAAAGAAAGGGGGATAAGAGTTTTAAGAGGCGATTTGAACAAAAGTTTCGCTTTCAAGAGCGAAACTTTTGTTGTTGTTCATGCCGCGAACATTATCGAGCATCTTTACGATACGGATACGTTCTTAAAAGAAGTTCACAGAGTTCTTAAGGTTGGTGGATATTTTGTCGTATCAACATGTAACATAGCGGCGCTTCACAATATTTTTTTTCTGCTTCTTGGCAAACAGCCCCCCGCTGCAGATGTGAGTGACGAGTTTGTGGTGGGAGTTTGGAGTGCTAGTAGGAGGAGAAAGCCCGGTGGTCCGTGTCACCGAAGGATGTTCACCCTAAGAGCCCTTGAGGGACTGCTTAAATGCCATGGATTCGAAGTAGAAAAGAGCGCGGCGGCAGGTTTCTACCCTCTCCCCCCCCTATTGTCAAGGCTGATGTGTAAAATCGACAAGAAACATTCAGCTTATATAATCGTAAAGGCAAGAAAGGCTAAGTAAGATTGGTTTCTATAGTAAGGGAAACGCTTTATGGATACCTCAGGCAAGGTAGATGGGGAAGCCGTATGATATACTTGATTGGCGCTATCTCTTATTGGCTAGTGTTTGGCAGACGACTATACGTTGGGACAAGAATTGTAGAAATACCGTACGTTTTAAATCAATTACATCATGTCGCCCACGGCGGTGAAAGGATTTTACAAGTGGGGGATGTTCTCTCGAAGGAAATGGCATTAGATCACTATGAAGTAGAACTAGTGGATCTCGGGGCTGAATCAGTATCCAAACCCGGTCTGAAGGTACATAAGGTTGATATCAGAGATGTATCCCTTCCTCAAAGCTATTTTGACATCGCAATATCTATTTCCACTTTAGAGCACATTGGCCTGCAAGGACCAAGTTTCCCCGATGGTGATAAGCTGGCTATAGACATAATCAACCAAGCATTGAAACCGGGGGGCTTATTCTTGCTAACAGTGCCATTTGGCAAGTCGGCTGTTAGACAAACGTTCAGGGTATACGATGGAAATCGCATCAATGCTATTCTTGGAGATTACTTCAACATTGAGGAGGAAGCTTTTTTTGTGTGGAGAGGACTCAAGTGGAGAAGGACATCTCGTGAGGATGCTGGCAGAGTTGGCTTTTTGAATAACAACCCAAGTATGATTCTAGGAGTTGCATTAGTTTTAGCCAGAAAAACCAGACCCTAAGGGGATCTGTAAAATGCTCTTGCCTAAGTTTAAACTGGGTAAAAGACTAACAAAGTTTGCCTACCACTTTGTTGACATAGAAGCCTCAGGTGAAGCTACCCCTCCCGATGGGCGGATGATAGAATACTCCTTTATCATTGGGAAACTCGGCTTATTGCCTAAAGGGAAGGTACTCGATGTTGGTTGCACTGCTAGATTGAATTTCCTCCCTGCAGCGCTAGCTTCACTGAGGTGGGAGGTTTGGGGTATAGATGCCCGAGAATTTAAACTCAAGCATCCGAACTTTCAATTTGTCGGTGAGGATATAAGACATACGAGCTTTCCTGCCAATTTCTTTGATGCTATTTATGCCGTTTCTACCCTAGAGCACATAGGCTTAAGCGAGAGGTACGGCACTATAGACGAAGATCCGGAAGGGGACGTTAAATCTGTAAATGAGATAAGAAGGATTCTTTGTAAGGAGGGCAGGCTCTAAGTCACTTTACCTTACGGTAAAAAGTATCAGGTTATAAAGCCAATGAATCGGGTATACGACAAAGAAAGCTTGAGCAGGCTGTTTTGCGGTTGGCAAATCAAGGAGGAAACCCTATATACTCAATATAGTGACGGTTTCTGGATGACTATTAGTGAGGACCTGCTTCAGAGGCACGTGAGGGAAAATAAAAAGGTAATAGCTCTCTTAGAACTCGTGCTACAAAGGTGAGGGAACATGACCAAAAAGGTATATTTTGAACCAGCAGGCAGAATTCACACTTGGGATAAAGAGTTGATACTTTATCCCCCGGAAGGATATGAGTTTTTAATTGGGCAAACCAATCTGGACAAGACGACCAGAAAGCTCCTTAATAGTGATTTCCTTTTCTTTGGTCTGAGGGTAGCTTTAGATAAATTACTGCCAATACCTCTTGTAAAAGCTCGCTTAGAATCCTCCTTAAAAAGCATCCCAGAAGAAGCAGATTTAATCTTCTCTCGGAACCACTTAATCTTTAGAAAGAAACCGTGGATAGTTCACTTAGAGCGGGCAACTTCTCTTACTGGACTTAACCCTAGACATCTTCAAAGGCATAAAGGGACAGTGGAAAAGGTCTTAGGTTCAGATTACTGCAAGAAGATACTCACCTGGAGCGAGGTAGCCAGGAAGTCTATTGTATTAGATTTGAATTGCACCAAATTTGAATATAAAATAGAAATTCTCCCTCTTGCAGTTCACAGGAAGAGCTTTAACAAAAACTACAAGGATACAAAAATCAAATTGCTTTTTGTGGGCACAGCTAACAGGCGCGGAGACTTTGAATTGAAGGGGGGCAAGGAAGTCCTGGAAGCGTTCTCGCACCTTGTCAAACGATTTGGCAATTTGGAATTGACTATAAGGTCAGACATTCCAAAAGCCATAAAAACTCAGTATGAAGCACTTCCTAATATCAAGTGGATTGAAAGCATAATCCCTCAGGAGCAATTGGAGCAAGAGTTTAGAACGACTGATATATTTGTCCTCCCATCGCACCACACCCCATGGGTATTAATTCTGGATGCCATGAGTTATGAATTGCCGGTGGTAACCACAGATGTATACGCCAATCCAGAATTGGTGGACAATGGAGTAACAGGCTTTCTTATCAAAAAATCTGGCAAAGTACCCTATCCCTACCAAAGCTCTGTCCCTCCCGACGACCTTTCGCGACACCGATTCAAGGAGGCAATTCGGACTGTCGACCTCAGGGTAGTCCAGGACCTGGTGCAGAAAATAAGCATCCTTATAGAAAATCCAGAGTTGAGAAGGAGAATGGGCAGGGCAGCAAGGTGGGAAGTCGAGGAGGGGAAACATTCCATCAAAAAGAGGAACAAAAAGCTTAAGAGCATATTTGATGAGGCTATTGGCTAAAGAAAAGGGCGGATTATATGTAATCTCGATCAGGAGAGCTTTAATGAGCACAGTCGGAACAAGAAATTATCTCAAACGACCGAATTGGTCAGCAAAACAAGTTTCAATCCTACTTACTATAATTGGTCTGATATTGTGGTCTTACAGTATTACTCAAGCTCAATTAGATATTGGACCGTTGGGACTCATTCATAGCTTTACCATTCACTTCTTCGTCGCTTTAGCTCTCCTTATCGTTTCGTTCGGCTTACTTTTAGCCTCGCACCAAAATGTTCGCTGGTTAATATTATTACAGCTGACTATAGTAATTACTTCTTTATGGCTTATGTCCTTTCTATTGGAAACGACTCCCCTTAACCGTTACGGCTATAGCTTCTTTGCGGGTGCCGAGTATGTTATTAATAACGGGCATTTTAATGCAGCGTACGCTAGCAATTATAGTTGGCCAGCACTTTCTCTGCTAGTCACCTCTGTTATGGAGATTTGCGGCATTGATGACCCCCTAACCCTGATGGGCTTATGGCCTTTTGTTATGCAGTTTCTTTATCTAATCCCGTTATATATTATTTGGAAGCATACTATTGGCTTAAGCGATATGCGTGGTTGGGCATTTATTGGTATTTTTTACCTTGCTTACTGGCCAGGGTACGATTCTTTCTCAGCCCAATCCATTGGCTTTTTCTTGCTACTCCTGTTATTGGCTCTATTTATCAAAGGAACAAAGGAAGGCTTATCTTCCCTGGACTGGCAATCGAGGCTGGCTATTATCCTAACTTTTGCTGCTTTAACTATTACTCATGGTTTGACTTCCATAATAGCTTTTGCCATAGTCTTCTTCTTGAGTGCACGATACCTCTTGACTAGGCCATACCATTTAAGAAGAAAGGCCAAGGAGGCTAGTTTAGTCTTAGTCTTGGGTCTACTGCTTGCTACCTGGACTGTGACTGGCGCTAGCCCACAATTTGAAAGGCAAAAAGAAGCATGGCTTGCTAAATCTGGCCCAGAACTAGAA
>SDBS01008371.1_pt1 | contig 9999 bp, 8 predicted proteins | sample 2277091 | NCBI WGS metagenome assembly SDBS01 (sample SAMN10404972, study PRJNA504765) | marine sediment metagenome | isolation source: marine sediment core GS10_PC15, 163 cmbsf | place: Arctic Ocean: Southern Knipovich Ridge | collected 2010 | reverse complement strand
AGTAGCTTTCTCAAAGCGCTTAAACACGTCTCTCATCTGATTTAAAACTGGTTTTTTATCTACATCAAGTCTCATTCTACCTTCTGTAAAATACCCGGGAGTCACGATTCCACCCCATACTCCGGGTTTCTTAGGATCGACATGATGTCTTGGCTTTTTTGGAGTTAATTTAAGCACAGTTTCATCAGGTATAAGTGTTAACTTTTGTACTGAATGTGAAATGATAAACCCATCATGTACAAACATTGTTGGGAACAAAGAATCTTCAGAAATCATTACAGATAGTATAGATGCATCGTAGGTTTCTTGAACACTCTCGGACATTATAGTATTCCATCCATAATCAGCTAATACAAATTCCCAATAATTCCAAATTGATAAATTCGGCCCGTTAAACGCTCGAGCAGAAATTAGCATAGTTAATGGCACTCGCCATCCCACGGCCATGGGAAGCGCTTCAGTCATCAATAAATAGCCTTGAGATGCCGTAGCAGTAAAAGTTCTAGCGCCGGCTACACATGCAGCTGTAGAGTAGCTCATAGCAGCTAATTCGGATTCTACATTTACAAAGGCAGCTTTTAGTCTCCCTTGATGCACGACATCAGATAATCCTTCAACGGATTGAGTTTGGGGAGTTATAGGAAATGCACAAATGACATCTGGATCGGTTTGTGTTACTCCACCTGCTACAGCATAATTTCCGATCATTGCAGTCTTAATAGGCTCTTTTATCTCTTTAAAGAAAATTTTCATCGGTTCTACTGACATTTTATTTTACCTCCATTAATTATCCTCAGGCACAGCACAAGCGGCTGGTCCTTGTTTTAATTTTTTGCTAATTGCATCAACGGGACAAACGCTTATGCAATTTAAGCATGATTTACAATGAAATTGATCGATTCCAGTCATATGTTGAAGGCCATCCTCGCCTTCTTCTGTAAGTATTGCCAGATCGGGACAAATATACCAACACTGGGCGCAATCAGTACATTTACCCCCATCTGCTTTTTGACCACTCCAAATAACATCCCACTCGCCCCATGAGCCAGTATTAACTTGATCACTTCCCACACTTATCACAGTCTCATCTTTGTACCACACTCCAGCCATATCTAATTCAGTGTAGCCCGGTAAACCAAGACTTACTTGTTGCCATGGAACTTTAGAATCGACAGTGAAATCAACGTCGACACCTATATCATATACACAGGTATCATCGTATGCTTGCTTAATAGCTACAATGTTTTTACCCGCAATAGCTCCTTTGAATCTCGCCATAATAGCATTAGATAAGTTTTCTATTGAAAACAGATGAGAAACACGGATTAACGCTCCTAAGATAATAGTATTTGTAATATTTCGTCCTAAAACATCCATAGCAATATTAGTTGCGTCGATTGTGGCTACATTAAGGTCCTTTCTTCCGACAACCTCTTGTAATGAAACTTGGTCCATTGTAGTATTTACAATTAACCATCCTCCCTTAGGCATTCCAGCATCTACAGCTATCTCTCCTAGTAGGGAGGGATCTAATACACATACAAATTGTGGTCCATATACCTGCTCGTTATTTCTAACTAAATCCTCGTTTGTACTCAATCTGACATAACTTTCGGTTGGAGATCCCATTCGTTCAGCACCAAAAAGAGGTTGACATGCACCATAACCATCAAATGCTTCTACACATAAGTTTGATGCGGTTATGCCTCCTTGTCCTCCTCTTGCATGAAACCTTAAATTGATACAATTATCTTTTAATACTTCTTTAATATGTTCTGGAGTTAACATTTTTAATTTCTTTTTGATTGTTTTAAAGATAATTTATTTTTATAAAATAAATCTTAGGATCTAATTAAGTTTTATACAATTCTTCCAAAATCCTTTCAAGTTTTTTTTTATATGCGTATATTTCTTCCTTGATAAAAAAAAGTTATGAATTAAAATTGTTATTTAATCTATTTATTACATCTTTAATAAATGGAAAGTGATTGAATTCATGATAGGTTAAGTATAATTAGAAATTATAATTTAAACATGAAATTATCATAAAACTCTAATAAAAAGATAAAAAGAAAAAAAAGTTGGTTATAATTTAGTTTTATATTTATTGTTTATTGATTAATTTGCACCAAAATAATAATAGGTTCCAATTATATGGTCCGCATGGTTAGCAACAACGGCAACAGAAAAATGACCAGACTTATGAGGTGTAGCTGGCACATTAAGCGTACCAGTTTGAGAAGTAAGGTCAACTTCCATAGTCCAAGTACCATGTAGTTTCATACGATTGCGGGATAAATCAGGGTAATAATCTCCTGTAACTCCTTTTACATCAAATACAGTCACACCCCATCCGTTGTCCCATAAACCTTCACTGACAGTCCAACCTTCTGCTGTCCACCCATCTACTCCAGCTTCCACATCGTCGGAGAAATAATTTAAATTAAAAAGAAAAAGAATTTTTATCTATAGATAATTTATTTTAAAAAGAAAAAGAATTTTTAACTAAGACCTTGAAACTCAAAAAATTAATTATTTGTTTAATTTAAGCAATTAATGTATAAGCAAGAGTTGAGAAAGTTAAACATAAAAGACATCTCTTTTATTAATGATATTAAATCTATTGCTATTATTGGTCCTTCTAAAAAAAGGGATTATTTCTTTTTTAAAAATCATGCTGAAAGCTTTAGTGGAAATATTTACGTTGTTCATCCTACTTTAAAAGAAATTTCTGGATTTGATCAAGCCAAAATTTTCTCATCCTTGGAAGAAATTCCTGGTAATGTTGATTTTGCATTTATTGCGGTCCCTCCGTCACAAATATTGCCGGTAATAGATGATTGCGTGAAAAAAAATGTAAAATTAGTTACGGTTTTTACTTCTGAATTTTCTGATTCTGGAACAGAAGAAGGTTTTAGACTTGAAAAAGAATTAGTACGAAGAGCACAAAATAAAGTAAGAATTTTAGGACCAAATGGGATGGGTTTATTTTATCCAAAAGCAGGGATTGCATGGCGTCCAAAATTTCCCACAACTCCTGGAAATATAGGATTTATTGCTCAATCTGGAGGAATTTGTAATATCGCTATCTATGGAGCACAAAATTTAGGAATAAATTTTTCTAAAGTATTTTCTTTCGGGAATGGTGCTGATTTGGATTTTGTTGATCTTTTATATTTTTTCAGTAGAGATCCAGAAACAGATATTATATTATGTTATTTGGAAGGAATCAAAAAGGGTCGAAGTCATGATTTAAGAAAAGTTCTTGAACAAAATAAAAAGCCGATAGTTGTCTTAAAAGGGGGTCGTAGCAAAACAGGTTCTATTGCGGTACAAACACACACCGCGTCAATTTCAGGAGATAATCGAATATGGAAAGCATTATTTAAACAATATAATATAATTGAAGTTGATACATTAGAGCAATTATTATACACAGCTTGTTTAATTGATTATTATGGGCTTTTTGAGTTAGATAACTTAGCCGTTTTCAGTATTAGTGGTGGTTATGGGGTGATTTTAGTTGATTTAATTGAAAAAGCAGGGTTTCATGTTGCTCCATTCAGTCCAGGAATTCAAGATAAATTAGAATCTAAATTCTCTATGCCGGGAACTAGTGGAAAGAATCCCTTAGATTTAGCAGCATTATTTTTTTTCCCTAATACTGTTTACGAAATTATCGATCTGGCTTTATCAGATAAAAATATTGATGGTCTCATTTTGGATATGCCAAGTTTTTATTTATCAGCTTTTTTTCGTGTAAGGGATGATCGTTCTTTCGAATCTAAAATGATAGAAAGTTTAAGTTTAGGACACAAACATCATAAACCATTAATTCCTATAATTCAACGAACAAATCGTCCAGAGGATAGAAAACGGATTTCTAAGAAATTACAAGAAAAAAAAGTACCAGTTTTTGGAGATCCTCTTGAGTTTTTACCTTTATTACCTAAAATTTCGAATTATAAAAGGAAGTCTAAAGGGTTAAACACCTTTAGATAAAGTTGTAGTTGTCATCTCCAAAATAGCCAAACTAGCAACATTTATAAAATCGAAGTCTATTAATAGTATGATAAATTTTTTTCTCATTATTTATCATCTCATTTTTTTTTTTTTTTAGTATTCAAGTATTTATTTCTCTTTTGAATTAAATTCTCTATTGAATTTAATAAAAACTTAAATTAATTCAAAAGCAATTAGCAATTTAAACAAGAAATTATGAAAAAAGTGTAAATGAGAAATATCAAAAAAATCATAGTAGCATTAATTTTGGCTTTTGGAATTGTTTGTGCAGGCGTAATCTCTGTTATAATTCTTTCACCTTCTCATGTCTCATTTGAGTCTAAGATTCGAAAGTTGATGGAAAAATATAAAATTCCCTCTCTTGCGGCAGGGATTGTAATTAATGATAGTCTAATATGGGCTAATGGATTTGGTGATCAACCCGATTTAGATACTGTATTTATGATTGGATCCATCACCAAAACGTTTACAGCAACTGCATTACTCCAACTTAATGAAAGTAGTAAAATTAGCTTAGAAAAAGATATCAATGCCTATCTTCCGTTTAATGTGAGGAATCCAGATTATCCAAACATATCTATCACCACTCGTATGTTGTTATCTCATCAGTCGGGGTTAGCTAGAGATACTCCTAACTTTCAGATTTGGTATTCTAACAATAAAACAATTGAATGGATGAATGAGAATTTAGGTACCCATTACAAATACTGGGAACATCGGCCTTCTTTTGCAGAGTACCTAAATGGTACTTTTTCTCCTGAAGGTTTATATTTTAATCCAAGTATTTGGATTTCAGAACCGGGGACACAGTTTTCTTATTCAAACTTAGGTTTTGAATTACTTGGATATTTAGTAGAACAAATGACGAATAAATCAATCGTAGACTATGTTCAAGAAAATATTCTTGATCCATTAAATATGTCAAGCACTGGATATGACTACTTAGAGTTCGCTGGGAAGAATGCAATTCCTTATGAATGGATCAATAAGGAAAATTTTGAGTTCCTCATTAGCAATATGTACACAACTGGAGCAAGTGCATTAAGAAGTACAATACCAGATATGGCTAACTTTATGATCGCTCATTTGAATCAAGGTATGGTGAAAGGAACTCAAATTCTTAATTCTGGAACCATTGAAATAATGCGCGAAAAACAATCATCGCTCACAAATACTACTACAGGAGGTTTTAATCTTATAGGGTATGGACTTGGCTGGATGCTTTATGATGATGGGGTTCAAGGGCATAATGGAGCAGTTATAGGTTACCTTGCAAGTTTATTCTTCAAAGAAACTGAAAAAGGAGCCTTTGGTGGAATAGTAATGTTTAACCGTGGTTTTATACATAAATCTGATGACGTACTTAAGGATATTTTTTTCCCTACAATCAACAAGCTCATTTTTGAAGAAGCAGAACATTTATTTAATTTAGTTTCTTAAGTTGGTCTATTACTCTACATTTTAGATAACTATTATTTCAATTTGAATTAATGAAATTTGCCATGAATAAAATTTTAAAAATAATTTTGACTTTTCGTATTTTTTTATCTTATTATTTTTAAAATCTTAAAGATAAACAAGAAAGCCCCCCATCCATTTTTCTAAATTCTGACATATTGTTTTCAAGGACTTTATACCCTAATCCCAGAATTGAATCTTTTAACTTTTTAAAACCCTTAGCAATTAGCACATATTCATTTACTCTTATACAATTAGTAGAATAACTCTCAGCTTCCTCAACTTCTATGATATTATAATCTTTGAAAAGAGGATTTTTTATAAATTCACCTGATGCGATGATATTATTATCTCCAATATAGGCCACTCCAGTTTTAAGATGAAGAACTTTTTTTAATGAAACTAGTGAACATGTATATCCGTATTTCTTTAAAATTTCTTTTAATTGCAATGCTCCTTTCTTATTTGTTCTCTTGGAAATTCCAATAAAATATTCATTTTCTACTTTCATAACGTCTCCCCCCTCTAAAGTTCCAGGTTTTTCTATTGATTTAATATCATCATAAAACTCCTCCATCAACTTCTTTATCTCTTTTTCTTCACCTCTCCTGCTTGGTGCTCCTAAATTAGAGATGACCACAAAATCCTTATTAACAACCGCAGTATCCTCAACAAACGTTGAATCTGGAAATTTATCATCTGCTTCTAATATTTTAACATTCAATCCACATTTTTTCATTGCTTCAATATAGTCTGAATGTTGTTTAATAGCAACATTATAATCGGGTTTTCCCAAATTCGAGGTTGTCAAACCAAATTGAAATTTTTGTGAAACCTTTCTTACAATAGCATGTTTAACCATAAAATCACCACTAAATAAATGCGTGTCTGCTTTTTCATTATATCCCCCAAGATCTTCATAAAACCATGAAGTATGTTTTAAGAATTACTAAATGTTCTATTTTTTTAAAACAATTTCACTTGTTTTCGAAACAATATCCGCAAACTTTTTACCCTCTGCTGCGGATATCCATTCTATAATAAATCTTTCATCAGAAATATTTTTCTTTTTCATCCAGCTTCTAATTCTTTTCTCTCGTTTTATTGCAAAATCATTACCAGAGATGTAATGACAGTCTTGAGGATGACAACCAGTTAGCATAACTGCTCCAGCACCACATTCAAAACAATGCTTAATAAAGTCTATATCAACTCGCCCAGAACACATAGTTCTAACAATTCGTGTGTTGGTAGGATATTGAGCTCGACTAGTTCCAGCTAAGTCAGCCCCAGCGTAAGAACACCAATTGCACGCAAAAATTAAAACTTTTTCTGAGGCATTTTTTCTTAGCGCTATATCGATTTGACGAAGAATCATCGTGTCCGTGAAATTAGTCATAGTTATAGCATCTGATGGACAATCTGCTGCGCAAGTCCCACATCCTTTACATAAGACAGGTATAATACGAGCGGGAGATTTCTTTTCTTTATCAACGATAACTGCATTAAAAGGACAGCGGGAGGCACAAATTCCGCAACTATTGCACTTATTTACATCAACGTATGCATATAAAGGTGCTACACGGAATTCTCCCTTTGAAATCAGTCTTCCACAGCGTCCTGCTGCCGCGCTAGCTTGGGTAACTGACTCTCTAATATCCTTTGGGGACTCTGCTCCACCCGCAATAAATATGCCATCTGTCGGAGTGTCTACAGGTCGAAGTTTGGGATGAGCTTCAATATAAAATCCTTTTGAATCTTTTGCTACTGGAAAGGGAATGGTTTCTGATGACCCTACTGCGCTTATAGAAAGAACTACTAAATCGAATTCTTCAGTTAGTATATCACCAGTACTAATATTTTCAACAGAGAGAATAAGATTATTGTTATCGGGATTTTCTCTTATTTGTCCAGGGCGACCACGTAGATATAATACGCCCGCTTCTCTTGAACGCTTATAAAGCTCTTCAAAACCTTTGCCAAAAGCCCTAATGTCAATATAAAAGATAACAACCTCCACATCGGGCCAATGTTCTTTAATTAAAAGACTACCCTTAATACTTTCCATACAACAGAAATTTGAACAGTAGGGATTGAATCTCTCATCCCGCGCTCCAACACAGTTGATGAAAGCAATTTTTTTTGGTTTCTTAAGATCACTTGGTCGCACTAATTCTCCGTTTGTAGGTCCTGCCGCATTGATTAACCTCTCAAATTCAAAGGTTGTGATAACATTCGAATAATGATCCCATCCATATTCAGTAATTTTAGAAGCGTCAAATATCTCGAACCCTACTGCAATAATGATCGCTCCAACCTCATAGGTAAAAATTTTTTCTAAATCCTCGTAAAAGATGGCTTCCTTTTCGCACTCTGATATACATTTCCCACATGCTAAAGGCGATAAACCAAGACAATTTTTCTCGTCTATTATATAACTCGCTGGTACTGCTTGAGGGTACGGAATGTATATTGCTTTTCTCCATCCTAAGTTTCCAGAATATTCGTCAACTACATTTACGGGACAAATATCCACGCAATCGTTACAGGCGGTACAGAGGTCTTCATACACATAACGAGGGGCCTTTTTAATTGTAACTTCAAAATTACCGACATATCCAGATATATCAGTTACTTCAGCATTCGAAATCAGAGTGATGAGCGAGTTATGAGCGATGTCAGCCATCTTAGGACCTAGAATACAAATTGAACAATCCATAGTTGGAAAGGTTTTATCAATAAGAGCCATCCTTCCTCCAATAGTAGGCGCTTTTTCAACAAGAATGACTTCATAATCATCAGCTAAGTCCAACGCAGCTTGAATTCCTGCTACGCCACCTCCTATAATTAGAACTCGTTGGTTAACGGGGACAACAATGTCGTCAATAGCTTCTAATAACTCAGCTTTTGCAACAGCCATTTCAATTATTTCTTTAGCTTTTTTGGTTGCTTCTTCTTTCTCCGAGAGATGGACCCAACTACATTGTTCTCGAATATTAGCTACTTCCACTAATGAGGGATTTATCCCACTGCGTCTAAGTAGCTTTTTCCATGTAGGACCATGCAATCTTGGTGAACATGCAGCCACAACAATCTTTTCTATTCCTTGTTCTTTAATGGCTGTTTCAATCTCTACTTGCCCAGGATCCGAACAAGTATAAGTATTAACTTGGACAAGTTTGACTGCTGGAATTTTCTCTATCTCTTTGGCTAATTGGTCAATTTCAACGGTTCCAGCAATATTTTTCCCACACTTGCAGAGAAATACTCCTATGTTAGAATCTACTATAGGATTTTCAACACTATTAGTCATCTTTTCGTACTCTACTTTCTTTTGTTTTTAGTTTTTTGTTTTGCGCTTTCATTCGAGTTTGTTCTAGTTTTTCAGTAAAACCTTCCCGGTGCTCTTCAACGAACTCACCACATATTATAATACCTTTCTTAAAATCTAAAATTGCTTGATGAGGGGGACAATCATTATCGATTCTAACTTGCTTTTTTAACCACTCCAACATCTCAATAGCATCACCTAATTTATTTTTTGACCCATATTGAATGAAGCAAGGAGCTAGAACCTCTATAAAACTGAAACCATTATTATTTATGCTTTTTGTTATACTTTTTTGTAATCGAAGGGTATCATATCCAGGCCATCTAGCAACATAAGTTGCGCCTGCAGCAGCTGCTAAACTCACTAAATTGAAAGGAGGTTCCACATTCCCATAAGGAGTAGTTTGAGTAATATCACCGATTTGAGTTGTTGGTGCTACTTGACCCCCCGTCATACCATATATATTATTATTATTACAAATAACTGTGATCTCTATATTTCTTCTAGCGGCATGGATAAAATGATTCCCTCCAATAGCAAAAAGATCTCCATCACCTGAAAGAACAATGACTTTTAATTTAGGATTTGCTAGTTTTATACCTGTAGCAAAAGCGATAGCTCTCCCATGAGTAGTATGAAAAGCAGGTGCTTTAAAACAGCCACTAGATCGACCAGTACATCCAATACCCGAAACAATAGCGTAATCCTTGAATGTGAGTCCAAGTTCTTTTAAACAGTTTGTTATTGATAAAATAATTGTTCCAATCAAGCAACCAGGACAAAATATAAAGCGTTGTAAATTTAATCGATCTTTTAAGGGATGATCAAGTTCTTCTAAAGGAATTGATATCTGATCTACAGGAGCCATTTATTAAACCTCTTTTATCACTCTATCGAAAATAAATTTTGGGCTAAAAGGAATGGGAGTAGGGATATTTATACCGGAAACTTCAAATAGATGTCGAAATCTTTGGACCTCTCGGATTAGCATCCCATTATTCATCTCACTTACAATAATCTTTGAAATTCCTTGGCGCCCTAGTTTTTCCATCAATTCTTCAGGAAAAGGCCAAAGGGTTTTTAGGCGTACAAAACCAACCTTGTGTCCTTTCTGCTGTAATCTTTCAATTGCCTCTGACGCGCCTCTTGCGTTAATTCCATAAGCCAAGAGCACCACATTGGCATCA
>SDBS01008370.1_pt1 | contig 10000 bp, 9 predicted proteins | sample 2277091 | NCBI WGS metagenome assembly SDBS01 (sample SAMN10404972, study PRJNA504765) | marine sediment metagenome | isolation source: marine sediment core GS10_PC15, 163 cmbsf | place: Arctic Ocean: Southern Knipovich Ridge | collected 2010 | reverse complement strand
CCTTGGAGGCGGCTTCGATGTGGATCGCGATCATCGACACGGTGCTGACGGCCAGCAGCACGAAATACAGCGCCAGTGCCGATCGCAGCGGGCGATCGCGGATAAACACCCGCGGCTGAGCCGACGCGGACAGTGTTGCGGGGGTCCGGGCGCACGTCTGGCACTCGGTCCAGGAGGGGTCCCAACGGGCACCACAGCGGGTGCAGAAGTTCGGCGGGGGCGGGACCTCGGAAGATTCGTCCGGTGCCTCGGCGTTCCGCGGCGCGGACCCACCGTCGCGTTCCGAACGAATGTTGAATGGATCCCAATCAGTGCCCAAGCAATGATCCCCGCCCTTTGATCCTGAATCAAGCCGTCATCTGGCCCCGCAACTGCCTGTGCTTGACGCCGGCCTGAATGGCCTTGGCAAGAACCACGATGATGACCACCTTGACTTTATCATAGGGCGTATGCTCAAAAGCGCTAAAAACCTCGTTTTTGGGCGGATAGACGGGGAACTTCGTCCGCTCTTTAGCCACAAAAGCGGCTAATTTCTGAAGATAGGGCTTTTTCCACTCTTCCGAGAGAGCCTCTTTCCAACTCTCTTCCAACTGTGGCGGCGGCAATGTCATGAGCTTAAATAATTTTCTAATCCCTCTACTCTTATTTTTTCGGTTAGAGGAAAAGATTTACTTCCTGGATAGATTAACACAAGTTCATCAAGAAGTAAATCGGCCATAGCTATTTGCATCGACTTTGTTAACTTTGGGGAATCAGTATATTTAAATTCAAACCCAAGCTTTTTCCCTTTTTTGCAAATAAGCAAATCTAATTCTGCATGAGCATGAGTCGCCCAAAAATAACAGTCATAAGGATCTACTTGATGAAACCGAATAATCTCCTCAAGAGCAAATCCTTCCCAAGAACTGCCTAATTTTGGATGTCTTAACAAAGATGACTCATCTTCAACATCTAAAAGGGAGTGATAGATCCCACTATCACGAAAATAAATCTTCGGAGATTTGACCTGTCTTTTAGCAATATTGGCAAACCATGGCTGAAGCTCTCGTACCATCAGCGTCCCTGTGAGCACATCCATATATCGCTGCACCGTTTTATAGTTCAGATTCAACGATCTTCCTATCTCAGAAGCATTAAAAATATTGCCCTGGTAGTGAGCCAACATCATCCAAAAACGTCTCAATTGTTGGGCAGGGATTTGAATGCCCAGATTCGGAATATCTTGCTCTACAAAGGTCCGTATGTAGGAGCGTCTCCACAAAGCACTCTTAGCTTCACCCTCTGCGAGAAAAGAACGGGGAAATCCCCCACGTTTCCATAATTTTTCGACATCTTTTGTCTCTTCATAATCGAACGGTGTCAGTTCAATATAACCGATGCGCCCAGCAAGAGATTCAGACGACTGTTTCAATAGCTCACGTGAAGCGCTTCCTAAAATAAGGTATCTTTGATTGAGCTCGGGCTTGTCGACTAGCACTCGCAGAGTGGGAAACAGCTCCGGTTTTCTTTGCACCTCATCGATGACTATCAGCCCCTCCAATTTAGACAGCGTGACCTGAGGCGTCGCAAGTCGCCCTAAATCATTCAGATCTTCTAAATCAAAATAGTTCTCCTCGGAGAGATGATTACGTTCAGCCGCATACATTCTGGCCAGAGTCGTTTTGCCGCATTGGCGCGGCCCCAAAATAGCGACAATAGGATGGACGCTAAAAGCTTCGGAAATACGTTCGAGAAAAAGGGTGCGTTTCATTTTACCTCGTAAATTAGACCTCTAACCTCTAATTTTCAAGGAAAAAGTCCTTTTTTTGCAACTTTTACCTTGAAAAATAGACACGCCCTGTCTAATTTTCAAGGTAAAGCCAGCTGCCTCTCTGGTGTTAATCGAGTTGACGAGAATGGAAATGGCTCATAAACTCTTTTCCCTGTCTGGATGTGGCGCAGCTTGGCTAGCGCACTTGCATGGGGTGTAAGGGGTCGGAGGTTCGAATCCTCTCATCCAGATTCTCTTTCCTTAAGACTCTCCCTATTCTCAAAAAAAGTCTACCTCGCTCGTTTTCAAATAGTTTTTATTTAACAGGCGATCCCTTCTATTAACTACCCCAATTAACTCCGCGGATTATCTTTTATTCCCCATCTGAATCTGTTATAATATGCTTATTATGAACAATTTAGGCGAAAATCAGTTTTTTTCTATGTATTTTTGGCGAGAGGGACGTCCTCCACCCCCAATGGAGCATGGCTCCATCTTGATCATGAGGGACGGAGATATCGTGAAGAACTCCTTGACCCATATCGCCATTAGCTTGGGTCAGCTGGTCAAAGATAGAGTGTTCCGCGAAGCTCCTTTAAAGTATGCATATACTTCTAGTATGCATAGCGCTGTCCTTGTAGGACACCGATATGAGGATGAGACCCCCGTTCTAGAACTTGCCGAAGCACAAATCCAAGGGGTAAGTAAAAATTGGGTAAAATTAACTCAGCTCGGGAAGAGTCGACAGGCAACGATGTTCTATCAATTTGTCCCTAAAGCACCAAAGGTGAGGGATGCTTTGCTAGATTTAGCCTTTCACTCTTCTAGCAATCTAGATGAAAAAATGTCTTATGGATTTAAAAACGCAGCAATAAGCCTTTTCAAGGCAGCATCTGAATTCGATTCGCAGGCACGAGATAAAATTGCCTGTGCTGTCGTAGACACTCTCCAAGGAAGACAGTGGAGAGACCTTTCCGGTTCAATATTCTCGGAATATTGTAGTAGCTATGTCATACTTTTGCTGCAGGCGAGTTGCGTCCTAGCTCAAATTCCAGCAGATCAAATCGCAGAGATCAAAAGAGCCCCTCCAGACAATGCGATTCGATTTGTTGCTTACTGTCATGTGGACAGAGCTCTTCCTAAGCAATTAAAGTGCAATAGCGACTCTGTCCAACCTTCAGAGCTCTATGACCGCTTCCTCTCTTTTCCAACCTAAACTCTATGGAAAATCTCGTTGATAACTCCCCTTTGAGCCGTCGATAGTTATGTTCATCAGCGATATTTGTCGATAATTAGTCCTTTACCTTCTGCCCGTCGACAGGTTATCATCACTCTGTCTTTCGAGGGGCTATCGACATTCCCACACCCTCTGAAGAAGAAGAGTATTATATACTATTATTTACTCCTTATTGAGGATTCCGGATTGCTCAAACAATTTCTACCATCACAGTTTTTTGAATTGGGCCGTTTTGCTCACGCGGACCTCTTCTCCCCAGAGAAACCTGTATGGCAGGCACTCGAAGCGCTCTCGGAATATCTTGCCAAGCAACAGCTAGGAAAGATTGAAGCTGCCGTTGAGACGGGGGTCTACTTAAGTGAACCTGAACTGATTTCGATTGGTAGAGGGACGGTTGTTGAGGCGGGAGCCTACATCAAAGGACCGTGTATCATTGGCAAGAATTGCCAGATACGTCATGGAGCCTATATTCGAGGCAATGTGATCACGGGAGATGACTGTGTAGTGGGACACGCCACGGAGCTGAAAAATGTGATCTTCCTAAATGGCGTGCAAGCGGGACATTTTTCCTACGTGGGAGACTCTATTCTGGGTAATCACGTGAACTTAGGAGCGGGGACCAAGTGCGCTAACTTGCGCTTGGATCAGAAAAATGTTCCGATTTTTTATGAAAATAAGCGGATCGATAGTGGGCTACGCAAGCTGGGGGCGATTATCGGAGACGGAGGGCAGTTGGGCTGCAACTGTGTCACAAATCCCGGGGCAATTATTGGCAAAGGAAGCCAGTCGCACCCCTGTATGACTTTAACCGGAGTGGTATCTGAAAATCATGTTTTCCGAGATTCTTTTTAAATATAGACAGCACGTTGAGGCGATCATCAAAACGAGCGTCAGCTCTTTTGGTCCTAAGGGCGTGCTGCGTGACGCCATCGAGTATGCGCTGCGAAATGGGGGCAAAAGACTGCGTCCTGCGATTGTTCTTATGGTGGCTGATGCCCTGGGTGAGCGATTTGATGTGAGCGAGGCGGCTCTTGCAGTGGAGTTTTTCCATACGGCCTCTTTGATTGCAGATGATCTGCCCTGCATGGATGATGATGATGAGCGAAGAAACTGCCCTGCGCTGCATAAAGCCTTTGATGAGGCGACGGCGCTTTTGGCGACCTATGCGCTTATTGCGGCGGGATATGCTCGGATTGGGAGCAGTGCTCAGAATGAAGAAGTTCTCTCTCTCTCGCTGGCGAGCGCTGCCCATAATGCGGGAATCCTGGGATTAGCGGGAGGGCAGCATTTAGATCTCAACCCTCCTCTGCAGCTCGATGAGCGCTCGGTACGAGAGGCTATCGCAAAAAAAACCGGCGCCCTATTTGAGCTTTCTTTTGTCTTCGGCTGGCTCTTTGGAGGAGGAGAGCCGCTCCGGCTATCTGAGGTGAAAAAAACAGCGCACCACTTTGGCACAATCTTTCAAATCATCGATGACTTTGTTGATTTTACCGAGGATGCCGCCAATAAACGGAAGGTCAACTACCCCGCTGTTGTGGGGGTAGAGAGAGCGAAAGACGTGCTGGCCCAGGAGTTTGTCGATCTGAAACAGGTATTGGAGAGTCTAGAGCTTCGCTCTGCGAAGATCTCGGCAATGGTTCAATTTCTTGAGCGACAGGCTCAAGAGGCCGTCGCTTCTTGTTTATCGGACTCCTGTTCAGCCGATTCTGGCGCGTAGTGAGCGAGAATCTCCTTTTCAATCTCGGCACTGAGTTCTGGATTTTTCTTAAGTTCCTGTCTCGCGCTCTCTTTGCCCTGTCCTAAACGGTTTCCTTTGTAGCTAAACCAGGCTCCTTTTTTCTCGATGACTCCTTTGTCTGCCCCGAGGTCTACGAGGCTACCTGCATACGAAATTCCCTCGTTGAAGAAGATATCAAACTCAGCTGTGCGAAAGGGAGGGGCGAGCTTGTTTTTAGCCACTTTTACTCTGACGTGGTTGCCGAGATCGATATTGTCGGGCCCCTTGATGCTCCCAATTCTGCGAATGTCCAGGCGGATCGAGGAATAAAACTTGAGGGCCCTTCCTCCCGTCGTGGTCTCGGGGCTGCCAAACATTACACCAATTTTCTCCCGGATCTGATTGATGAAAACGCAGCAAGTATTTGATTTAGAGAGAGTGGCTGTGAGCTTCCGAAGAGCTTGAGACATCATTCGGGCTTGTAATCCCACATGGGAATCGCCGATCTCTCCTTCGAGCTCGCGTTTTGGAACGAGGGCGGCGACAGAGTCGATGACGATCACATCAACCGCGTTGGAACGAGCGAGCATTTCGACCACATTGAGGGCGTCCTCGCCACAGTCTGGTTGAGAGATCATTAGCTCGTTGACATTGACGCCAATGCGAGCTGCATAGGCGGGATCTAAGGCGTGTTCTGCATCGATATAGGCGGCGAGACCGCCAGCTTTTTGAGCGTTGGCAACAATGTGGGTGGCGAGCGTTGACTTTCCGGAGGATTCAGGGCCGTAAATTTCAATCACTCTTCCACGCGGAACTCCTCCGATACCCAGAGCCATGTCAAGAGTGATAGCCCCTGTGCTAATCACCGAGATTTTTCGATTTGTAGAGTGTTTGCCCAGGGTCATAATCGTTCCCTCTCCGAACTGTTTTTCGATATGAGCGATGGCGCTATTTAACGCTTTTTGCCTGTCTGCATGATCCATGGTTATCTCCTTTGGAATGATAGAGGGTCATTCTCGGAGAAAGCGAAAGAGAAGTCAACTTCAAAAACCCACAGGTTCTAAATAGAAAAAACGTGGCCGAGCCCGCGTGGCTATATGCTAGAAACCGCAGATGAACGCAGATAAGCACAGATGGATGCAGATGGTAATAGGCGTCGCTTTCGCGACGCTTTTTTTTCTTATCCTATTTATCTGCGCCGATCTGCGTTCATCTGCGGTTTCTAGCTTGTGGCTATGCAATTTTGATTAGAAAAGAAAGAGCTCCGATAGGGCGATGTCCTGATCTGAAATGGGTAATCGATCAATGAGCTGTTCGGTAAAACCGATGCCATAGGTGGGGCAAAGAGGAAGGGATTGAAGCAGCCGGTCATAGAACCCTTTGCCGTAGCCAATACGATGATATACACATCTCAATTCAATACTTGAGTTTTTGGGAGCCCCTGCATCCCCATCTTTGAAACCGGCTGTATCGCCCATATCACCTGCGGATATGGGCTGCTTCGCCGGCTTCAAATCTGGGTCGCCGGGGTTGGCAAAATTCCCAATTCTTGAATCACGATGTGTATGGTGGCGATCAAAGCCAAGAGCAGGGACGAGGATTAGAGAGAGTTGGTCGGGAGCGACTCTTTCGCAACGATCGACTATCGGTTCGAGTATCCCCAGGCTGTTCGGTGCGAGTTGTCGGTTAAGGTCGGAGAGATGAAAGATTTGAAGATCATTGCCAGCGATTTTGGGAAGGAATAGCTGTCCTCTTTTGGCGAGCAGGCGGTTGAGGGGAGCAGTATCAATCTCGGTGCCGAAAGAGGCGAAGGAGAGAATTCGTGGAAAGGGCAGAAGAAGATCTTTGAACAAGTGAAGCAGAGAGTCGGAAGCCTCGACTGTTCTCTCCGGCAAGATGGCCGCCCGACTCTTTTTTAAAGAGAGACGAACGGTGCACTTCTCAAGAGAGAGGCTTTCCGGCTTGGTAGGAGACTTTTTTAGAGAAGTTACCATCGCAGTTAAATAGAGTGGCGACTCCAGAGCCTTTTGCAACGGTGGAGACGGGGTCTTTTTCGCCATTTTTGTAATACTCCCCCTTGATCAGCTCATCATTATCATACTCTTCGACAAGCATTAACGATCCATCTCGATACCACGCGGTAGAGAGCCCGTTTCTCTTATTTTGGCTGATCTCTTTTTGGCTTTCAAAGTTGCCATCTTCATACCAGGTCTTAACGGGCCCTTCCATGGTCCCTTCTTGCCAGGTGAGCTGGAGCTTGGGGAGCAGCTCGTTGTCACGAGAAGGAAAGTAGTCGATTTCTTCTCCATGTTTCGCGCCATTTTTGGTGGAATAGGTACGGATGACACCGCCGGCCGTATTTAGAAGTTTGACCACCCCTTCTTGGGTGCCACGATGATACTCTTGTAGTTCTTGTAGAGACTCCTTTCCTAAAATAGCCCGCAATCCTTCTCCTTCGTGAATATTGGATCTATGACTGCCTGATTTTTCAAAATACTCTGCCTCAAGTAGAAGACCATCTTGATAAACTTCTTGGTATGCGATGTGACTGGGACCCCAATAGCGAACCGAAGCGCCCTCTCTGAGGCCATTTTTGTACTCAGTGGTTTGAAAAAGGGTGGAGTCCTGGAGATAGATCTTCTCTGTGCCTGTTTTGCCGCCTTTGACATAGGAGGTGAGCTTCCACACCTTCCCATTGGGGTGATAGTATTGTGATACCCCATCGAGCTCTCCTTTGCTGTAGAGAATCTCTGCCAGAAGGTTGCCATCTTCATCCCAGGCGCGGTTTTCCCCCTCAAAGAGCCAGCTCTCCTCCGCCTGGGAGTTGATATCCGCAATCCCTCCGACAATGGAGCTCTCTATCTTTAGCTGTCCGTTAGGGTGCCACTCTTTGTAAGTGCCCAGGGCACGGTTGTTTACCGCTTCAAGAAACTGTTTGATCTCACCATTGGGGTGGTAACTGGTGATTCTGGAGGTAACGTTTCCATTTTTGTCCCGGGCATAGATGCGATGGACTTTTTGATAGGGCTGGGAGGCAAGAAAATCGGTCTTCTTGAAATTATTTAGACGCTCTTTAGCGGAAATGGTCTCAGCTAGTCCATTTCGATCGATAATATTAATGGCTGTGATCTTCTCTGGAGAGATCGTGTGAGAGCAGCTGCAGAGCAAGCCAAAGATGAGAAGTAAAATAGGAATTTTTTTCATCTAATTTTCGGGATGGAAACCCAGTCCTTTAGGGCTGGGAGGAAATCCCTCCTCCTGTTAATATATTACTTGCTTTGCGAGAGTCTGCTATATCCAAGTAATTGGATAGTCGCGCAACATGGGATGCGATTCTGTCTCTCGTACCGTCGTCCACTAAGAATGGTAAGCGTGCCCACGCTGATGTCAGCAGACGGAAAAGCCTCAGGGAACAGAGCAAAAACCCTGATCTTAGGCTAAGGTAGCCGTGTTGTTGGAATATCGCTTCGTGCATATTGTTCCTCTTCTGAGCTACAAGCTTTTTCCTTTAGGGAGAAGTGGTTGACGACTCTAAGAACTCCCGTTTGAGAAGTTTCATGTTCAGGCCAAAGGCTTCGTTTCCTAATCCACTCTTCTTTTTCTCAAGTTTGAAGTCCGTGATGATAAGCTGCGGCTGTCCCTCTTTTTTCCGTTCTATTTTAGAGAGGATCTCCTGCAGATCTTCAGCAGTCACTTCGACCGGATGCGATAGAATTTCGACAGTCTCTTGGAATCCCTCACCGCTTTGCATCGACCCTTCATTGAAAAGCAGACGATTGCTCTCGCCCGTTAAAAAGCCATAGCGCGCTTCAATAGCAGCGTTGCCAGTGAAGGTAAAGCTAGTGATTAATTTTTCGAGGGCCTCTCGCTCGTGGTTGAGCAAGGTTAGGGTTTCGAGCTCTTGGTCGATATAGTAGTGATCCGCAGCACAAAAATAGTTGCGGACACAGTTGTTTAGGGATTGTTTTTTTTCTTTTAATTCAGCCGTTAGGTGTACTCTTTCGATCTGATTCTCTACCGACATAAGAAAGGTTTCTTCGGAGAGATAGTGGTAAACCAGGATATAAAACAGAATAAACGTAGGGATAAATCCAAAGACCAAGAGGTAGTGTATCGGCCGTTTTAAACGGAACGAGAATAACGATTTTTTCTTCATATGCCGGTGTATTGGGTTTTATCTTTTAAGAAAAAAGAGGTTTTGTACAGCTGATTACTCGATCCCCATGTCACCTCTTTTTTAGGGCTGACCATGGGGTTGGGAGCCAGAAGCGCGTCGTGAAAACCTCTAGCTAAGCTCGGGTTGTTGGCCGAAAACTCAAGGTCAACACGCACCAGGTAATGCTCTTTTTTTTGTGAGAGGTCCGGTTTTTTCACCATCGTGTAGTTCAACTTCTCGATAATAATGTTGGTCTCACCATTTTCATCAACGATTTGAGGCAGCGCCGAGAACCAGGCGAGAAGATCGTTGACTTTTGGGACGCCAGGAAGAAGGGGGAATGTATCCGGACGGCTACCCACCTTTTCTTCGAGCCTTTTTAGAGCTAAATAAAGCTGCTCATGTGTTTTCGGGGGGGGGCCGTCTTCTCCCACCAGTTTAGCGAGAGCGTGGTAGCGGTGGTAAAGAGTTCTTTCGTGATTTCGCAGTAAAATCTGTTCTAGCCCAAAAAGGGAGCCAAAGAGGGCGGCGATGCAGACAAAATAGGTAAAAAGTGGTTTGCGAACCCTTTTCCAGAGACGGGGAGAGGGGAGGTCTTGCAGTCTAAAGTTGGGGAGGTCATCCGAGGTTGAAGCTAGTGCTGTGCCAAGAGCGAGAGCAAATTTACTGATGTTTGCCTGAGAAATCGTGTTCTCGGGAAGAAGAACCGTCTTCCCTGTTGCTTCTTCGACAAACTCCGCCAGCTTTTTTTCTTCGGTCAAGAGGAGGATAGAGTCTCTTTTCTTAGATTTATGAGCAGAGGCGATAGCCAAAACAGCTTTGTGGATCTCATTTTTTTCGAGTTCAAAAGAACGGGCGGCTAAAAGCTTGCCCTCTTGAACCAAAACGCAGCTCCCCTCCACCTCTCCTATGTGCATGATCAGCAAAGGGTCATTATTTTTGGGGAAAATTTTCGTCAGCGCAGCGAGGGCCAATGGAACAGTGGTCACGCAGTCTGGAGCTAGGCCGTGTTTATCTAGGTGATTCTGAAGATGGTCTTTTCTAGCGGCTATTACGGTTAAGCGGCTACCCAAAGAGTGAGTCTCAGCCGTCAAATACTGAACGATCCCTCTCTCCGCGGGATAGGGCAGGAGGGGCTCC
>SDBS01008369.1_pt1 | contig 10000 bp, 8 predicted proteins | sample 2277091 | NCBI WGS metagenome assembly SDBS01 (sample SAMN10404972, study PRJNA504765) | marine sediment metagenome | isolation source: marine sediment core GS10_PC15, 163 cmbsf | place: Arctic Ocean: Southern Knipovich Ridge | collected 2010 | reverse complement strand
GCCTGCCCAACCCCACCCAGCTCGGCCAGGGTGGAATCGACGGCCTGATCGATGTTGAACACTCCCACCAGCTGTGAGAGTACGCGGTTGGTGTTCTGTTCGGCGTTCAAGCGTGCGGAGAGGTCTCTCTGCGAATTCTTGTATTCCGAGATGTCATCAATCACGGCCAGCACACCGCTGATGGAGCCATCCTTGTCGAGGATGGGATTCACAAAATGACGGAACCAGGACTGCTGCCCGTTCTGGTCCTGCAGGGGTCTCTCAACCACGCTCTGCTTCTGTGTCTCCAGGCAGCGCCGGACGGCGTCGGAGAGGCCGGAATCCCGGAACACGGGGTGCGACATGATGTCCACGTCCCCGTTGCCTTCCAGGGGATCCAGTTTGAATCTTTTCAACAGATGGCTGTTGGCGTATCTGATCTTTCCCTGGACATCCACGGACAGCACACTCAAGGGGGCGGTGTCGACCGCATGCCGGTAGCGCTCGGAGTCATCACGCAGGGCTCGTTCCGCCTCCTCCCGGGCTGTTTCCGATTCCTCGAGTTCGGTGATCCGCTTACGGACATTATCCAGGTCCTCTAAAAGCCGTGTCCTTTTTTCGTCGCTCATCGGTCTTCCCTCAAATCATATTCCCGATCAGAGAAACCTCTGACCGCGCTAATTATGTCGTTCAAGTTGCCCTCATTATGGCAAATACAGGAAAAAACCGGCAATCGCCTTTAAAGATGATTCGAGGGGTGAATTTCACGGGCGGGGAAAGGGGTTGCCATTTTCAATTCTTTGTTATAAATAATGCCTATCGTAAACACCATGAAAGCCCTTCAGATCAAATCCCCGGGTAAGGCTGAAATCGTGGAAGCCCCAGAACCCGGCCCGCCCCCTGCCGGACACGTGTGTGTTCGCATGCGCGTAACCGGTCTGTGCGGCCGGCACGAGTGGAGCGTCTTCAACGGGACTTACCAGGGCTCGCGCAGCATGTTCTACCCCAGCCGGCCCGGATTCCCCGGCCGGGAAGGGGCGGGAGAGGTCGTGGAGACGGGACCGCAGGTGGAATCCCTTTGCGTCGGAGACCGCGTGGCGCTGTGCGGAGAGGCGGGAGACCTGCATCAGGAGTATGTCACCACTCCGGAAAAATGGGCCCTCAAGATAACCTGCGAGCGGACCTGGCCCTCCCTGGCCCCTGCGGACCTGTTCGCCCGCATGCTGGCGCTGCTGAAAAGCGGGGAAAAGATCCTCCGGGCCAACGCCGTGATCATCGGGCTGGGCCCTGCGGGCCTGGCGGCACTGCTCTGGCTAAGAGTCCTGGGAGCCCGCAAGATCACGGGGATCGAGTTCGATCCGGCCCGCATGGCCGTCGCTTCGCGCCTGGGCATTGACGAGGTCATGCCTGCCTCCGACCGCCGCTCCCAGGACCTGCTGGCAAAGACCCGACCGGAAACCGTGATCGAGTGCTCGGGGAGCCACACCGGCATCCAGGCCGCTTTGGCCCTGGCCGCGCGGGAGGCGCTTCTCTTCGGGTACAATGACTCGCCGCTCTTGATCGACCTCTCGCAGTGGATGGACAAAGGCCTGGCCGTCAAGACCCGGACCGCCTATGACTGGCTGGTCTGGGAGGAGACCGTGACCTGCCTGAACCGGAGGCTGATCGACCCCGGGGCGTTGGTAACGCACACCCTCCCCTTTTCGGCGGAATCCTATGTCCGCGCCCTGGAACTGATCACCAGACGGGAAGCCCTGCGCGTCGTCCTGACGTTCCCTTCAGAAAACAAAGGAGACTCAACCACATGAAAGTCAGAAAACTCCATTTGATCGTGATCGCTCTGATCGCCGCGGCAGCGGCCGGGCTGGTCCAGCCGGCACACGGACAGGAGCCTGTCCCCCGCAGCGAATATCTAACCTATGCCAGGGATACGGCCCAGTGGGCCTGGGACAACTATGACAAACGCCTCGAGCAGTGGGAGGCGGCGTTCGATCCGGAGAACGTGTTCGGCTACCGGCCGCCGGGGGGCCTGCTGGAGATGGCCGTGATCTTCGCCCACCTCTACGAACTGGAACAGGCCGAGGAGTACGCCAAGCGCGCAAAAAAGGTGCTGCTCACCTACCGCGACTTCCGGTCCCTCTATCCCCAGTGGGCCACGGACAGGCGGACGGACTACGATGAGGCCCCGCCTCCCCTCCCGGATTTCTTCACGGTGATGCGCTACATCCGCGCCTATGTGATCCTGAAGCGCTTCGACCTTTTTTCTCCCCAAGAACACACAGTCGTCTCGGAGACCATCGCTGACAGCATGGCCTATCTGTTGAGGTCGCAGGAATGGGGGACCATGAACCGCACGGCCCTGCGGGCAGAGTCGCTGGCCTGGGCGGTGCGGGCCCTGCCCAACCATCCCAAGGCCGCGGAGTGGGAGATGCTGCGCCGCGCGCTGGGGGATGACAACTGGGGGAACTGGGAGATCGAAGACGCCACCATCTACCACGCAGTGTGGCTGTACGCCCTCTGCGGCTATGCCTATGCCCAGAACAGCATGCAGGAGCTGTTCAGGACACCCGAGATGTATTACTACGCCCAGTACTTCCTCCATCTGATGAGCCCGGCCGGGATGATCCCGGACTTCGGGGATGCGCACTGGAACTCCAACTGGAACCGGTATCTGGTGTACTTCGAGACGGCGGCCGCACTCTACCGGGATCCCGAGCTCAAGTGGGCGGCCTCCACCATCGCACGCAGGTTCATCGATTTCTCCGCACCCCGAAACCTAGGCCTGGCCTACATCCTCATGGACTGCTACCTCTGGGGGACCGATGCTATCTCTCCCCTTCGCCCCTCCACCCTGTCCAAGGAGGTGATGGAGGATGTTCAGGGCAAGAAGATCGTGTTCCGCAGCGGCTGGCAGGACGATTCCACCTATCTGCTGCTCAATTACCGGGACGAGGGGGACGGCGGCCTCAACTTCCGCGACTACCTGAGGGACACCATCCCGGTGGAAGAGGAAAAGATGACCCACGGCCATGCCGACGAGAATTCGCTCGTGCTGCTCATGTCGGGGGGCTCGGTCCTCCTGCACGATGGGGGCTACCGCGACTACATGCCCAGCGGGCCCTTCGGCGCCTTCCGCCAGGATTATTTCCACAACCGGCTGTGCGTGCGGGCCGAAAAAATCTTCATGGGCCAGAACGAGGGGGGATACCGGTACAGCATCCGGGACGCAGTACCCGGGCAGAAGGTGCTGGATTTCCTGCACAACGCCGGTTCCTACCGCATCGTGCGCACCCAAAAGGTCGACTTCATCACCCTCCCCGATTTCGACTACAGCCGCACGCGGCTCATCGATGACAACATGGGGTATACGTGGGACCGCGTGATCGTCTACGTCAAGGACCCGGAGCTGTTCGTGGTGTTCGACATATTCAAGGCTCGGCAGGAGGATTTTTTCACCCTGGCCAACCTCTGGCACACACGCAAAATCATCAAACAGGGAGAGCACTGGTATGATACAGTCTACGACCGCATCCAGAAGCAGGAGCTCCCTCAAGACAAGCACCTCCTGATCGCCTTCCCCCTGACCCAGTTCCGGCTGGAGGGCGTGGAACGGGAGAAGCGGCACTACCAGGACGAGCTGGTCATACATCAGACGACAGCACAGCATTTCGAGCTGGGAGAGACCGTGGGTTTGGTCACGGTGCTGGTACCGCATGGGGCCGGCGAGCCACCGGAAGCTCTGGCTGAACGCATCTCTATGATGCTCGTGGACCATCCCCGGGCCGGAATGGGTGTCCGGATCAGGGCCGGAGATAGATCCGTGTTCGTAGGCGTCAAGAACGACCTGCGCATGGACATGACCCGGGACTGGCGGCGGCCGCGCTACACCTATGAATCCGGGAAGATCGCCTTCGGAGATTTTGAGACCAACGGCGACTTCCTGTTCGCCTCGCTGGAAGGCGGCCGGCTGGACTACACCATCGTTAACCTGACCAAGGCCCTGTATAAGGGAAAGATCCTGGTCGATGTTAAGGAGGGCTTCTTCGGCCTGGCCTTCGACGCCAGCCCCGACCAGGGCGGCAAAGGCAAGCTGAGATATTGGCGAGACTCGGTCGAGGTCGGGCGTTGATCCCCGGGGATTCCCCGGCAGAGGGATGCCCGTGTCTTCGAATCCTCCGGTAAGTTCGCCTGCACTCAGCCCGTATTCGTTTCCAAAAAATAGCCCAAGCGGGCCGGGCAAAGCGTACGGCTCGCCGGCTTGATAAGACCATTATGCAGACACGCACACCTGCCCTGACCGACCGGCTGGATGCCCTGTATGAGTTCGACCGCGAGCCGGTGTCGGCAGGCAAGCTCCAGGGATTCGGCAGGTTCGTCGGGACCTATGCCGGTGAGCACGTGGCCGGGACCGAGTTCGTCATCGGCCCCCTGTTCGTGGCCCACGGTGTCTCCGCTCCCGATCTTTTCCTGGGCCTGCTCATAGGCAACCTGCTGGCCGTCCTGAGCTGGGCATTTTTGTGCGCACCCATCGCAGTGAAGATACGCCTGACCCTGTACTGGCACCTGAGGCAGATCTGCGGCCCCGCCCTCACCTTTGTCTACAGCATCGTCAATGCTTTGATGTTCTGCTTCCTGGCGGGTGCCATGATCGCGGTGGCGGCCACGGCCGTGGGACTTCCCCTCAAGATGCAGATGCCGGGGCTTCAGGACCTGTATCCCAACTCGGCCCTGTGGGTGATGGTGGTGTTCCTGGTCGGCGCCGTGGTCACAGCGTTGGCCATCCTCGGCTTCGAGCACTTCGCCCTCTTCGCCAGGGTCTGCGCACCCTGGATGTTCCTGGTTTTCGTGGCCGCCGCCGTGGCCGTCCTCCCCAGGCTGGGATGCCACTCGATCTCCGAATTCTGGCACGTGGCTAACACCCGGATCTGGACCGGAGTACCGCTGGCCGGACTGTCCAAGTTCACCTTCTGGCATGTGATGTTCTTCGCCTGGTTCTGCAACATGGCCATGCACATCGGGATGGCGGACCTATCGCTTTTCCGGTTCGCCCGGCGCTGGACCTACGGCTTCGCCAGCGCCTTCGGCATGTTCCTGGGCCACTACGTGGCCTGGATCAGCTCCGGAATCCTGTGCGCCGCGGCCAATGTGACCGTGGCGCCCGGGCCCATCGCCTACATGGGGGCGGGCGTGGCCGGCGCCGTGTGCGTGGTGATCGCCGGGTGGACCACCGCCAATCCCACGCTCTACCGGGCCGGCTTGGCCCTCCAGGCCGTGACCCCGAACTGGAAGCGCTGGAAGGTCACGCTGGCGGCCGGGCTGGTCACGACCACTGCCGCCTGTTTTCCCGCCCTGGTTATGAAACTCCTGGAATTCGTAGCACTCTACGGGCTGATCCTCATGCCCATGGGGGCCGTGATCCTGGCTGACTTCTGGCTTTTTCCGCGCCTCAACCTTCAGCAGAACTATGCCGCGGAGAACCGGCGTCCCGTCAACTGGCCCGCGGCCGTGAGCTGGGGTGGGACCCTGGTGATCGCGTTCCTGCTGCCGCTCGATCTGTATTTCAAGGGCCTGCCCGGATGGTTCGCGGCCCTCTTCCTGTATATAGGCGCGAGCTACCTGGAACAGAGAGTGCTGGCCCCCCGGAGGAGCCGACATGCGTAAGATCTGGCTTATCACGGCCCTGGCCGGGCTGATCCTGACCCTTGGTCCGTCCCTGCTGGTCTGGGCCGGCCGCCTGTCCTGGGACGCGCATGCCCAGCTGATGGCAGTCGGCATGGTCCTGTGGTTCGTGGGCGCATCGTTTGGGATGCGCCGGAAGTAATGTTATTTCGTTCGCCGGGAGTTGAAATCCAGCAGCGCTGTGAGAATGTGACGATGGCGTTCCCGGATCTTGAGACCGGCGATGGCCTTTTCCGCCGGGTAATGGAGCTGGTTTACATGGTCCTGGACCTCATCCCGGACCCCGTACCGGTCCAGCATGGCCCTCACTTCGACCACCATTTCCCGGTCGACATGGGGATTCCCGAAGATCCTGCTCAGCCTCTTCCTGTCCTCAGGGCGAGCCTTCCGGAAGAGGTGCCACCGATATAGGGTCTTTTTATTCTCACGGATATCCGAACCGACGGGTTTCCCCAGCTGGGAGGGACTGCCGAACAGGCCCAGCTCATCGTCCCTGAGCTGGAAGAGCAGCCCCATGTGTTCACCGAACATCTCCAGGCCGGGACGCATCGCAGGGCTGCCGCCCCCCAGCACCCATCCCGTTATCAGAGGAGTTGAAAAGGAATACCGGGCCGTCTTGTAGAGGTATAAGTCGAGGATATCCTGCGACGAGGTCCTGGTCTCGGAAGAACCCAGGTGAAGATCCTGCATCTGCGCCAGCCCCACATAGCACAATTCCCGGGACCACATCTCTGCCATGGAATTACGGAGCTCGCTCTCGACCTTCAGGCCTGAGAACAGCTCGAATGCCAGGAAGAAACCGATGTCCCCGACACAGATCCCCATTCCCTCGCCATAATGTTCTGGTTCCGCGACTCCCCTTCGCCTGCCCTGACGGGCGTATTGAAAATGCACAGATGGGGTTCCGCGGCGCAGGGGATCACGGTCGATGATGTCATCGTGAATGAGGAGGGCGGCCTGGATGAATTCCACGGCGGCGGCGGCACACAGCACCGTCCGGGAGATCCGCCTGCCGCACATCTCGTATCCCAGCATCACCAACCCTCCCCGGAGCATCTTGCCGGTTTTCAAGAAGTGCTGGAACTTCTTCAGCACATCACCGCCCCAGGCGTTGACCCGGGCGAATTCCGACTTCTTGGAATTCAGAAAGTCATCGATGAAGCTGCTCAGGCTTTCCCTGGAACGCTCGAAATATCCCATTCCGTCTCCGGTTTTATCCATCATGCCCGCCTCTTTCCGATCCTCGAGATTCCTTACTCTCCAAGAGCGTCACGACCCTCTCAATCAGATACAGGGGAGTAGAGGCACCGGATGCCACGAACACGCGTGAATCAGGAAGGATGTCGAGATCGCGGACAGTCTCCGGATCGTCCACCAGATAGACCGTGGCCTCTCTACCGCTCGCAAGCTTGAAGAGATGCCGGGTGTTGGCGCTGGTCTGGGATCCGATGATCAGAATGTAATCGACGTTATCCGGAATATTCTCCACCTCTACCTGGCGTTCCGTGGTAGGGCGGCAGATGGTATCGATGAACTTCACCTCCCGCACTATGCCCTCGATCTTCTCCACGATGGCGACCGCCTCGGTCCGGATAAAGGTGGACTGGACAACGATGCCTACCTTGTCGATGCCCGCGAACAGTTTGGGGGTGATCTCTGCCGGAGAGCGCACGATGAGCGCCTTGTCCACCTGGCCGGCGATCCCCCGCACCTCGTCGTGTCCCTTCTTGCCGATGATGACCGGGAAATATCCCTCCTGATCCAGACGGACGATCTTCTTGTGGATCACGGTGACCATCGGGCAGGTGGCGTCGATGACATCCAGCCCCCTCTCCCTCAGGCTGTCTACCAACTTTTTCGGAGCCCCATGGCTCTGTATGATGATACTGGACCCGCTTTCGACGCAGTCCAAGTCGCGGACGATCCGCAGCCCACGGGTCTTGAGATCATTGATGACATATTCATTGTGCACGATCTCACCCAGCATGTAGTAGGTCTTGTCCGGGTTGTCCCTGAGCAGCTCCTCCACCAGCGTCAGGGTCCGTTTGACTCCGAAACAATAGCTCAGGTTCTTGGACAGTGTGACGTGCATAGGCTGTTCAGGTTGCGGTGCGCCTCCGCATCCTAGTCCTGCATGGGGGAGGCCAGCCTATCATAGCGGGGCAGCATGGTTTGTGCAAGGCCCATGGAGGAGTCGTAGGCTTCTCCAAACCCGGCCAGGCCCTCAGGGGCTCTGCTGCTTGACCAGGGCCTCCTTCTGCAGCTCTTGGGCATGGATGAGCAGCTCACTCAGCTTATCCAGGACCACCCGCACTTTTATGTTCTCGAGTTTCCGCTGGCCTTTCTGCTGGGAGTGGAAGTGCAGGTTCAGGAGGGCGTCTATCTCTTCCCCGGTCATGATCTGGTTGAGGAACCGGTCCTGCCGCAGCTCCAGCCGGCAGGCCCCCAGTTCCTGACAGTGGGCCAGGATGCTGTGCTTTTCGAGAAACTCCTTTCGCCACTGCCTGAATCCCCCGGTGGCATATTCGGGTATGGAACCCAGCAGCTTCTTGGCATTATTCACCGCTTCCTTAAAAGCGATCTCCCCCGCCTTCGCCAGGTTGCGGGCCCGGTAATAGTCGGCCGGGGAAGGCTGGGTGTCTTCGCGCAGGAAATCCTCGAAGATCCGGATGGACTCGTTCAGGCTGTCCAGGCTTTTCTGGACCTTAGGGAATATCTGAACCTCTTGTTCTTTTACCATGGCACTCCCTTTTAGTCGTAAATCTCCCCCAGAAAACAACATTAGCTATTTTATTTTTTGGAGGATGACCTCGTTGGTGATCAGCACCACCGGCTTGTCCGCAAATCCGAAGCGGGTCCCTTTCATCGTACGCCGTGTTGGTAAGCCGGATCTTCTCCTTGCTCTGGATGTCCAGGGCGAAGATGTCCATGTTGGAGTTGTACCGGGCGACCACGGCCAGAAAGCGGCTGTCGGCTGACCATACGAGCTCCTGCCCCCCCCGGCCGTTGAAATCGTCCTCGGTCAGCAGTATATCCCGATCGTTGAGGGGATCGTACAGCCTCAGCTGGCGCTTGCCCCGGTAATAGGCGATCCACTTCCCGTCGGGCGAATATTTGGGCCGGAATTCATCCTCGTCGTTGTCCGTGATGCGGCGGGGCTTATCGCCGCCCAGCGCCGGGATCGTGTGGAGGTTGGTACGGGCCCCCTCGTCCGAGACATAGACCAGCTTCGTGCTCTCAGGGTCCCAATCCAGGTCCCGTTCCCTCCAGGGGGTCTGCGTGATGTTGCGCGCGTAACCGCCGTCGCTGGACAGGACGAAGATGTCGCCCCGCACCACCGCCGCGACCTTCTTGCCATCGGGTGACACCCGGTACTCGGAGACCGGACCGTCCTCCACAAAGAAGACCCGGTTGTCTTTTGTCTCGGCCGGGGCATCCACGGAAACGGCGCGCGACTCCCCGGTCTTCAGATCGGTGACCCAGAGCCCGAAATCCCGCTCGAAGACGGCCACCGGCGCGGCCGCCGCCAGCGACAGCCACAGGACATCCTTTTCCTGGAAGCGGGTCAGGGGCCGCAGGGCGGGTGGGGCTGTCAATATGCGTATTTGGGTGTCACGTAGAAAGAACAGTAGGCGACGTTCGGGATCGCCTTGCACACTCGCTGCTCCAGCTCCTTGCTCAGCCGCTCGAAATCCGACTCCGGCACGTCATCTGCCGAATCAACGTCCGCCACGATGATGATCCGTTTTTCCGAGTGAGCGATCACACGGAAATCATGGTAGCTGATGAATTCCGGCATGCCCCGAACCTGGGCCCGAAACTTCTCTTCCACGGCCTTGACCTCGGGTGATTTTTCCAGGAGGGGATCTGTGTGACACACCACCTCGCCGCCGTATTCCTTGCGCAGCAGGGCCTCGCAGCGCTCCGTGATCTCGTGCATGTCCGCGGACCCGAATTTCTCCGGGACCTCAACATGCGCGGAGAGCGAATAGAGCGAGCCGTAGTCGTGCACGATGATCTCGTGCACGCCCTCCACACCCTCGACAGAACGTGCGGTCTTGCGGATCCGGCTGATCATCTCCCGGCTGGGGGCCTGTCCCAGGAGTGGGACCAGGGCTTCCTGGCCGTGTGTGAACCCGAGGTAGAGCAGCCACAGCGAAACCAGGATCCCCAGGCAGCCGTCCATCTCCGGACGGTGAAAATAGTGCCCTGCCACCAGCCCCCCGATCACGACCAGGGACATCACGGCCTCGATGCGGTGGTGATGGGCATAGGTCAGGATGGCCTGCGAATCCACGCGCTTCCCCAGGTCGAGCACGAACTGGGCCAGGAACTGCTTGAC
>SDBS01008368.1_pt1 | contig 10001 bp, 12 predicted proteins | sample 2277091 | NCBI WGS metagenome assembly SDBS01 (sample SAMN10404972, study PRJNA504765) | marine sediment metagenome | isolation source: marine sediment core GS10_PC15, 163 cmbsf | place: Arctic Ocean: Southern Knipovich Ridge | collected 2010 | reverse complement strand
TTATACAGGTATCCGCTAATTCACCTATATCATTATTAATCTCTAAAAGCTTATCGAAAGCAGCCTTAATTATATCGATTGCTTTAATTTCATTAAATTGAAATTTGTCCCTGATAATACCTATTTTTTCTTTTAATTCTTGATCAATTATTAAAGAGGTCACTTCATCACACTCTCATTGTTAGTTTTATCTTTCTTATCTAATTCCTTCTTACTTCTTATTCTATTTTGAAATTCATCCACACAACTTTGACAATAATACTCTAACAAGATATTTTGAGCCTGTCTAATATTTTTTTCTTCTATAAAAATATTAAATTTTATATAATCTTCACCACTAAGCTCCTTCTTACAATTAGAGCAATTCTTCTTAAAAATATCTGTTATTAATGGACTCTCAATATTAACTATCTTAATAATCTCTTTTAAATCGCTGATTTGAATGTAAAACTCAAGCACCTTATGTCCCATTTTTTACTCCCAAAGTGATGAAAACTATTCAATATACTATAAGAAAATATTCATATTTAAAATTATACCTTTCTTCTAAAACGGTTTAGAAATTATTTATAGATATAATCGTTTCCTAAGTTTGAACAAAAAAGTCTTGGGAAAAAAGTATAAAAAAATATATAATTTTCGCATCAATAAGATTATCAATGAAAATTGATGATAGTATAAAGTATCTGGATCTTTTTCTATTCCTTTATACTCACCCCAATTCAAATACTAAAAAAATAATGGAACACCTTCATAAGGAATATCAGGCTACCAATAAAATGTTAAAGAAATTAGTAGGGAAAAAATATATTATACGAAATAAAAGAACAGGTGAATTAGGGGGAGCTGAAATGGAATATGCTCTGGCTGAAAGTACTATTATCTTTTTACGGGATTTAAAAACTTATCTTCACGACATATTGAATCAAGAAGATTTAAACAAAAAATAAACACACTAATACTAATCCATTTTCAATTCATTAATGTTTTAATTAGCAAATATCACTTATTCTTTCGAATATATTCTAATGATTTACTATAGATATCAAGAATATATTTTCTTAAAGTACTATAGAGAAAATTAATATCCTCATAATTAGTTAAGAATTTATTAGTAGTTGGATCTATTCGGGGTTTTATAGTTAAATATTTTTGAAGCCTTTTTACAAGGTTATTATATTTCGCATCTGCTTTTCCATTATTATGAACTATACTATTTCTACGATGATAAAACTCTTTCAAAATTAAATATTCTGGAAACTTAGTGATTATATGAATATTTGGTATAACTTTGTCTAATTCATTAAGTAAATTCATGTTATGACTGTTATAAGACAATTTAGAAAAAGAAATACTTAGATTTTCAAATATATCATTATTAAACGCTTCCCATACTGATATAAAATAGACTAAAATCATATTAAAATAAAATTCAGCATTCATTACCTCGTTAGTTTTAGAGTAAATAGGCAAATGATCCAATTCTCCTTCAGGTATACTCTCAAGAAATTCTATTTGCTCAAAATAATTTTTATAGTCAACTCTTTTTATGTCGATGAGCCTTTTTGGATCAGATAATTCTTCCTCTATAGCTTGAATAATAATAAATTTATCTTCAATTGTCTTTATATAATTCTTTGTTATGTTTGGAATAATTTGATATTCTAATTGATTTTTTTGAAACATCTTACTTCACACTCAATACAGTAATTTGAAACATCTTTCTATTCTCTTTACTGCTACTTTTTAAGGTTGCTTCAATTCTTATTGATATTTACTTTACATAATAAGTCTATTAGATAATTTAAGGATAACTAATATCTCATATTTCAAATGCTTTTATTAAATACATGTCTTTGAGATTTAATTCTTTGTTTTTAATCTAAAATTTACTCCTTTCATAATGTTTTCATAGAATATCAACTAAATCCAATTTTTGGGTAACAAATAATGTTAACCGACTTATTTAGTTAACTTAATTACTCCAACCTGCTCTTCGAGAGCAACAAGTATTTGTTCCTTATCTATTTCTTTAGAAGCAACTTTTTCCAAAGCGTGAAATAACTCTAAAGTTGATAGTAATCCCCATCCAAGCTTTATAGCCTCGTCAATGGTTCTCTCATGGAAAGGTTCTTTTCGATCTCTCGGTTCGATTTTTTGTTCCGTATTACAAATTAAAAGTAGTTTAAGGGATTTTATCGATTTTTCTTCATTATCTAACTCATCTACTCTCCATCTGTACATCTGAGATAATTTTTTTATAGTAGCAATTCCTTTAAGTCCTTTAACTTCTGCTATAAACCTTTTATTTTCAGTTTCAAATATTAAGTCCACCTTATCTTTTGTTTGAGTAATTATTTTAGCGTCCAAATCAGAGAGAACTAACCGCACAATATAATCCTAATCCGATAATGTCCTAATTCCCAATATCTTACTTTTCACAATCTCACAGTTTAGGGTTCCAATGCAATAGGTCTTATTTTTTTATGACCTGTCCAAGATACGTATTATTGAATATTTAATTCTTTGTATTTGATAATTCCGATCTATTTGTGAACAAAAGAAGTGGAGTTATATTGCATTTCCCTGCTTAATTCAGAAGGCGATAAAGGGTGTTTTATCGCACTTCCCTAGTTAATTAAGAAACTTAGAGATGGGGTGGTATCGCAGTTCCCTACCAATTAAGAAGTAACCATGTGTCTGAGATACCAAGTATCGGGAAAATGGGGAAAAAGGATATATTTCTGTAGTGTGTATTATAGGATAAGACAAAATCGGAATACAAAATGAAGTAAAATGTCAAACAACTCTGAAAAGAATAAGAAATTAGAAATTCAAATATCACTGGAATTGCCATTCTGGGTAAATTTGCGTAAAGGATATTATAAGTTTTCTCATAGAGACATATTAAAAGAAAAATTAGCAGAAAATGGTTTAGAAACGGGATTAAATGAAGATTATGTTGATTGTACCCTCTTTATTGATAATTTTAGATGGAAAATAGGATTTGATCATTTTAAAAAATTCGAAGATATTAATGCTCAATACATTATGGTTTCAGAGGACTTTAAGAACCAAACTCTAATAAATGATATGGATTTGGAAGAATATTTTGGAGAACATAAGGATAATGCTTTTTTCCAAAAGTTAAAGACTGTGATAAGAAGGACATATAATATTATGCTTAGTTTTAAAGAAGGCATAGAAAAAACTGAAAAGGAGATCGTTGAAAAGTTTGCTGAACCAATTAAAATAGATTTTTTAAAGTCGATTAATGAATTTTTAGAAATATATATTGGTTATTTTTCAACTAAATCATACTGCAATGATGCCTATCTTCTAGGGGGATCAGTATTTTCTTACGATAAAGTAGATGTGCGGATTAGATTAGATGATGAAGATATCTCCGATAAAGTAGGCTTTCCGACGATGGTGTATAGCTCTCCTTATTATCCTACTGTCTTTCCTCAGTTAGATAAAGAATCCAAATTTTTTGATTTTTTAAATAATAATAGATACCCTTCATTTACGAAAATTTTGAAGGGTTTATCTAATCATTATTTCATACACGGGGATACCCGCATTGGAGTCCTCTATCTTGATATAGCTCTTGAGAGTAGTATTAATGATTTTATTAAATATTACAATAAGAACCAGTCAAATCCAGAAGAAAAAATCAGAAAAATAAAAAAAAATCACACCATAGGTGATTTTTTAAAAGATGATTTACCAAACATTTTAGAAAACCATTTAGAAATTAATGATAACCTATCAATTGAAGATTTAATTCAATTTCACGAGGAAAGAAATTTAATTTTACACAGAAAGAAGAGAAAATTAAATGAAAGTAATATTAATCAATTAAGGGAGTCAGTAATTATATTAATAAGAGAATTTGAGAAATATATGGATTTACCCTATATTATAGAGAATCAAAACACTGATTTTGCTTCAAATACTATCGGTAGGGCGATGGAAAATATTCCTGGTGGTTCTTGGGGGAAGGTCAAATTATATAATTCCTTTTTAGAAATGGCTCAAGATACTAAAAGAAATTAAATAGAGTTTTTTCTTATTTCCCCATTAATTAAGAAGGCGATAGAGGGTGTTGTATCGCACTTTCCCTATGTAATCAAGAAGGCGAGAGAAGGGGTGGTATCGCAGTTCTCCTATTCAATTATGAAATGATAATTATTATTGAGAAAATGGGGAAAAACATTTATTTCTATGGTGTGTATTATAAGGTAAGATAAAAATTAGTTTAATAAAATAATAGAATCCATTTAAATGATTAAATATGACCTTAACTTATCCACGCCAAAAAACCATTAAAAGATTGTTAGCTGTATATGGTAATCAATGCTTTTTTTCTGATTGTAACAAACCCCTTGTAGATGACAAAAGTGGTAAAGTTATGGGTAAAATCTGCCATATTAAAGGTAATAAACCAAGAGCGGCGAGATATGATGATAATCAGAGTGATGAAGAGAGACACGGATTTGATAATTTAATTTTAATGTGTCCTATTCATCACGATATAATTGATAGTGATCCTGATTTATATACTGTTTCTAAATTAAAAGAACTTAAAGCTGAACACGAAAAAAATAACGCTGAAGGCATTGAACCAAGTGATCAAATTGTAGACCAATTTATTTTTAATCTTACACAGGGGTCTATAATATCTACAACTGATCAAAAAGGTGGACAAGTTGCTCATTCTATAATTAACATTAATTATCGAGATGAAACTGATTTAGAAAAATCACAAGATAAGGAGATAATTAGATTTTTAGCAACTTGTCTTAATCGCCCAGCATTCCAAGATCCTTTTCAAATGGAAAGGTCTTATCTTGATTTTGATAAAGCAATCGAAGATACAATAACAGCATTCAATACTGGCACTCTTTATTCTAGAAATGGAAAAAAAGTAGCCTCATCAAAAGGTATGTCATATCTTTCAAATAAAGATTTAAAAGAAAAGATTGAGAATATAGTAGATATACTTCGTGATATACGAGATGTTTTTGCTTCTGATGTAAAAAGTTGTAGAAGAGAAACTATTCGGAGAGAACAAGGTTTAATGGTCTGGTTTGATTCCAAAAGGAAAGACCTTCTTAATATTTTACAGATTGTATGTGAGCAAACTGAGGTAAATTGGAACCCTAAGTTTCCCAGAGAACGATTCTCAAGAGAATTTTAGGGGGTTGTATTACTTATTCCTTATTTAATATGGAAAAAAAAAAGTAAAATAAGGAGAAAATGGAAAAAAGTTATATTGCTGTAGATTGAATTATTATTAGAATTAAAAATCCAATTAGATGATTACTTATGACATTAACCGCCCCAAGAGACAAAACAAAAAAACGACTTTTCGCTGTTTCTGGTAATAAATGTTATTTCCCTAATTGCAATACCCCTTTAGTTGATTTAGAGAGTGGAACTGTAACTGGAGAGATTTGTCATATTAAAGGTAAAAAACCAGATTCTCTAAGATACGATCCCGACCAATCTGATGAGGAAAGGCACGGGTTTGACAATCTTATCCTTATGTGCGGATTACATCATAAAGTAATAGACGATGACCCCGAATCGTATAATGTTCCTCGATTAGAGGATATAAAGAAAAGTCACGAGCAATCTAATATTGGGGGAAAAGAACTTAGTGATATTCTCATAAATTTATTTATAAATAATGTTACAGACGGTTCTATAATCTTTACGCAAGATCAAAAAGGGGGTCAAGTTGCACATTCAATATTTAATATCGGTTATGGAGAACAAGCCAGTTCCAGTCAGGATCACATTAGACTAAAAAATAAGTTGCAGAATGTCTTTAATAATATCCGAGATGATTTAGAAAAAATAAGAATTAAGGACCATAGCTTAGTAGAACAAGGAAAAACTGATTATCATTTCATTTTGAAAAAGAGTTGGGATCATAAAGAATCAGATAAAGCAAATCTCAAACTATTTCAAGATGGATTTTATGATTATATTCGATCAATTAAAGATGATTGGAAATATTTTGGTATTAATGCGAACAGAAATATTACTTTTTGCTTTAAGAAATATGGATTTTTTAATTATTTAATCAGAACTTCGAGTCATTTAGCAATTCCTGATACTGAATTATTAAACAAGATACTTTCTGATATGAAGGAAATATGCAAAAACCGTTACCAAATTGAATTAGAATAAAAAAGTTAACTACCTTATATGATTAAAAGTATACAGGAAATAATCGACAAAGGAGAACCCTCGGCGTTAGAGAGGGTTGTATCGCATTGTCCCTATTCCTTGTGTGTAGTGATAGAAGGGGTGGTATCGCATTTCCCTATTTCATTAGGAAGGTGATAGAAGGGGTGGTATCGCATTACCCCTTTTAATTAAGAGGGGAATAAATGGTATTGTACTGTGTTAAGCTTTTCTAATATGGTCAAAATACATTTAAATTACTATAATCTCCAAATAAATAAACCCAAATCTTTGAAAACATAACACAATGATATCTGGGATATTCTTCTGGTTTTTTTTTAAATTCTCTGAAAGTACTGAAATTAGTTTGTCTACGAATATAGCCCATATTATCAATTTTTTTTGATAGTTCATTATACCATTTAGGATACGAAACGAAAATTCCTCCTGTATCTGGGTTATAATCTCCAAATTTTTCAAAATTCATACCTTCTTCTAATTGAAAATGACGGATAAATATGAGATCGGTATCGCTAATTAATATTGGATATCCAAATTCTGCTAATAAGTCATAATATTCTTTTAATGAGCTTTCTATTTTATATTCTTCAAGTATCTGCACATCAAATATATTAATCCAACTTAATAACCTTGGAATTATATCTTCAAATAGTAAATAAAACCATATTCTCGATATCGAACAAGGAAATGTTGATAAAATATTAAAAAAATTGCACTTTTGTTTAATATCTTCTCTTTCTAAAGGGGTGGTATCTTTATTCATCCAAATTTGGCGTGAGAAATAAAACACACGATCAATTATTTGACTTATAACCCAGCTTGTAAGAAGATTGAAAATCTCTTTATCTATAACTTTTTTTGCAGCTTTATAGCTATTAAGTTTTAACTCAATTTCCTCAATTTTATTCATTGTATTGATAAAAAAATTTTTTTCCAGACCAGACAATTTTAGGAGTTTAATAACTACCTCTTAAATAATGAACAAGTTCTCTGATAGTTTTTCTATAATAACTTCGATGGAATCTTCTTCTAAACCATTTGGTAGAGGGATGCTATCACTTAAATCTATTAATTCAACTCCGGGGAATGATCTCTTAACATTAATGTAATATGGGCGATCTTCTTTTTTTACACCATCGATTTGCTTATTAATTAAAATAATTTTTTTAAAATCTCCTAATAGTTGTGCTTTTTTAAATAGATATTTTAGATGGAGGTCAGCTTCAGGAAATGAATAACCGATAAATACCAAGTTTTGAACGACTCTTAGGTGATTTTCAAGACTAATTAGTACATTTCTTATCATGTAATTATGTAATTCTTTAAAATACGAAGGTGGTATAATAAGAGGGGATAAAAAGGTCCTACAATTTTGACATTGAACATTAAAATCGGAATTAGTTGCAAATGGCTTAAAGTAACTCATAGAAATTTTTTTATTACCCCCAAGTGTAATCGAACCACAAGATTTACAAATTAACCAATTTAATGAGCCGTGTGGTTTAAATAATTTTATCTTATTAGCATCATCTTTAGGATATTGGATTTTTCTACAATAAACTATATCATTTGTATAGCCTGATTTAAGATTGTATAGAGCACTATCGAGGAGGAGATCATAATTAATATTTAGAAAGAAACATTGATTAGTAAATCTATTCATAACCTCAATACTATTTTGCCTCTCCTTTTGATTCTTCTCAAAAGATTCAAATAGAGCATTTATAAACCTTTTATTTATACCAGGAGTTCGTTCTAATTTTTTATCTAAAATTATTGCGATAAGAGCTATCAACCACTCTGAATAATTACTTAATTTTTTTTGGGAAAATCCTTTAAAACTCTCATCTCTAATAAGTGCAAAATGTATCAATCCCATAACTTCATTGAAAGTGGGATAATAAAATTGCTTTTTAAGTTCTTTCTTAATTGGATATAATTGATTTAAAAAACCTTTTATTTCTTCAACGATGGATTGCTTTAATTGAATATCTTGATATTCTTTATTCCCATCCAATAAATCAAAGATTTCAGAAAATAATTCATTTTGTAAAGGAGCATGATCTGCCTTAGAAGCTCCCGCACCAAATATAAATAATGTTTTTTGACTCATATTAAACTTATTACTTTTTAAATATATTAAATTTAAGAATAGTACAAACTAGAACACTACATGAAATTATACTATGATTTCTTCTATATAAAGTGAAATAAAAGTTTCTCCTCAAGTTGATAATATTTTAATAGGGGGCCCTTTGCTTAAATAGTACCATAAAAATTCTAATTCGTTTAGTCTCCTTAGGTCTTCTTTATTATCTCTAACTTCTTGGAATGAAATTGGCTTGAAATTCCAATAATTAGAATTAAATTTTAATAATTTATGGTTTTGTATTTTTCTAATGGAGATTAATTTGCAGGTTAGATACCAATTGATATTTGGGGGATTTCGAATTTGAGCTTCTTTTTTCGGTCTAATTCCATTTGCTTTTTAAAGTCAAAAGCGATTTTGATTTTCCTTGGGATCATCTCATACTCCAATAATATCTTCAAAACCTTCCTATTAATCTCAAGCAGCTTGTTATCTACTTCTTCCATGGAAAATCCATGCGAATACTTGTTCATTTGAGAGGGATGCGGGAGAATTCTCGTCTGTTTAATATACTTTTTTGTTTTCCCTTTTAATAGTAAATTTAATCGCCGTTCCATTATTTGAGTCCCAGTATTTGGACTATATCCTAATAAAGCGTTTAAGAACATGGTAATTGAGAACTCTTCACTCGAGTGCTCAATCCTTTTATCTTGCCCGGGCTCTGCAAAGGACTTAATAATTGGAACCAAAATGTTTTTATAAAATTTCGAGTCTATATTTAATTGGGAAAAAGGAAAAAACGGATCTTTCCGTAAATAGTTTATGTGTTTGGTCATACATAATACTATCTTCCTTTTCCTTTATTAACTTAGCTATATAAAGAAAGAAATCATACAATCACTTTTTGTCGGAGTGATTAAGTACTGATAATTAATTGATAATTTTTTAATCTTTTTTAAGTTTCTTTACTAATTATAATTCTGTGCCTTGAAAATTTATTAATTTCAAACTTCAAAAATTTCTACACTTAAGTATTCTTCATCTGAACCGCTATTAAGTTTTTTAGCATAAACTTCAATAATTTTCGAATCCAAAACACCTGGAACACCAATAATTTTTCCATCCTTATTATATTTATTTATGTAACCAATTATAGTTCCCAAACCATCAAACACAGGCTCATCAAGTGCTAAAAATTCTATCAGATTTTTAAAAAAACTTAAATCTTTTAAAAACACAATAATTATATCAAAAGATAGGAAATTAAGGATTGATGATGAACAGAATTAATTGTTTTGAATGTTATAATCACAGTTATATCCTATTGCGAGAGTTGTTATTTTAATTTTATAATTAATTAAGAAAGGGAATTAAATGTCAAATTGTCCTCGAATCAGCAGAATATGTGAAAATCATTCAACAATAATCCTAGATACAAATACACTTATTCATTATATGAAATATCTTTCTACAACAAAATACGAGGAAAGAAATTTTAGAGAGATTTTAAATGATTTTAGTCAATTGATTAGATTAATAAGTAATCAGTGTTCTTATGGAAGGTTATTTGCATCAGAATTAGTTTTAAATAGAGAATATAAAGGTACTTTTATTTATGAAGTTCGATTTTTAAATAATTTAAATAGGACCTATCAAAGGAGATTTACTGATTTGATAGAAACTAATTTAAGAA
>SDBS01008367.1_pt1 | contig 10001 bp, 11 predicted proteins | sample 2277091 | NCBI WGS metagenome assembly SDBS01 (sample SAMN10404972, study PRJNA504765) | marine sediment metagenome | isolation source: marine sediment core GS10_PC15, 163 cmbsf | place: Arctic Ocean: Southern Knipovich Ridge | collected 2010 | reverse complement strand
ATGCATCAGGAAGGTATTCTTAGGCAATCTCTCTATCGTTTCGGCACATATGATGATTACGCTATCTTTTCCATCCTTCTCGAAGAGTATAAAACACAGTGATAATAGTTGATGATGTCTGTTCCACTATATTTTTCCGGCAAAAAAGTTTTGAAATTGGCAGCTACCGATGAATAACAGTGTCAAGGGTAATTATCTAAATTAGTTAAAAAGAGCAGGAAAACAGAAAAACAAGAGCTCTCTCCAGCAGTATCAATGTTGGTCTGGGCTCTTTTTTATGGTGTAGTTAAAACACTCAAGACCTGCCAGCACCTTCGACTAACAAGCACACACATTCAATATTTCTAAGAAGGAAAAACTACCGTGGTGGGGCCAGTTCGGGCTTTAATGCCAGAACTTCTTCAGTGGGAGCAATTCTTCTAGGGCCTCCACCTTTCACAATTCGCTCCAGATCCTTACCAATCCCCAACCGCAGCAAACCATACTTGGCAAACTGCTGCCGGGTCAGTCCCTGGCGCCCTTCTTCACCAATAGCTTGAGCCCAGATCAACATCTTGTAGGCAATCGTTTCCTCATCAAAGTGTCGGTAAGGCTCACGCTTGGTGAGGATATGCCAGATCGAAACTAGCAGCCTTCTCGCAACAGCCACTATGGCTTTATTGCGGGGCATTCGTTTCTCCAGCCGTTGGAACTGAGCCTTCCAGAACGGGTCGAATCGCACAGCCACCCAGGCAGCTTCCACCAAAGCCCAGCGCAGCTCCTTGCGGCCCTCTTTGGTGATTGATTTGCCCTGGTGTTTTTTACCACTGTCGTGCACTCCAGCACCCAATCCGGCATAGCCCACCAACTTCCTGGGATGTGAAAAGCGCTTGATGTCACCGATAGCAGAAAGTATTACCATCGAAAAGATCAAGCCAAAGCCGGGGATCTGCATCAGATAGACCATATCCGAGGACCAGGGTTCGGTGTTGCTCAGCTCAGCCAACTTTTGATCGATGGCCTCTTTCTGCCCTTCCAGGGCCTTCACAATCTCCAGGTCCTGTTTCACCTCGAATCCGGTCAGGTCAGAGAACTCCTGCCGATCCCACCAGGATTTGTTCTTGTCTGTCAGCAAGCCGCCTTCAGGAAAATCGAGATTGAATCTCTGCACCACGCTGTGCAGTCTATTCTTTGACATGGTGATCTGCTTGGTGAGTCTCCAGCGGAAGGAGATCAGCGAGCGAAGTTCTCGCACATGCATGGGCGGCACCCAAACCTCAGGGACAATATCGGCAATCAGCAGGGTGATCAGCCGTTTGATGTCTTCCTTGTCGGTCTTTACTCGGGCTTCAGCGATCTGGCGCACTTTCCGGGCATGGGCAACCAGGGTTCTGCTGACCAGGGGAGCCACGATATCGTAGATGTCCCAGACGCTGCCTGTGGTCTCTATTACCACTGCGTCTCCAGGTTGAAAATTCTTTTCAGCCCAGTCTCTAAATCGAGACACCTGCACCTTGCGGGGGCGCAGGGTCCATTCCTGGTACCTGTTCTGTCCGCCGATCATCAGGTAGTGCTGGTGGATATCAATGCCAATATACCTTTGAATTGGAATTGTTTCGGGGGGTGAGTTCATGTTACACTCCTTAATATGAGGTGGATGGGGCGTGGATTTTTGGGTCAAGAGTTACATCTACCGATACGGGTTCTCCCACTTACAGGTGGGGTCCCAGACTTGAAGTCCGCTGGGCTGCCAAGTAACCCCTCGGGCTTACTCAGGGTGAAATCTTTGAGTATCCCATAGCACGCTTCGGCTGACCCAGACGCTCGAGCCCCCAGGTATGCGTCCCCAGCTCGGTTGTCAACCTTCAGGGTATCATGCCTGCCACGCCCTCATCACTATTACATTCTAGTAACCCCCGCTCCACCGGACCGCCTTCGGCGTGGGGAATCGGCCGCTTTAAGCAAGTTGTTGATTTTGGTTCTATAATCATTAATAACCAAACCGGCGGCTGGTGAGCTCATCCGTTATTGCACTATTTATATCCATGAGTCCAATATGAACTTCCTTTCTACATATCTTGATAGCAGAGAACTAGCAATACTAGCATGGTTAATCATATTATTTATATTTTTTCTTACAAAGAAAGATATTCGGAAATCTTTTTATAATGTAATAAAGTCAATACTAAAAAAGAAAATGCTGGTACTAAATATAACGATGATCCTCTATGTATCAGTGATTGTTTATGGATTTAAATCGATTGGACTTTGGAACTATTCTTATCTTAGTGATACTGTTATTTGGTTTTTTGGTGTTGCTTTTGTTATGTTTATGAATGTGAATAATGCAGAAAAAGACGACTTTTTCAAGAAGCATCTTATTGAAAATCTAAAACTAGTTATTCTCCTTGAATTTTTATTAAATTTTTTTGTGTTTAGTTTTTGGATTGAGATCTTGTTTGTACCAACCTTATTATTTATTGGCGGAATGCTCGGTGTTTCTTCTGCGTATAAAAAATTTGAACAGGTTGAAACTTTATTAACAAGAATACTAGGAGTTATTGGATTAGGTTTACTTGGATATACAATTTATAAAATAATCACTGATTATCAAAGCATTTTCACTGTCAATAACCTGATTTTATTTCTCATGCCAATTGTATTAACAATTTTACTAATTCCCTTAATATATTTTTATGCTTTATTCGCGACATATGAATTATTATTTTTACGAATGAATTATATTATTCGCGATGATAGTGTCGCTTCGTATGCAAAAAAGAAAACCTTTAGATCTTTTTTATTCAACCTATGGAGTCTCAAAGATTGGGCTAAAAGTATTAATATATCTAGTCCTCAGACTAATCATGAAGTTAGAGAGGCAATTAAGAGTGTCAAGATGAAACGTGCATAACCCCCGCTGCAGCGGACGCTAGGGTACGCGCCGCTGAGCTTTTCCGTTAGCCCGTTTATTGAAGGAGTTTAGGAATGAAATCTTACATCATTACCATGTTTCTTAGTATCTTGCTTTTGATTGGATGTGCCCCTGCCGAAACCACCACTCCTATTGTAAATCCCTCCAACTTAACTGAGACAGACACACCCGTTCCAGAAAAAACCATCACTCCAACTGCAACTGATTCTAGTGTTCTTAAATTTACTGAAGACTACATGGTCTTACAGCAAGGGAACGATGCCCCGGCTTTCTTGCTGGTGACGGCGCCTTCGCAAGAACTGGGGGACAATAATATTGGTCTTTGGTACGAAACCTATGACCGCTACTATGATTCAGAATTCGTCTATCGCAACGGTTTTAAACACATGCGCATCGGTGCACTGTTTGGAAAAGAAGTACAGAAAGAATGGCCGATCCGCGAGGACACCCTCATGGCAGAGGTAGACGATATTATTACCGAATACGCCGAGAATGGCGTGACGATTGTACTCGCTACTCAGAATGGGTCAGGGCTACCATTTGTCATCACAGAGTTCAAAACGCAGGAAGAGATTGATATTTTCCTGGAGTACATTACTTTCCTGTCCACGCAATTCAAGGGGCGGATTGAATATTACGAAATCTGGAATGAGTATGGCAACGTAGGTACAGTTCCCTATTATACGGCCATTGTGGAGAAGTCGGTTGAGGTCATCAAGGAGATCGATCCTGATGCGAAGGTCATTATGGGCGGTGTACCGGGAGACTGGTTGGAGGGAGAACCTGGCTACGGCGAGCATGAGCGTTTTATTGTCAGCAGCGAATTTATGGAAAAAATGATCCGCCTGACAAATTTTGAAGAAGTCGCTGTGGATGGCATCTCCTGGCACCCGCTGTATGGCAATATCCCGGAAGACCCATACTACCAGGCATATCCTGAACTGGTGCGAGAATTCCAGGCCATGGCCGAATCGCGTGGTTTCACCGGCGAGTACTTTGCCGACGAGATCCTGTGGCATACCGTGAATGAACCGGGCTTCACACACGGCCCACCGGTTAGCAAACTGATCGCGGCCAAGTACTACACGCGCACGATCGCTGAACACCGCGGCCTGGGCGTGAATGTGACGATCAACACCTTCTTCCAAGTGCCGGAACTTACAGCCATTAAAAACATCAATAACGTCATGGTTGGGGCAGAGCCAACCGACGTGATCGCCGTGTCGTTGGAAAGCAGTGAAGCAGTGGAATACCTGCGGCAGTACACCTTTACGCTCCCGAACGGTGATATTTTGCTGGCGGTGTGGACAAATGGCCCTGCTGTAGAAGAAGATTTTGGCGTGAATTTCACGCTTACGATCAACGAATTTTCAGCGGATGGCGTGGCTGGGATTGACATATTCCACGGTTTTGAACAGGAGTTGGTTTACGAAACCGTAGACAGCGACTTGGTGATCCGCGACCTGTTGGTAAAGGACTACCCAATCTTCATCAAGTTGATTGGTGGTGCTCCGTAGGAACAATTTCGAGTATGACATCGAGAACAAAAAGATATTTGTTTTTATCAAGAAAAACGGGCTAACCCAAGTTGCAGTTGACCGGGCAACGCCCGGCGGGTACGCGGCCAAATAGCCCAATTTTGGTTTTGGTTCAAGGATATATTTAAACCAAATTCGCCCGGCAACTGAACAAACCGTTAGGTGGTCTTGGCAATCTGTAAAGCTTAATCCGAGTTCTGAATCTAGTATCGACAAATCACTTACAGAGGAGGTGCAAAAATGACTAACATGACTCGTGAGGGCCATATTTCCGTCCCCGGTGGTCGAGTGTGGTACAAGATCGTGGGGGCTGGCGACACTGTCCCGCTCCTTGTCCTTCATGGAGGGCCTGGCTTTCCTCATAACTATCTCAAACCATTAGAGAGCTTGTCTGATGAACGCCCAGTCGTTTTTTATGATCAGCTTGGCTGTGGCAATTCTGATCGACCTGAAGATCCAAATCTTTGGCATACCGAACGCTTTGTAGAAGAATTGGCGAAGATTAGACAATCGCTCAATCTGGAACAGGTACATATTCTTGGTCATTCTTGGGGCAGCATGCTGGCGACTGACTATGCCCTAAGCAAGCCCGAGGGAATAATGAGCCTCATCCTAGCCAGCCCGTGTCTCAGCGCTCCGCGATTTCTTGAAGACGTTGGAACCTACAGAAAGCAACTTCCTACTGATGTCCAGGAGGTACTTGATCGGAACGAGACAACTGGTACCACCGAATCAGAAGAATATGAAGAAGCAGTGATGGGGTTCTACCGAATTCACCTATGTCGCATGGATCCTTGGCCGGAAGTATTGGAGCAGACATTTGTCGGGGCAGGCTTGCAGGTTTACCACACGATGTGGGGTCCCAGTGAGTTCTTCATGACTGGAAATCTTGCTGATTACGACCGCACAAGTTGCTTAGGCGAGATAGCTATTCCCACATTACTCACCTGCGGGCGTTACGATGAAGCGTCCCCGGACACTACAGCATGGTATCAGAGTCTGATCCCACAGGCCGAGATTGCTATTTTTAAAAATAGTTCACATATGCCGCACCTTGAGGAAATGGAACTCTACCTTCAGGTCGTGCGGGATTTCTTAAATGATATTGATCAATAGCAAGTGCTCTGATTCGAAAGTTTTGATAAAAATGAGCTTCAGATAAGTTAAGAGGTTCCGACCACCTAACCCACGCTCCACCCGACACTTCGACTGCGCGCGGCACTTCGTTTCGCGCTCCGCTCAGTGCGGGTGAGCTATTTCGTTAGGTTTTCAAGTTTATATGAATAAATCATTTTTTAATCTAAAGTCTAATATCGAAGACATCAGATCATTGATCAAATTATCTTCAAGCATTGCTGATGTTGACAATCAGCGAGCAATATTCCGGAGTGTTGTTGTCTTGCTAGTTGCTTCATGGGAACAGTTTGTAGAACAACTTGCTGATAGTTCAATAGCAGTAATGACTGATAGATTACGAGATCCATCCACTTTACCTAATAAGGTTAAAGAAAGTATAGCTATAAATTCTATTCCAACAAATCAGGGGAATCAAAAGGAATTTAGTGATTCGGTTTGGGGTTTTGCTCACAAAGGTTGGAAACAAGCATATATTAATTATTGCACTAAACTAACCTCAAATCTGCATAATGCCTCTGCGACAAATGTCATCGATCTATATTGGAGAATCTTAGGAATTAGAGATATAACACAAAAATGGAGTTATCTTAGTTTAGCTAATACTGAATGTGTTGAGAAACTTGATCAGATCATAGAAATTAGGCATGATATAGCCCATGGTGCAAACATTATGACTGAGTATTTGATAGAGGAAAAGGTTGAAGAGTATACAAATTTTATTACTGGAATATCCAAACAAACCTTTTATATTATTTTAGATAAAACAGCTGAGTTATCTCAGGCACAGGGAATTGAATACAAATTGAATCAAGCAGGACTTAAGGCAATAATCACATATGCTGGAGAGAATAAATCTAAATTATTGACTCTCGCAGAAATTAAAAAACAAGGCAGTAGTGCACAAGGAAACCATAATAAATTATGCTACGATCCATGGGCTCTATTAGAGAAAATAGATCAAAATACAAGAAACGTAACGGACAGGCTTCATAAGTACTATAAAGATGAATTAGCTCTTCCACTTAGGGTTCTTGTTTTTGAAAACGGCGAATCAATTGCAAAACCCAGGACAGAAATGATCAAGTATTCTGAATTATGAAAACCTAACCCCAGCTCCACCCGACCTTGGTGACAAGATCGGTGCAAGTGAAGTCAAGTAGTTTTAGGCGGGTGAGCTCATCCGTTAGCTGGCCTTAATTGGTTCTGACAGTGCTATAATGAAAAATACGATGCATACTTGGGAACGACCCTCTGAATTCCCCTCTTCAAGAAAACCCTCCTTTCATAAGGTTATTCCCCATCTTCGATTTGTACCTCATGCGAAGTGAGCCGATTGTAATGATCGGACGATTACTAATAGGGGGTGAAAGTCATGTCTTCCAAGAAATCTATCCTTCTTGAGGAAGCGATCCGCACTATGGCTATCATTGGCCTGGTTATCTTTGGCGTTTTACCTATGGCTTATGTGCTTGGTGCAGATGTTAGCCGTGTTGCCCTAATCGCGTTCCCCGCAGCGATTCTTATTTTTCCCATCACCTTCTGGATACGCACTCGAACAGGGGTTAAGTTGCAGCTCCGCTCCAGTCGGGGATGGTACATTTCAGCAGCTATTGCCTTCGCGCTCGCACTCTTCATGGCGATACTCATGTTGCTGACCGGGTACGTGTCTTTGAACCAGGCAGTGGCGCAAATTGCAATAAGCGCATTCGTGATCGTCGTCCTGGCTTGGCTGGGCGCTCGCCTGATGCGATTGAAATAGCGTAACACCCGATTTCTTATGTGTTCTCTGTAATTTCTTTGAAAACATAGAGGGCTTCCTCGCAGGCCAGCTAATCCCCGCTGTGCAGCGACCGCCTGCGGCGTGGGGAATCGGCGGGAAAAAGCTATTTAATGGTTCTTAATCTATAATCATTAAAAGCCCACCCGGCGGCGAGTAAGCTCATCCGTTATGTGGCTGAAGCCTGATGGACAAAAGAATTCCGGCACGTTTGCATACATATTTGGGCGATGAGAAAGGAAGCGAAAGTTGCATCACTGTTAATTCATGGATAACATGCACGAAGCATTTTCCGTTCCCGAAAGGTGTACTTGGATGCGCAAAATTCTCTTATGGCTTGGCGCAATCCTGATCTTGCTCCCGACTTCGGGATGCGCGAAGTCCCAAAATCCCCCTGTTGGGGGTAATGACTCCAGGCTGGCGCTGCCAACTCCGCTCTACGACAGCCAGACCTCCGTTGAACAGGCCTTGCAAGCGCGACGGTCGGTGCGCGCATACAGCCTTGAACCGCTGACTCTGGCCGAGGTATCACAATTGCTCTGGGCTGCACAGGGGCTCACACATCCCGACGGACTGCGCACCGCGCCATCCGCTGGGGCATTATACCCGTTGGATATATACTTGCTGGCAGGGAATGTGATGGGACTTCCAGTGGGTGTTTACCATTACCAACCTTGAGATCACATGCTCATTCTTATCAGCGCAGGAGATAAACACCAGGACTTGTACGAAGCAGCGCTTCGGCAAAGTCCCGTGAAAGATGCCACGATCGTGTTCGTAATTAGCGCGGTTTACGAGCGGACTACAGGAAAATATGGCCAGCGCGGGATTCGCTATGTCCACATGGAAGTGGGTCATGCTGCGCAAAATGTCTACCTACAGGCTGAGTCACTCAACCTTGGTACGGTATTTATCGGAGCGTTCCACGAGGACGAAGTAAAAGCAATCTTGCAGATGAGCGAGGAAGAGGTACCTCTGGGATTGATGCCGGTGGGAAGGAAGTTGCATCGCGACGAAGAAACCCCATAGAGCAGCCTGGGAAGGATAAAAGATGCGATATTGCGAAGTGATCAATGATAATGTATAAGGTCATTTAGCCGCCACCTAACCCAAATTGCACCGGACTTGGCTAAAGCGACGTAAAAAATGGGCATTCGGGGCAAAGAATCTAGATTTTCAAACAGTGGAGTCTGGCAAACCCGCCAAGCCGGTGAATAAACCGTTAGCCCGAACAATGTAATCTTTGAAAATAGAATGGGTCGTTAATATCTATGGAAAGAAATCTTCGTTAATCTCGACATCAGCTTGGCTCAAGGCTCTTATGGCGACAAGTATTGGTGCTATCGAGAGTAGACCTGCCAGAGCAAGCCATGATGTCGTTCGATGAAACCATGGTATTACCAGCAGTCCTGGCATCTTTATTAATTGGTAGATACTGATTGTGGTGACAATTATTAGAAAAAGACTTAGCATTATTATCGGATAAATGATCACTCGCCTTCTCATTATTTCCTCCTTCAGATTTAGTCGGTGTTCTCGATTATGTTGTGAATACCTGATCTAATATCGGGTGAATAGAAGATTAGGATATTCCGATTGATGAATGTCTTAAGTAGGCGTTCTCCCAACGGAGTAATTGAGTAATACTTCCTCGGGGGGCCAATATCAGAATTCACTTGATGGCTTTCCAGTACCATTATTTTTTCGAAGCGTCTGAGCGCCCGGTATATGCTTTTTTCATCAACTGATATTGATCCTTGACTTAGTTCTTTTATCTTTTCTGACATCTCATAGGCATATGATTTATTCTTTTGTAGCAATAATAGGATCCAGAAAGAAAGGAGCCCTCGCTTATAAACTTTTTCCCATGTGGATAAGAGAGTATCAAGTTTCGCTCGATCGATTTGTTTCGTTTTACTCATTTACTACTCCTCCTTAGGTAGTATAGTCGAAAAAATATATTAAGTCAATAGTGAAAAGTAGCGGTCCAGAATCAGCGGACTAAATTCTTTCTGAAAGCAACCGGGGTGCGCCGCGATTTGCTTACAAGGTTGTATAATTGGATTGCTGGTGATGGTCCGAGCTCCGGTACCTCATCTTGAAACCTTTATCCTGCCCAGGGAGGTGTTTGTGACTAGTATTGATCATATTGCCGATGTCATAGAAATTGGAGGTTGTGTGGTGATAGGAATTGGGGTTGCTCCTGAAAGATATAGAATATTGCTTCAAGATTCAGCAAATCAGGATTATCTTGTCATTGGTGCGAAGGATTCAGTGGATGCTGATTTCATCGCATCAAGAATGAGTGGAGAAAATCTCAAGCCCAAATCAATAGTAATTCTCGAATTGTAAATGGATGTATATCTCATCAGAAGTGATTAAGGTGCAGGCTAACACCCACTCCAGCGGACGCTGGGAATCGCGCCGTTGAGCTCATCCGTTAGGCGGCAACAAGGAAATGGATCAGGATAATCTCCTATGGCAACTTACGAAATCACTGGCTACGGTGAATGCATTCTGTTCTTGCACGGTGCTTTGGTTAGCAAGGCGATGTGGCGACCGCAGATTGAACCATTCAGTGCCTGCTATCAGGTAATTACTTGCGATTTGCCAGCACACGGAGAAACTCCGGACG
>SDBS01008366.1_pt1 | contig 10002 bp, 14 predicted proteins | sample 2277091 | NCBI WGS metagenome assembly SDBS01 (sample SAMN10404972, study PRJNA504765) | marine sediment metagenome | isolation source: marine sediment core GS10_PC15, 163 cmbsf | place: Arctic Ocean: Southern Knipovich Ridge | collected 2010 | reverse complement strand
GCACTATACAGGGTGTAAAGTTTGTCCAGGTAAAAGAGCTTAAATCCGACAGGGCAACGATTAGCGTCGATTTTAACGGGAAAACCAAAGAGCTTGCTGCTGCATTGATGCTGAAGGCTTTTGAATCGTTTGGGATAAATATCTACGATGTATCAGATAGTCAGTTAAAGATAGAACTTATTGGAAGTCAATCTCATCCTGTTCAGTAATGAATTCGTAAAAATCGAAGTAACCGTTCACAGGTTTACCCGCGGGCGGCGCCGTAGGCGACCAGGGTTCAGGGTTCAACGTTCAGGGTTAAGGGTAAAGAAGGCATTGAAGACCCAAAGTCCTCGTTGAACATGGTCATTTTCTCAAGTAATTGCCAATTTTGCTCCAAATTTTGGATTAGGCCTGTCGAAGATGACGCTTTTCTCATAAATACACGTTCCAAATGCGGTCCGGGAACGAAAATGGAACCTTGAACCTTTGAACGCCTACAAATCGAACCTATAAAATATGGTAATAAACATTCCTAATATCTTAACACTTCTCAGAATACTTCTTACACCTTTATTCGTTATTTATCTCCTGAAACATCTTTATTTTTTTGCGCTGATTGTTTTTACCCTTGCAGGAATCACAGACGGTCTGGACGGCTTTATTGCAAGGTATTTCAATCAGCGTACAACACTGGGCGCTTATCTCGATCCCATTGCAGACAAGCTTCTTTTGACTGCCGCTTATGTATCTCTTGCGATTTTAAATATCATTCCACCATGGCTGACAGTAATTGTAATAACCCGCGATGTTTTGATAGCTATCGGAATGTTTGTTTTTGCAATGACAAATATAAGAGTTGAAATAAAGCCAAGCATTGTAAGCAAATGTACCACAGTGGCGCAGCTTTTGACTGTTTTTCTCACCCTCCTTCAAACAGAGATTCAGGGTGTTTCATCAATAACCTATTCACTTTTCTGGCTAACAGCGGTGCTGACTATCATGTCCGGTTTGCATTATGTTTATAAGGGGCTGAACATTCTTCAGAATGCCTCGACAAACAACTATGCAGAGTAAATAACCGGCAACGCAACTTACCAGCTTTAGTTAGCAGCAGCTACGGGTTACGGGTTGCGAGTTGTTAATCGGAAATAATCCCTTTTTTATAACCCGCAACTCGTAACACTCGCGTAATCGCCAAACGAATAAGTTTAAAAAAACGTATTATGGGTAGCGATAAATGTCATTGGAAGGTTAATTTGCCTTGACACAAAAATAAGGCGGTGGTATCTGAACACAAAACGTACAGGCACGTAGCTCAGGGGGAGAGCGCTACCCTGACACGGTAGAAGTCGGTGGTTCAAATCCACTCGTGCCTACCATAAAAATCAAGGGGTTACGGTATTAGCTGTAGCTCCTTTCGTTGTTTGTGCTACCATATTGCTACCACTTGTCTCAAAAATTGCCTTTTCAAGCCTGCAAGCAGACTCTTGATTTACTTCTTTCATCAAGTGAGCATACACGTTTAATGTAACCGTTGGACTTGAATGTCCGAGTTGGGTTTGAATGTATTTTATGTTTTCTCCTTGCTCGATTAAAAGGCTTGCATAGGTATGTCTTAGGTCATGGAAACGGATTTTAGGGAGTTCTGCGTCCTCTAAGGCAGGGTTAAAATGCCTGTTTACTAAATTGTTATGGTTAATCGGATTACCTGCCTGATTCGGAAACACAAGGTCAAGTTGATTCGGTGGACAGGCAACTTTCCATTTTTTAAGCTCGGCCATCATTGCCGGACCAAGGTCAATTTTTCGGTCTGAATTCTCTGTTTTCGTGTCGTACCATGCATCATTGTTGAAAGTTCGTTGAATGTGAATCTGGTTGTTTATCCAATCAACATCTGACCACTTAAGACCCAAAAGCTCACCTTGACGGGCTCCGCTCATAATTGCCAGCATGAAAAGGGTTCTGTATTGCTGATCAGTTTCAGCCTCAAGGAGTGCGTTGATTTTGGCAGGAGTTAAAATCCTTATCTTCTGTTTTTTGGCTTCTCCTTGCCCTTTAGGTCTCTCCGCATCTCTGACCGGGTTATAGTCAATATATTTGTGTCTAACAGCATAAGCCATGATTTGGCCCAGGGTTACAAGTATCTTTCTGAGGGTTAAGATATTCATCCCTTTATTTTGCCGGTCTGTGATAAACTTTTCAATCCTTGACGTGGTAATCCGGTTGACTTTAAGCTGGTCGAGTTCATGAAAATGGTTTTTGGTATGACCCTCATAAACTGACCACGTTGAATCCCTGAGATTCGGCTTTTTGTAATTAAGCCAATCTTCTGCAACTTTGGCAAAAGTAGGAACCTTCTTATCAGGCATAAAAATACCCTTTGCAAGCTGGTCTTCAATATCCCTCATTACGTCTCTTGCCTTTTTCTTGGTCGTGCCCTTCGGTAGTGTTTTCCAGCGCCTTTTTCCATGGTTGTCATAGAAGTCTATGACATATCGGTTACGCCTTTTTGCAATGCAAGCCATAATATTACCCCCCTTCTCCCTGATTTATTTACCACGAGCAGGTGACCAGGGTTTATTGCTTTTCGACAGTCCTGATCTATCCCTTGCTGCTTTATTGCTATTTTTTCTTGTTAGCAGTACCTTTGACCTCTTCAACTTTCTTATCATTTTCGTTTATCCAAATACTTATTTTCTTCCCGGTATTTACATTGATATAAGGCTTTAAAGCCGCAACTAACATAGGAAAGGCTAATCTAAAATCACCACAAGAATTTACACTGCTGGCGGTTATTTTCCATAGTGAATTCCATTTTTTTGTCTTTTCATATTCGTTGAAATCGTAAGCCTCAAGTATAATCATTTGTGTATAAGAGACGTGTGTGGTTGTTACAGGCACAAAGCCTGTTATTCCATAGGATGGTGTGTAAGTCGTTGTGCCAGAATATGTCCCATAATTGCCGTAAGTGTTAAGTGTCCCAGAAGTTCTCGAAGACGATATGCCAGTTTGACCGTATACCGGAAATGGAACAGTTTTTTGATGTTCTCGCGGCTTGCTTATGGCGTAGAATAAACCAATTACTAAATCAGCCGAACGAGCATCATCTGTCCTTACATAACCTTTAGCCTCAAGCACTCGCTCGACATAACGAGCATACTCTTTGAACTGCAAATCTGTTTTGTCTATACCTTTAATCTCAGATATTAAAATGTATTCTTTTTTAACGTTAAGTTCTTTTAATAAATCACGAGGGCTGTCGTCAAAAGTAGAAATTGAATCAACACCAACATTAATCCTCAAACCACTACATGCCGACAAAAAAAAGACAATGATAAGAGTAAAAATTACTTGTAGTTTCATCTTTTCTCCTCCATAAAAAAATTATTGCTTCGGCCGTCCTGGTTTTCGGTTAGCCACAAGTTTTAGGTCTTTCCTTTCAATCATCCAGACGGTTCCAAACTTTTTAGCCGGTAGGCGTCCTGCGAGAATAAGATGCCTGACCCTGGAACCATTGACGCCTAAAATCTTTCCCGCCTGTTCTGTTGTTAAAATATCCATAATATATATATAGCGACTTCGTTATAGTTTGTCAACTCCTATTTCAATCTTTTTTCACAACCCGGACAAATAAAACAGCAAACTTGACCTAAGCATTAATAAATAGAAATTTGCATTTTAAAGTGTTTTATGGTTACAGTGCGGTTACATACCCGCTTAAACCTTCGCCCTGCCTTGCATTGACAAGGCGCAAAGGATCTACAATCCTTATCATTGTTAAAAACTAAATATTGATTAAAATTAGTAAGTAAGCTATAAAAAAAACCACATTCTATTTTTAAATGCTAATAACTATTTTTAAAAGTTGGTGTAAAACCAATTAATTTATTGAATATCTCTTGACTTTATATTAATATGACCGATATTAATAAAGAGCTAACACCTAAAGAAGCTCAGGAAAAAATACGTGAGATTGCAAAATTAGGCTCTGTTATTTGGACAAACCACTTTTCTGATGACAGTATGAATTATAGAAATTATAGTTCTCAAGATATCGATTTTATACTTCAAGAAGGCACGGTGACGGACCCTCCAGAATATGATAATGATTACCACAACTGGAAATATAAAGTTGAAGGCAAAACAATTGATGGTGACATAGCCATTGTGATTACTGTGATTCTAAGTTATCGAGAGTTGCTGGCTATAACTATAATGCCTAAAAAGGAATTATAAGTAATGAAAATTAAGTGCCCCAAATGTGGCAATTTCATTCAAAGCAAAATCGAAACATATAAATATAGAGAGTCAGGTTTAGATAACGTTTTTCTGAAAAATATTCCTGTATATAAATGTTCTTGCGGAATCTCTTTTGCCTCAATCTTCCGAGTGTCACGGTTGAATGAGTTAATTGCTAAAAAATTACTTGAGAAACCAGCATTGCTTGATGGTAAGGAGATTAGGTTTTTAAGAAAGAATATGTATATGTCCTCAAAAGATTTTGCCGAAGGCTTGGGGGTTGAAAAGACAACAATTTCCAAGTGGGAAAACGGCTCCCAAAAACACAGAGAAGCGTATGATCGTTCTATTCGTTATTTATATATGATTAATAAAAAAATAACGTGCGAAGAAAATAATAACATTTACCAAATATTACTAAAGAAGAAACTTAAAGAGCAAGATACTGGTTTTGTAATAACCGCTGAAAAAGAAGAAAACGACTATGTCGTTAATTTATGGCCAGTTATAGGGGGCCTGGGGTCGAAACTTCCTACAGTTTGGATGTCTCAAAAAAAGATATTCTTCTCAATCGCAAGCCGTATAGAATTTGCATTGAAGCTTTTGCAAACAAAAAGCGATTTAATGTTTTCGTCTCAAGAGCTTTTGTCCACTGAGACTAGCTTAAATTCTATGATGTTGACCCAATGAAGAGGACAGTAAAATGGCACGAAGAAAGCCCAAATTTGAGTATGCAATTATTTGTGATGATATTAGACAGGAAATCAGCAATAAAGTTTCATATATAGGAATATATGGAAAGGACATATTTGTTTCAAAAATTCCTTTTACTTTTCCAAAACTTTGCTTTTCGATTTCTTATAAAGACCTTAAAACTGAGGATTCATTTTCAATTGAGCTTATAGACCCTTCCGGTAAACCGCTTGGCAAGACCATAAATGGAATTGTGCCAGGAGAACTGAAAGACGTTATTACTTTTCATATGTTTGCAATATTTTCTCCTCTTGTAATTAAACAAGAAGGTTCATATAAATTGGTAATAACTATTAATGAGGACATTAGGATGAAACGCGAAGTTGAATTTGTCATAAGTAAAAAGCCCGCCTAAACGGGTTAGCACCAGCATTTTGATTTTCGGTTCTCTCCTACCTGCCGTAACAGGACACGGTGTTGCATTCTCCGCAAAGCGGCCCTTAGGTCTTCCGTGACTTAGCCCACAGTTCCAGCCGGGACTTCACTCGCTGCCTTTTAACGGTATTTAAATTTCAAGGAACGGCTAATTTTCCAACGCCTATAAGAAAGCAAAGAAGATTCAAAAATACAAAATCCTATCAAGGTGTACTCATTTTAAAGCCTTAGCCACCTTCATACCTTCCTCAGTCAAAAAAATGCCATGATTATATTTTCTTTTAGCAAGACCCCTTTCAACAAGCCTATAAAAAGATTTCACAACTGATACAGAGGCAGCCTTATATTTTTTGATGCCGATTTCTACCCTGTTAAATATTTGAGGTTTACCACTCGTATGATATGCCCCTGATGGATGAGCAGGAAAGTTGTAAAACTCTATCAGTACTTCGCTATTCGTAACATCTCCGTATTCGGACATTCGGTCTCGATTGCGATAAGCTATTTTCAAGATTTCTTTTTGAAGTTTCGATAATTCCCTTACCATTCTATTGCCTTTTTTAGGGATATAAGAATTAGCCGTTCTTTGCTATCGACTTGTAAAATAAAAATATCCATATCGTCTGTCGAGAGAGATGTAATTTGGATACTGCTACGTTCTGCAGGTTTTCAATCTGTTTTAAAAACTGATGTATTCCAACGCATTCTTTATTTTGAAGAGATCTTTAATAAGCTTAAGGAAGTACAACTAAATGATAACAATCCACAGGGATAAATCTAAGCTTAAAATTGTCGCCATATTATTGCCCAAAAAATAGTTTAATTAGATTTAACCCCTATGCTTAATTTTGGCGTAGCGGATATGAGGCTGCCAGGTCGCTTAAGATGATTAAGTTTGTAGGAAAATCATCCCCCTACCCATATAGCGGCAAAGCTATCATTATTTGTATTTAATATTAACTACTCTGGCTGTCCAGTATGTAGCTCCTCTAACGTATCGAACTGAAAAAGTGACAGCTTTCCTGCCTTTAGGTGGTATAGGGTCAGACATGTAATCATCACTAATCATCAAGTCGCCATCTTTCTTTTTATTCCAACCTGCCAGTTCTACCACAACATATCGTATGTGCTTGTCGCAGTTATTCTTAATTAAAAATGTTATATCAACCCAATTTCCACTTGGCGACATAGCAGTTCGTAATGAATTAATTTCTACATCGGCCTTCTTCTCATCAGCGGACACCATATATTGAAAAACTAAAACCAATACCAATGTGAAGGCTAATGATGCAGCTTTTCTTATTTTTCTTTTATCAATCATTGTCTCTGCTCCTTTCAAGTTTAGTGAGTCTCCCTTTGTTATTATTGCATATGCTATCTTTTATTTAAATAGTGAGATTCCAAAGATCCAAATTTTAGCCAACAGTATCCTCTGCCTTATGCCTTCTTAAAATAACCTTTTAAGAGCCTCTTTAGCTGCATAAACAGGTAAACCTGTATCGAATGCAATCCTGGCAAATAAAGTATCAAATCTATGAGATTCCCGGCAACTGGTGTATGTCAAATTTTGACAAGTTCTGCACAAGAAATATCCTGAACCCGGAGCGCTATACAATTTCCTTACACGTTTACCGCATGATGGGCAGGAAATCCATTATCTGAATCCCCCATAATTGGGATATGTCTTGGTCAGGAATACTTTGTAATCATGCTTTTCAGTTTTTTTCCAGGTGTAAAATAAAACGATATAGGCGGGATTAAAACCCAATCGGGCTTTGTAGCCGATGGAGCCAGTTTCTTCCTCGTTTCGTGTCCATCTTAACGTACCAGTAGAATTACAACCATGTTTTAACCACTTACGCCTGAGCATCATGCTAATATCTATATCTAAACAGTCTTCAATGGTATAATTGAATGTATCTGCATACCGACCTGAACCAGATCCCCCCATGATAGCCTCGCTGTTTTTCCTAAATCATCAAAGATAAATTTATCTTGTTTATACTTTAGAATGAACATATCTGTAAAAATATTGGTTTGTTAGACCTCTATTAGTCAATGTAATTAAACTCATAAATTAGCCGTTTTTTGCTGATACAACCATATAGTACAGCATGATAGCTCGCCGGTTTTCATTGTATTGCCCTGTTTTTATTACAATCTCTTCTATGCTTAAGCTGCACCTGCCATGCTTTGTGGATACCGATAAAACCAAAAGAATAAGTCTTACAGTCGATTCCAGGTTTTGATCTGAAACAATTGCCAGCCTCCAAGTCTCAGGTGAAAATTTCTTTTGCAGTTTCTCGGTCATTTTTTTGCTTTCAGTCTCAAGTTTTGTGTCAGTACACATAAAGTCTTTAAAGATAGTATCGAAAACGATACCAGTTAGAAATTATGAAAAATTGCTTTAATCCTTTATCCTGTATGCGTTTCATAGAAAATCGGCCTTTTTGTGTATATTCTTAAAATGGCTTAACTGGTATCAAAAACGATACTCGTTAGGGGGTTAACTGGTATCGAAAACGATACTTATAATTATTTAAAATGGGTATGGGATATTCCTTTTTTCATGGTACAACGCCCACCCTCGATCTTGTCTTTTATCCTTCCTTCTAGGCTTTCGTGGTGGCTTGAATTTACTTGTTCCCCATTCCTTCCACCTGTCATCAATCCAATACGTTGAAACGTCCCCTGTACCCTTCTGTGGCTTTCTGCCGCCTCTCCCCTGATGTGTAATGTCTATCAGGCCCTTGCTCTGAAGCTCGTCTATCCCATCCCGAAACTGAACTCTGGAAAATCCTTTTTGTTCTGCCTCAAGATAAGGGTAAATAATATTTCCGTTATTTTCACAGATCCAGACCTTGCGCTTGTTTCGATTGATTCTTTTTAAGATCCGCTTTGATAAAAAATCTTGATACAGTAGCATTGCTACACGGCTCAACGATCTATAAACAGAAGATTTTAAAAGCTCTTTTGTAATGTAAATCTTGGGTTCATCTTCTGGAAATTCTGAATTGCTCCACTCTATCCCTGGATTTGCGGCTTTCCACTTTGCGCATTTTTTTATTTTTTCGTCTATTGCCTCGTCAATTGTAGGCATTTTATCCCTCGGATTCATGGCCGGTGGCACTCCGAGGGGATATGCCATCTTTTCACTGATTACAGCGCCGACCATGTTTTTTTATCTCAATTTATACTGCCCCTATATGCTACTATACCTTGAAAATTTATCGCCACTATGCGTACCCTGGTTGCGACTATGCGTACCTTGTTCGTAACGTCTCTGCTGCTATGTGTTGCTATTTAAGACTATCCTTCGGCTTTCGATAAACTCGATCACGTCTTTCACAAGATATATTCTATTCGTGTTTGATATTTTGCAAAAAGGTAACTGCTTTTTATGTCGCATGTCGTCCAATGCGCTGCGCTTGACTCCCAAGAGTTCGAGTAATTCTTTTTCTGTTAAGATTTTTTCTATTCCTTTTAGCTGGTCGTTTTCCATCGTTTTCCTCCGGTATCAAAAAAGATTCGATTGCCCGTACTTTACTTTCATATCCTTTTGATACTGCCTTCTCGTGAGCACGTCTAAGGTGTAGCTGTTCAGCGCCAAGTAATACCTGCACACAACTTGAGCAAATAAAGTCCGTATTCTCAGGCGGCTTGCAGCCTGGCTCTTCTTGATTGCAGAAAAGGCATAATACTGCTGTCATGAACAAACCTCTGCCATTGAAAAAATCTCATCGAGTAGATCCTCTCTATAGCTGTTGACCTCACCGAACCTTTCATCCCTCACCTTTCCGATTTCAACATCCCATTCTTTAGATAGCTTTGCAGTTTCACGGCCTCTCTGCATAGCCTCGGTAAGAGTGATGTTTAGGTTATTAAGTTTACACCAAGCAGTGATCGTCCAATAACCAGTTTGTCCTGAATTTTGGTGGGATTTGGCTTCAAGAATGGAAAGGCGATTGTCATGGTCAATCTGCTTTAGTTCGATTTTTTTAAGTGCTTGTGCAGATTTTATTATAAGGTCTATTTCGGAAAAGCTATCAATCTCATATTTACCAGTTTTACGAATTGATGGTAAAACCTCATGCGTTATCCATCTTTTAAACTTTTTTGAATCAGGCTTATTTGATCGGATAATTAAAGTATAAAGCCCCGGCTCATTGACTGTGGACATTTCTTGTGGGCCTCCAAGGGTGTCCACTTTTACCGACCCCCTTTCATCAGCATCTAACCGATTCAAAGCATCGCGGTAATTTGAGATGTTTAAGATAGCACAAACATCCTTCATAACCCACCAAGGTTCACCCTCTTCATCTTGAATCAATCTAATTTGCTGAGATTCATAATTGAATGGTATTATGTTACTCATAATGACACCTCGATTTTAATTGGATTCATTTTGTTTTTTCAGCCAGTTCAAAACATCATCAAGAACAAATCGGCAGTATTTACCGACTTTAATGCTTGGCATAGCGTCCGGCCCGGTCTCTCGTGTTCGGGAATAGATCCAGGTCTTTGGGACATTTAAAGATTTTGCGAGTTCGTCTACTGTCAAAAAATAATCGTTCATTCTTCAATCCTCCTGTTTGTTCGTTGGCATTTTTCTATTTTATACTATATTGTAACCCATTAATATATATATGTAAA
>SDBS01008365.1_pt1 | contig 10002 bp, 10 predicted proteins | sample 2277091 | NCBI WGS metagenome assembly SDBS01 (sample SAMN10404972, study PRJNA504765) | marine sediment metagenome | isolation source: marine sediment core GS10_PC15, 163 cmbsf | place: Arctic Ocean: Southern Knipovich Ridge | collected 2010 | reverse complement strand
GCAAATAAGGCCTTTTTCTTGAATATTGCTTTTGTTTGGTCTATGCTAGAAGTTAAATTTATTAAAGGTAATCTTCTTAATGCCTCTTGTTTGGGGCTAGTATTAGCTACAGTTAAAACTATTGAAGGTTTACCCATTATGTTAATATTTTTCAAAGTATTATTAACTACTATGCTAGTTTCTGTTATGCCGTTGGGGTTTGCGGATAACATAACCTTAAAACCATCATCATTAATTGTTGTGTTTGTAACATCTTCTAAATATAAACTTCTTTTAATCCACCCCGTCGGGTTGGTTTTTGTATCGTTAAGATAATTTAAAACTTTTGGAGTAATCCTAACTCTCTTTATTTTTTCGTTATCTGGCAATAATTCATAAATAGCAGAAACAACATAATCCTTGCCTGTTCCCCCTGTATCATTAACCATTAAATTATCTGTGGCTTTGTTTAAATTCTTAACATTACGCATATTGAATGTAAGTAAAGGATATAGAAGCCACACACTTTTTCTGATTCTTAACTGTAAATCTTCACCCCGACCTTTTCAGCGGTGCTCTCGATAAATGCCTTGGCCTCGGGATATTCTTCATCTTTGCCAAATTCAAGCATTAGTACCCGTGGCCTTTTCATTCGGCTCATCCTCACGAGGTATGTATCATAATCCTGGACTCCCTTGCCCGCGACCACCATATCGAGGTGAACCAGCATCCCCCGACCTCCTACAGTATCTTTGGCGTGACAGTACGCAATGTTCTCACCGAGCATGTCAAAACACCTGTTGAGCATTTCGGTGGAATGGAAATAGTTTGAGACGGTGAACATGTTCGCACAGTCGAGAGCAACCTGACAGCGGGGGTCGCCAACATCTTCTATGAGCCTTACGTGTGCTTCCGGGCCGTCTAAGGGTGTAGTGACCACTGCCTCCATACCAAGTACCGACTTATAACCGGCGGTGTCTTTCAGGATCTGCTTTACCCCTTCGACGCCGAGTTTCCATGTTTCTGTTGTCCAGTTATCCGGATGCATACCCAGGCCATTGTCAGGATCACGGCTCCCCAGACCGGCGCAGACCGCGCCCCCACCACACCGTTCGGCAGCTTCAACGTTTTCTGTTACATGTTTGATGACTTGTTTTCGAATGTTGGTATCCGGATGGATCATGTTATCGGCGGTCATATGGTCAAAAAAATCGACATCGTATTCTTTGAGAGCCGCCTTGAGTTCGGCGATCTCCGAATCTGTAGCGTCGAGCCATTTATTATGACTGCCTAAATGATTTGAAACACCGGCTGCGGTATATCCCTGATCCCGGATGCTCTTGACAGCTTCCGTTATGCTCTTACCTTCTGGGTACCACAGCCGGGTCGCCCTCGAGCTGCAGGCAAGACGGATGGGTGTCGGCCCGGGTGTCAGGTCTCGCGCGAGTTCTCTGTTCGGACCTCGGGACCATAGGTTCCCTTCCCATGCATCACTCCGTGAAAGCACTGATTCCTTTTTCGTCTTTTGACTGAAGACCGGTCCTGCCCCCGCAAATAGTCCGGTCGACACCGCTCCAACTGTCAGAGCCTTGCGTCGTGTTATTCTGTGAGTCATGGAATTATTCCTGCCGTTTCTTTTGTTCTTCCCAAAGTTGGTGGTAGCTGACCAGCTTTATTCCTTTTTTAAGAATTATGGATTTCACCTCGATACTGCAAAGAGCGTCCAGTTCTGCAGCCCTGTGCTTGCCGACGCCACCTCCGGGGAATATAGCCGGAGGGTCTGCATGGATGAGCGCATTATCTTCCGGGGAATCTATCGCAATATGATCGACAATTATGTATAAACCCGGTTCTTTGAGTGCGTCCAACTGCTTTACCAGTGTTTGTGTTTTTTCGTTTTCCGGTGTCATATATATTCCGGGGATGCGCTTTTCTCCGAATCCCATTGAAACGGGAAGATCATATTCATCTGCCAGTTTTTGCTTGATTTTTGGGTCGACGCCGCTGTAATGGCTGTCGAGGTACTGTACATTGATTCCTTTTTTAAGCGCCAGTTCGATCTGGGCGCGCAGTTCTGCTTCCATCTCATCGAGTTTCGGATTGTTTGCCGCAAGTGCTCCAGGGGTCTGGAAAAGAAATCCGTCCTCATCCACTAAGGAAGAAACCTTATCCCACGGAAGCACCGGTCTCCACCGGTATCCCATCCATTCTCCCATAAGGCAGAGGTGAATCCCTACGCACCATCCGGGATTCTTTTTGGCGAGTTCAGCAGCAGCCTCAAACCATGGCGCAGGCACCTGTATTGCGCCGCTTGTCAAAATACCGTGGTTAAAAGCCCTCTCAAATGCCTCCAGTGAGCCCTGGGTCATGCCCATGTCGTCTCCACGGACGATGAGCCGTATTTCCCCGGCAGGTATTGTCTGGGCGGCTTTGGCCTGAGAAATTGCATTTCCCGGCATCATCAGCGCTGCCAAGTACAAAAGAACAAAAACAGCGAGTGCTTTTTCTGTTACTTTTTTCATGCTATACCTCCAGTTAATGTTGATAATTAAGGTGTAAATTTCATGAGTTGCAAATGTTTTTTCCCTCCTTTCCCCAGTTATATGTGTACCGCATTCTTATCGTTTCTTGCTTGACAATTTCTCGAACGTTTAGCCTTCCCGTATTTTTCCTTGTTAAGGTATAAAGAAAAAGGATACAGATTAAACAGCCAGAAAGCCAACAAATTTTGACTATCTATCTCAGGAGTGTCTATAGGGACACCACAACACCGAGAAAAGGATAGGATGTGGGATGTGTACCTGAATGGGATTTAATGAATTTTTTTAAAGAGTTAACGGGAATCGAAACTATGACCGTCGGACTGCCAGTTAGAGGGTCACAGAATAAACAAAAGCTTCTAACTTGTTGTATTTTAACGTTAACCTGCATGGCTGCTGACATTACAACAATTCGAAGATAGGTCACGTAGTGATACGTAAGACACGTAATGAAACGTAAGGTGGCAAGAATTGGCAAGGTGCCGGCCTTAGGGGAAACAAGGTCATACAAAAGCACTTGTTCGTGTATACACATCTTTTGTGCGATAACCGCCTTCAAGTTGTTAGTCATCGTGACAGGATAGTTGAAACGCCTCATGTAGAAATTTCATATGGAAATTTTTGAATAGCATCATAACATCAACTCATATCAATCAATACGCTCCTCAATACCTCCTCATAAGTCCGATAACTTTCCCGACAATCTGCAAGTCAGATGAGTTCTTGCTTATAGTCATTGTCTCATAAGCTTTATTCTCAGGAATCAGAAGGATAGTATTACTTTTCTCATCATACCGTCTTATCATGATCTCATCACCGACAATAACTACAACATTATCACTCTTATCGGCATTATGCTGTCGTTGAGCTATAACATAATCTCCGTCAATAATACCCGCTTCGCTCATACTGTCATCGTGCGATCTGTAAGCGAAAACTTTCTGAGATTGAATATATGAATCATCAAGTGTAAGCATACCCTCAATGTTTTCAGCATAAAATATCGGTTCACTGGGTGTAACCTTGCCAATTATCGGAATGTTGCTAACTCCACTGTCAGTAGAGACAACTTTTGTGCTCATCGACAAGCTCGATGCCTCGTGAACGCCATGGTCCCCGAAAGATATACTTTTTCTTAACGAGGACTTCGAGAACTAGTCTCACACCAGTGGGAGCGCCGATTCCAACAGCTTTGGCTATTTCTCGCAGAGTGGGTGAATAACCCTTATTCTGAATAAAGCTAATAATGAAATCGAGAATTTGTTGCTGTCTGGTGGTCAATTCATTCTTCATTCGTCTCTTCTCGAAATTTTTCTTATTTATAATATCTGCGGGCGTCAAAGGTGGACCAGCCCAAAACTCTTCGACAGTTATATCCAATACTTCGCACATATTGTCTATTGTGTTATCGTAAGGATTTTGTATTCGCCCGGATAACCATTGTCTGACCATTTCCCGGCTACAGCCATATCTTCGGGCAAACTCCGCAGCTCTCATATCATAACTATCGAGCCATGCACGTAATACTTTGTGAAATTCCTTATTATTGACCATGTTTTTTCTAACTTTTAATTATCCGGATGTTTCAGATATTCTTAACAATCCGCTTTATGGACTGGTCTCAGTGGGATTAATCTTCCGGCAGTCCCATTTTCTTGAGCAGGGCTTTGAAACGAGGGTCGGAGCGCAAACTGTCCCATTGTGGTCCCACTTTGAGATGAGATACAAAATATGTGTGTTCTTCACAGGCTTTTTCCAGCCATTCGAATGCTTTATCGGTTTCGCCCAATCCTGCATATATAATTGCTATACGCCCTGATGAGATAAATTCCTCCTTCTTTTGTTTTATTAGAGCATGGAGTATCTGTTCCGCTTTATCACGTTCGCCAGAGATTGCATAGATATATCCAAGCCCTGAAGGTTGGCCGGTGTAACCAGGAATTTCTCTTGCCTTTTGAAACGAATCAATAGCTTCCTCATACATCCCCTTCTGGGCATATGCTCTACTAAGGATCAAATATGCTGGACTAAAGTTCGGGTACATCTCAAGCGTTTTCTTAAATTGTTCTATTGCCTCGTCGAACCTGCGCATATAGTAGAATTTTTCTCCTAAATCTCTTGCTATAATCGGCGAGAGTGGATCAAGTTCCAGGGCTCTCTTCATCTCTGCAATGGATTCGTTTAGCTTCCCTGTTGCCGACAAATATTCAGCATACCAGTGGTGAGCTGTAGGATAGCCAGGATTAAGCTCAATGGCTTTTTTAAACTCTATATCGGCCCCTTCCCAGTCCCATTCGTAAGAGAATCTATAAAATGCCAGAGAAGTGTAAGCTTCGGCGAGTGTATTGTCTATCTCTAATGCCTTCAATGCTGACGCCTTTGCTTTTGGCATAACCTCATTTGCCGGGAAGGGACCATAGAGCGAAAGTAGATTATAGGAATCAGCAAGCCCGGCATAAGCTAGGGCGAAGGTTGGGTCTTGTTCAACGGCTTGTTGAAATAACTCAATTGCTTTCTTCAGTCCTTCTTCAGTCCGCTGGTTCCAATAGTAACGACCCTGTAAATACAGGTTATATGCTTCAATGTTCTCAGTATAACGCTTCTCAATAGCTGCCTTCTCATTACTCAATAGATCGATTTTCAATGCTTCCACAATTTTCAAGGAGATTTCCTCAATTAATGGAAACACATCCTCAGTCTCTCGGTTGTATGTTTCTGACCAAAGGTGAAAACCATCGTCAGCTTTAATAAGCTGTGCGGTAATTCGCAATCTGTTGCCCGACTTAACTATACTTCCCTCAAGCACTGATTCAACATTTAGTTGCCTGCCTATTTCCGCAAAGTTTGTATCCTTTCCTTTGAATGAGAATGACGAAGTCCTTCCTGGTACACGTAAGTTTCCTATATGTGTCAATGCATTCAGGATTGCATCGGAAATGCCATCACAAAACCATTCTTGATCTTTATTGGGACTCATATCAACAAACGGCAGCACAGCTATAGATTTGATTTGCTCTTGTTCTGGAGCAACCGTTTCAGTCGGCACTTCCTTTTCACCAAACCGCACATATAAAGCATATCCAACCGCTCCTATTGCAATAACCATAGCAACCACGATAACTGCAATAGTAATTGGATTCTTTTTCTGTCTCTTAGCCAGTTGTTCTGCTGCGAAGGATTTTTTCCGAATGGACTGCATGGGAATACCTCATGGTTGACTCAATGGTATTACATGCAACTAATGAGTAGAAATATGTAGATAGGGTAAGTATAAAAGTTGTAAATATATATATATCACAATTCCAGACATGCTACCCAGTCAATGTCTTTTATTGTCATGATTTTATCCAGTGTGCTTTTATCGATGATATCGTCGGTGTTTAGTACGACACTTGCCTCACCGGAAATATTATTTCTAGCCAGGGCCATTTGGGCGATATTGATGTTTTTTTCTCCTAACACTGTACCGATTTTACCAATAATCCCGGGGCGATCATTGTGCTTTGTGATAAGTACATGACCCTCTGGAATGAAATCCAGTTCAAATTCCTGAAAACGCAAGATATGAGGATAGTTTTTCCCTAAAATGGTTCCAAGAATGTTCATATCTCCGTGATTTGTATACACGGTCACCTCAATACAGTCTTTAAATTCCTTTTCATCTGAAGATTTGATTTCATGTACCTCAAGGCCCAGTTTTTCAGCAATACTCCGAGCATTAATCATATTAACATTTTCGGCATAACTCATCCTAAAGAGTCCATCGAGCACCGATGATGTTAGCAGTCGGATATCGTAATTATGCACATCACCATAGTAGGTAACATCTATTCTGTCAAATTGACCTTTACAGAGTTGACCCAGCATCATAACCATCTTATTTGAGAGGACAATAAAGGGTTTAATCTTTATATATATCTCAGAACTTATCGATGGTATATTGACCGCATTTCTCACCTCACCGGTTAGTAGAAAATCTCGGATCTGTTCTGCTATCATCACTGAGACAATATCTTGAGCTTCTGTTGTGGATGCACCAAGATGCGGAGTACACACAACTTTTTCATGCATTGCAATTTTATGTTCGGGAGGTTCTTTTTCAAAGACATCGAGCGCCGCACCGGCCACTTTCCCTGAGTCAATCATCCGAAGCAGATCATCCTCATTGATGATACTTCCATGAGCACAGTTGATTATCCGAACGCCGTCTTTGCACTTTGCCAGTGTTTCGGCATTTATCAAGTGGTAGGTGCCTTCGTTAAGGGAAGTATGTACGGAGATATAATCCGCTTTAGTCCAGATTTCATCAAGAGTTGTGAGTTCAATCTCCAGCCCTTGCGCCATTTTCTTTGAAATAAATGGGTCAACGCCGAGCACCTTCATTTCTAACCCCACAGCACGGTCTGCTACAACTCGTCCCACATTTCCTAGTCCGATAATACCTAAGGTCTTGCCTCTCAACTCTACACCAGTATATTTTTTTCGTTCCCATTGTCCCGCCTTCATCGAGCTATCTGCCTGGGAAATATTCCGGGAAAGAACTAACATCAAACAAAACACATGCTCAGCAGTTGAAATCGTGTTCCCACTAGGAGTGTTCATGACTACAATGCCGTCACTTGTTGCTTTTTCCACATTAATGTTATCTACTCCGGCACCAGCTCTCCCGATTACCTTGAGCTTTTTTCCTGCAGCAATGATATCCTCGGTTACTTTTGTGCCACTGCGTACCAGAAGTGAATCATATTCACCTATAATGGCTTTGAGTTCTGCATAACTCAGCTGTAGTTTCACCTCTACATCAATTTCTTCCGCTGCTTGGAGAATATCAATGCCTTCCTGGGCTAAATTATCACTTACAAGAACTTTATACATTTAAACCTCGACATACTAATTCGTGCATAATTAAATTTGCAATTTTCACTTTCTTTGAATTGCAACTGTGAAGTAGAAATATGGAGCTATCCTAATTATATCACACTACCACGATCATGTCAAGATAACAATGTGTTAGAGAAGATTACTGAAAGAGAAGATTTCAAATACTCGTATTACGCTTTTGTTAAGGCGTTCGTAACGAGAATATTTATTATAGATGACACACCAGCTAATTGACACACTTACCATGTTTATAACTGCTTCTTTCTTGTATGATTATGGAATATTTTTAACAATGTCTGCGAATTCTTCAGGTGTAAATGCTTTGAGTGTGGTCGATCTGACATTTCCTAGGGAGCCAAGAGCCAGAGCGAAGGTCATAGCGACTTCATCATTAGGAGCTTCTGCGATCCCTGCGTAATCATATTCTCCCATCGTTGAGTAGAAGCCAATGATTTTTCCTCCCATTGCTTCCCATTTCTCTCGACCCGCTTCGAAGCGTCCTGGTGCATCCTTAATATTTCTGACCCCCTGATCAGTCAACTTGTACAAGGTAATATAGGTCGGCAATGTGACACCTCCTTCAATAAAATATGCTGGTGTATCATCTATAAAGAATCAAATGTGTTTCTAAATTGATAAGGTGTTTGTGACAGTATTGGTTATCTCACTAGACAAGTCTTCCATGAAAGAAAAAACATCTTTTACTTCACTTTCGTACTGCTGAGCCCAAAGATGCTTACCTTCTTTAATTTCTATGAGCTGAGCGGATATGCGGACTTTGTTTCCACTTTTACTTATAGAACCTACAAGTATTGTATCGACATCTAATTCCTTTCCAATATCAGCTACATTATAATCACTCCCTTTGAACTGAAAAGATGAAGTCCGAGCAATGACTTTTAATCCTTCTACTTTTGCTAGCCGCTCGATGATTGATTCAGCCATACCGTCACAAAAATGTTCTTGATCTTTATCACTGGTCATGTCAGTAAAGGGGAGGACAGCTATCGAGTCGAGTTTGGAAGGGGGTGAGTCAAAAGTCGGTGTGACAACATACCTGAGGTAAAGTATGTTACCAACGATGAGGATGATGATTACCAGAGATATTAAGATGCCCCAGTGTTTTCTTGTCATGGGAGTGGTCTCCTTTTCAGGGTTTTGTTTGTGTGAATTAATATATACGATAAATGCAAATTGTCAAGATTATTTTTAACCGAGATAATATTATATGAAACTAAAATTCTTATAACAAGAACCAACCTTCCATACATTTTCACCGTCTATATCAATAGAAGCGATGAAAAACAGTAGCTGAGTATTTTAATGAAATTTTCTATCACACAACCTCGTCATATACAGTAGAGACAATAATAAAACACCACATAAGAAGAGTAACCTGGAAATGAAAACTCATATAACCATAGCAAGCGTCGGAGTAGTCTGGTTCGGAATTGTTTACTCAATGATCTTCTCATCTGTCGGTACATTACTTAGTACAATTGCATGAATATAGATTTCCTGCCCATTTTCTAAAAAGGCGTCCACATCGGGCGCCTTTTTTTATTGTTCTTTGAAACCGCTTATTATTTTGATAAATTGAACAGATGATGAAATGAGGTATATTTGCAGAGCAAAGAAAGTAGGTCACGTTCTATGGTAACATCAGTATCAAAACTTAAATTAATTCTGCTGAGTGAAGATACTCATCAGCCAGTGCCAAGTGCGGAAGTGTATTGGGACAAAATACCCGAGGGCGTAAGAAATAACAAATTCTATTGTCAACAATACGAGAACTCTGAGAATGGTCTACTGATAGATGTATCCAATCGCGCTGGATTCACTCTTCTGTGGGGTAAACTGGCTAATAAGAATCAAAGATCATTCTATTTACACAAAATTGTTTGTACTGGATTCAACGCAAAAGATATTAAAAAAAGGCACATTGTAAAGGGTGGTTCAGAAAGAGAAATAACTGTATTCTTAACGCCGGATAATGGACAATCAAAATAATTTCGGAGATATCACATTGCCAAAGACTTCAAGGTTAATCCCTGAAGATACTCTCGAAAAAGGGGCTGAAATACTTAAAGCCATCGGACATCATGACCGTCTTCAAATTGTGAATATTCTATTGGAAGGTGAGTGTCAGACTGGAAAACTAGTGGATGAATTGGGTATCAGTCAACCTTATACTTCACAAAATCTCAGTATCCTTAAGAATCATGGCGTCCTGAATTCACGGAGAGACGGCAATAAAGTATACTATTCACTTGCTAATGACAGTATCAAGAAGATTGTGGAAGCGATTATATCTGAAATCTGAGGACATAAATTGAAAGGAGCATACTCATAACTATATTTCAAAGAAAGTTGAGTGAACTCACATGAACAAACAGCCCGATAAAATTCCAGAATCTCATAGTATGTGTCCGTTATGCAAAACAGAAGGAGAAGTTGTTCGAGTTATTCAGTACGGCAACAATAATTCTGAAGAACAATTCAAGCTCGAATGTCCAAAATGCTTGCATCCTTGGTTTTATCATACTGACGACTGATTGAGTGTAATTGCGATTAATAAAAATTAAATCTGACATATTGACCG
>SDBS01008364.1_pt1 | contig 10002 bp, 10 predicted proteins | sample 2277091 | NCBI WGS metagenome assembly SDBS01 (sample SAMN10404972, study PRJNA504765) | marine sediment metagenome | isolation source: marine sediment core GS10_PC15, 163 cmbsf | place: Arctic Ocean: Southern Knipovich Ridge | collected 2010 | reverse complement strand
CTAGCGGATTACTCGGAATTCCAATCGACCACGCAGCGGCTGCCGGTGCTTCCCGGATGGTGAAAGACGGTCAGCACAGGGGATCCAGCCGTCAAGCCGCAACCCTGCAACATCGCCCAACCCCATCCATCATCAACCTCGAGGTCACGGGAAGAATGTCACCGTTACGACTTCGTAACGGAGTCTTCGGGCAGCTGTTCCCGGTCGCCGAGACGCTTTCGGACCCAGTTGGGGATCAGCGACAGCAGGACAAAGAAGATCGCGGCCACACCGAGATACCACAGGGTCTTTCCAAAATCCCCTGTCCGTACCGAGCCGGCGGCGAAATTGAAGGCGATGGTCGCGGGCAGCATGCACACCATGGTCACCAGCACATAGGTTCGGAGCGGGATGTCGGTGAGACCGTAGACATAGTTCTGGACGTTGAACGGGAAAAGGGGCACCAACCGTGTGATCATCAGCATCCGCCAACCCTGGCGCGCCACCCCCTCGTCGATCTTCCTCAGAGCCTGGTTTTTCTCCATCATGCCTTTGACCATGTCGCGCGCAGCGTAGCGTCCGATCAGAAAGGCCGCGATCGCGCCGAGGTTGGCGCCGACGGTCGTCCACACCGTTCCCCAGACCGCACCGAATATCAGACCGCCCGCGATCGTGATCGCGAGACCGGGCAGGAAGAACACGGCGGCCACGATCCACAGCAGGACAAACACCAACGGAGCCCAGAATCCGAGACCGGCAAACCAGGCGTCCAGACGATCGATGTTGGCGACCGACAGCAGATCGAATGCGCCAAGCCTCCAGGCGAGGAACAAGCCGGCCGCCACTCCGGCCAGACCGAACGCGAGCTTGAACCAGTTTCGTCCTGCTCCGCTGTCATCCATGTTGCAGGTGTGTTTCATGGTTGCGATTTCCATCTTTGACATCCGTACCTCCGGCCTAGCCCAGCCTTCTCACCTGGTGTCTGCTGCGGACGGCGAATGGCAGTCATCTGTCGTGCTTTTCGCAAATTGTGCTCCTCAACGTAGCGCCACTACGCCTGCGTCGCCCAATTCGCGAAAATCCCAACATCTGACTACCCTTCGCCGCCCTCGCTACGAAACCCGGTGAGAAGACTGGGCTGGGCTCTCTTACCCATCGCTGGGTACTTTTCCGGATAATGGAGAGAAGTAACCGCCATCACCACAGGGACCCGAAAAAACCCGGGTTGGGGCCGCCGACTCGACGGGCTAGCTCGCATTTCTCACCAACTGCTGGTGAGAAATGTGGGTTGGTGATCAGGGCTCCTGGCCCTCGAGGAGACGTTCAACGAAACCGGGAAACCATGAACCGTCCGGAACCTGGATCTTCCACCCGTTGACGAAGTATGTGGGGGTAGAGTTCACGCCCAGTACCTTGCCGAGGCTCATCTGCCCATGCACCGCATCAATGGAGGGTTTTTTCAGATAACAGGCCCGAAATGCGGCCTCGTCCAGTCCCCGTCCGGCGATGAAATCCAACGACGTGGGCGTCACGAAGGAGACCTCCATCTCGCGCTGGAGGCTGTAGAAGATTTCCTTGAACGGGATCAACATCCCGGGATTCTGGAGAGCGATGCACCAGGAGGCGCTCGAGGCGCGAAACGACCAGGGGTGGATCTGGGTCAGCGGGTAGCTCACCATGCCGTGGCGGATAGCGCCCGCGTGCTTGCCGAGCGCCATCTGGATGATCGGCCACTTGGATTTGCAGGCCGGACACTCGAGATCCGAAAACTCGACGATCTCCACCTTGGAATCGGCGCTGTCCTCGGAATCCCACATGACGAGGTCGCTGTCGGCAAAGAGGCGCCGGCGAAAGGCCACCGGATCTTCCTTGAGGGACATCTCCGAGCCCATCACCACGTACTTGCCGTCGGCGGTGATGGCTGCCGGGCGTCGAAACTCCCCATACCCGGTGTCGACCAAGAGGGTCAGGGGGATCAGCGCGCCCGGACGACGCGGCCCGACATCCCACTCGACCCTCGCCTTGAGGCCCATCGAGGCCTTGAGCGCTTCGGGCAGAAAGCTCTCGAGAAAGGTCTTCACCGCTTCCGGCCCGGCCCCCGCGCCCTGAAACGGCAGCTCGCCGATGCTGCCGAGCCACGCGGAGTCGGTCGCCTCGTCGACGAGAACCGTCGGTTGCCCAGACAGTAACCTGCTCGCACACGTGCGCTCGACGGAGACGACACGATAGGGCCCGGCCGGGGTCTGGTGACGGGTGTTCTCCACCAGCTTGAAGGTCGAGTCTGGATACCAGGCGATGGTGCGCCGGACGAAACGGACCGTCCGCTCGTCCGGTTCGGGGGTTAGAGCGTCCTGCGCGCCAATGGTGGCGGCCCCCGCAATAACCAACGCGAGTGCTACCATTAAATTTCGACAGAGTCTCATCCTCATTCATTTCTCCCGTTGAGATTGTAACAGTCGCTCTCGGAGCTATCAGCTATCAGCTATCAGCTTCAAGCCAACATCTCATAGCTTCGGCTGTGGCTACTCGGCCTCGGCCGTCTCTTCGACCTCTTCCGCCGGCGCCGCCTGCTCCGTACCGGGCAGCAAGCCAAGCGCCTCGCGCAGCTTGACCTCGAGCTCGTCGGCCACATCCTGGTTGTCCTGCAGGAACTGGCGCGCCGCCTCACGGCCCTGGCCGATGCGGGTCTCGCCGTAGGAGTACCAGGAACCCGACTTCTGTACCAGCCGGTGCTCGACGCCGAGGTCGAGGAGCTCGCCGGTAAAGGAGATGCCCTCGCCGTAAAGGATGTCGAACTCGGCGACCTTGAACGGCGCCGCGACCTTGTTCTTGACCACCTTGGCCTTGGTGCGGTTGCCGATGACCTTGTCCCCCTGCTTGATCGAGCTGGTGCGCCTGATGTCGATGCGCACCGAGGTGTAGAACTTGAGGGCCCGCCCGCCGGTGGTGGTCTCGGGGTTGCCGAACATGACGCCGATCTTCATCCGAATCTGGTTGATGAAGATGAGGCTGGTATTCGACTTGGAAACGATGCCGGCAAGCTTGCGCAATGCCTGTGACATGAGCCGCGCCTGCAGACCCATCTGCGCGTCCCCCATGTCGCCCTCGAGCTCCGCACGCGGAACCAACGCAGCCACCGAGTCGATCACGATGGCGTCCACCGACCCCGAGCGGATCAGAGTCTCCGTAATCTCCAACGCCTGCTCGCCATAATCCGGTTGCGAGATCAAGAGCTCGTCGAGATTGACCCCGAGGTTGCTCGCATACTCGGCGTCGAGGGCGTGCTCGGCGTCGATGAACGCGACCAGCCCGCCCGCCTTCTGAGCGTTGGCGATGATGTGCAGGGCGAGGGTCGTCTTTCCCGAGGCCTCGGGTCCGAAAATCTCGATCACCCGGCCCCGCGGCACACCGCCGACCCCGAGCGCGGCGTCGAGGGTCAGCGACCCGGTGGGGATGACGTCGATCTGCCCCCGCGGTTTCTCGCCGAGGCGCATCACCGAACCCTTGCCGAACTGGCGTTCGATCTGACCGATGGCGGTCTCCAATGCCTTCATCTTGTCGACCTTCTGACTCATAAGAAGCTCCTTACTGCGGATGCAGCGTGGCGGGACCCCGCCATCGTAGAAGTGTCGGCCGCGTGCGTCAAGATCCCACGTTTTGGGGTTCGAAAGGAAACACTACAGGTCACGCTCGAAGCGGAGCATCGAGGTCGCGGCGCTCTTCGACACCCTCGGCGAAACGGCAAAGCTGAGGCGTGTGGCTCCGAGGTCCTACACCACTCAGGCCGCTGGACGGTCGTTCTAGAATCCCGACGACGAGATTCCACCTTGCCTCTTTATAGAATAGAGGCGCCGATGTTGGTGTGGATGCGTGGCGATCATAGAGCGGTGTTAGGGTTGCTGTAGCGGCCAGACTGCTGTATGCTTCGTTTACACTATCACTCGGAGGATCGATGCCGACCTTGATCTCGCTCTTCTCTGGCGCTGGCGGCCTGGACATCGGGCTCGAGCAAGCAGGCTTCGACACCGTTGCCGCGACCGACTTCGACGAAGGCTGCGTCCGTACGCTCCTCGAAAACCAGCAGAAGCGGGTGCCCGTCGATGGCCGGCCCGGCTGCTTCCACCTCGACGGCACCAAGGTCGTCCAGGCCGACGTCACGGGCCTCTCGGGGTCTGACCTCGTGCCGGAGGACGCAGGAGACGGTTGGGTGCCAGACCTTCTGGTCGGCGGGCCACCGTGCCAGCCTTTTAGCTCCAGCGGCAAACAGCGTTCGGTGCTCGAGGGACGGGGACGGTTGTTCGAGCACTTCGTTCGCCTCGCCCGAGAGCTGCGGCCTCGGGCGATCCTTCTCGAAAACGTCCGCGGCCTCGTCACCGCGCGAGGCTGTACCGGCCAGCCAGGCGAGGCACTGACCGAGGTTAAGGAGGCCTTCGAGGACGCGGGTTACGCGACCAGCTTCAGGCTCCTCAATGCCGCTGATTTCGGCACACCCCAGCGTCGCGTACGGCTGTTCATGCTGGCCACCCGCCACGCGCCGCTGCCGCTGTTCCCCGAGCCGACCCACAGTCGCAATCACAAGAAGACCCTGTTCGGCGAGACCATTCCCTGGGTTACGCTCCGGAAGCTCCTGGCGACGCTCCCTGATCCAGAGTCCGAGGACGTCGTCCGACCCAGCGAGCGGCTCGAGCCGTTGCTGCGCGACCTGCCCTGTGGCAGCGGGTTGAAGAGCAACGGCCGCTCCGAGCCGACCCGACCCGGCGGTCACTGGGGCTACAAGCAAGGAACCTTCGTTACCGACCAGGACCTACCGGCCAGGACGGTGACTGCCGCGAGCACCCAGGACTGGCTCCGGCTACCGGATGGCAGCCTGCGCCGGTTGACAGTGCGCGAGTGCGCCGCGCTCCAGGGCTTCCCTCCCGAGTGGGAGTTCGTCGGCGGCAAGTCCAGCCAGTTCCGCCATGTGGGAAACGCCGTACCGTCCGTCTTCGGACGGGTCCTCGGCCTCGCGGTCGCCAAAGCGCTCAAGGAGCACAGGAAACGGAGGCCCGCCTCAACTCCGTTGCCGGAGAACTTCAAGGCGGCCGTGGAGTACACCAAGCGAGACCACGACCGAAACGCGGTCGCCCGGACCCGCACCAACGCTGTTGTACAAGAGGCCCTGCGGGCCAACGGCTTGAGCTGAGACGACGCCCTTGCTGCAAGTCTCGCCAGTCGTGTGCGGTGTACGATGAGGCGTGGCTCGCAAGCAGTACCACCCGCCAGCTTCCTCAGATCAGGTGCGAGAGCGGATGCAGGCCCAGCCTCGACGGGACACGAAGTGCGAGATGACTGTCCGCTCAGCTGTCCACGCGCTCGGCCTGCGCTACCGAGTCCACCAGAGGCCGGAGCCGGACCTCCGGCGCGAGGCCGACCTGGTCTTCCGGCGCGACAAGGTCGCGGTGTTCGTGGACGGATGTTTCTGGCACGGTTGCCCGGAGCACCACAGCCCGCCCACCACCCACTACTACTGGTGGGAGACGAAAATCGCGAAGAACCGCGCCCGTGACGGGGAAACCGACAGGCTCCTCACCGAGCACGGGTGGGTGGTGATTCGGATCTGGGAGCACGAGGACCCGGCCGAAGCCGCGGAGCGCGTGTGGCGCGCCGTGGTGGCCCGGCGGCAGGAAAGGGAGGACACGAGGTGACGGCAAGGGAACTCGAGAAGCGTGTCGAGCACCACCAGAAACTACGGGCAGAGGCCGAGGAGGCCTACACCACGCTCCTCGAGCCGGACTTCGAGGGCGAGGCGTGGCGGAGAACGTTTGCCGAAGCTGAGCGGAAGGTTCTCGCGGCGCTCGAGGCCACCCACGCCCTGGAGGACGTGGAGGCCGCGCTTCGTGTAACTGGCTCCCACATGCTCGCCCTGCGTTTCCTCATGGCGCCGCCGCTCAGCCAGGACCAGTTCAAGCTCGCCTGTCCTGAGTGGCAGAAGGGCACCGAGAAGACCGGCAGGCCGCTCAGCAAGAAGGCCTCACGAGCCTCGGCCGACGCGTTCGCGCGCTGGCAGGACGACGAGCGAACCGCACCGATCCGTGCCGGCGACGACGGCGAGAAGCGGCAGACCGCCGTTAGCGCGACCGCTTACATGATCGCGGTCAACACCTACCGGACGGCGCGCCGGATGCGCCTCGCCCACGAGCAAGAACAGGCCGCGATCGACCTGCTCCTCGATCTCGGCTACCGCCAGCAGCCTTCCCAATTCGTCGATGAGCCCGGGACCCTCGCGGAGGACGAGTTCATGCACGCAACGCAGTTCAAGACGGCTGACGGCTCGACCCATGAGGTCGATCTCGCCGTCGGACTACCCAAACGCATGATCCTCGCCCTCGAGTGCAAGGTCTCCAACGACAAGACCAACTCCGTCAAGCGCGTCAATGACATCCTCAAGAAGGCCACCGCTTGGAAACGCCAGTGGGGCAGGGTCGTGGTGACGGGGGCCCTGCTGCAGGGTGTGTTCTCGACCAAAGAGCCCCGACGCCTCCTCGAAGAGGACGTCGAGGTCTTCTGGTCCCACCGGCTGGACGAGCTCGAAGACTGGCTCCGTGAGCAATGAGACCGCGCCCCAGGTGGTACTCCGTACGGTGCCGACGGGGGGGGGGGGGCGGCCGCGAAAGTCATGAGGACAGACACATGAGCGACAAGCCTTTTGTGGTCACCGGGTCGGCGGCCGGCACATTCATCGTCGTAAACCAAATCAAGGAGCATTACCTTGCTGCTGTGAATCTACAGGCGGGCGATCTCGATAGAACAGGTTTCAAGTTCTGGATGGTCGGCCAAGCCCTCGACGCGTGCTCGAAAACCATCGAAAATGCAATCGATCGACTGAGGCGCCAGAGACGAATCACTCGGGGCAAAAAGGAAAAACTGCCTGAATTCCGCATGCGTGTGTGTCGTGAGGCCTGTCTCGTGATCGGAATGAAAGCGGACTCCCTTCTCGAAACTCTTCGCGATCACTGGAATGCGCACAAGCACAGCGCCGATAGCGTCGAGTGGAAGGAATTCACTAACCTGCGGACCCCAAGTCTCACGATCGATTCCTTCCACCTCACGACTGCCTTCTTGGCGGCCTGCTACCAGCTCTTCGACAATCCCGAGCGGCCCGACTGGCTCCGGCAAGCGAAGGCCCAGGACGGCGAGATCGTCGTTTCGCCACTCACAATTGCCGAGATTGACCATTTGCTCGCTACATGGGAGATCTCAATTTCATCGCCCAACGCGTAGCAGACGCCAGTTCTTGAATCGACCAACGATATGAAAAAAGTGGCCGGCTAACGCCGGCCTCGGTCAACAAAGTTAAGAAAGTTTCTCCACCGTTAGTTAATGGGAAGGAAGGAAGACGACGATTAAGCCCATAAATCCAGAGAGGGCATGTTCGGGCGCTCCTTTCGGCGCGGCGTACGAAAGGGCCTCAAGGCGGTGACGTTTGGCTTGGCCAACGGCGACCCGGTTGGGGGATCGTTCAAGGCGCTCGCAGAGGACGCCGCGGAGGAACTCCCCAAAGCGATCAAACGCTCGCCAGAAAACCGCGACGACCAGTTCCGTGCGGAAGGCCTCTGCGCTCACGGCTGAGGCGGTACGAGCTCGGGATCTGCCATAGGCCCGCGCACAGCGTCGAAGACGTTAGCGGACGGAGGAAACTGGTGCGCCAGCGCCAGGGGGGGGGCTCCTTATGGGTACCACAAAAATATTTACCAGGTTCGAGGATATTTTCCGGCTTCGCACCGAGTATCCAGGTGACAGGATATGGCAAACTGGAACCATGGCACAGAAGAGCGCGATCGAGTGGACGCACTCTACCTGGAATCCGGTGCGTGGCTGCACCAAGGTCAGCCCCGGCTGCAAGCACTGCTATGCGGAGACGTTCGCCGAGCGGTGGCGAGGTATCAAGGACCATCCGTACGAGCAGGGCTTCGACCTCAGGCTGGTGCCGGAAAAGCTCGAGGAACCGCTGCGATGGAAGACTCCGCGCACGATCTTCGTCAATTCGATGAGCGACCTGTTTCACGAGGACATTCCGCTCCCCTACATCCAGAGGGTATTCGACGTCCTCGAGCGCGCGCATTGGCACACGTTCCAGATCCTGACCAAGCGTAGCGGGCGACTCGTCGAGCTGGCGCCTCACCTACCCTGGCCTCGCAATGTCTGGCAGGGTGTGTCAGTCGAGAGCCTGAGCTACGTTGATCGGATCCGGGATCTCTGCACGGTTCCAGCGGCGGTTCGTTTTCTTTCGCTGGAGCCTCTGTTGAGCGCCATCCCGGCTCTGCCGCTCGATGGCGTCGACTGGGTGATCGTCGGCGGCGAGAGCGGGCACCGGGCCCGGCCAATGAAGGCGCAGTGGGCGCAGGAGATCCGCGACCAGTGTGTCCGCCAGAGCGTCCCGTTCTTCTTCAAGCAGTGGGGCGGCATGCGACCAAAGGCCCAGGGACGGCTCCTTGACGGCAGGACATGGGATGAGATGCCCGCCGACCTCGACGAGCGAGAAGAGGCGTCGGCCTAGTCGCGCTTTGGGAAGGAGATCATCGTCTTCGGGCCGTAGGCTCTGCGCTTGGCCCGTGGTGGCCGCTTGACATCGATCAGACCCTCGTCTTCGAGCTCAAGGAGCACCGCTGTGTAGTTCCTTTTCAGGTAAGGCAATCCGACTGAGTGTTCTTCGTAAAGAGTGGGCAAGGTCGTGGTCTGGCCTGCGTACGAAGCCAGCAGCATGTCACGAAGATCATCGAGCGGACGATTCAGGTCGAAGAGCAACAGCTGTGTGTCGTCTACAGCGGGTGAATATGCAAAGCTCGGAACACCTTGGTGTTCCTCGGAGCTACTCTTCGCCATGATCTCCTTCATGACCTCGTATGCCTTGAAGTGCTTGGACACGAGAACCAGATGATGGCTCGTCCGGGTACCTGCAGCATTCTTGAAGCAGAAGGGCAGGACGAAGCGGTGACCGTACTCCTGCAAGGCCAGTCCCAGCTCGTTGACTATGGTCGCCTCGCGCCGATCGGGGTCCATCCCCTCGAGTTCATCCCGGAGGGTGGCCGCCCTCTCCTCGCCAAAAAGCGCACACATGTGCTCGTGCACGAATGGGTTGCTGAGGCCCATGTTGATCCGATTGTAGTTGAAGAAGAAGATGCAATCACAGCCCCAGTTCTTCAGAAAGGCGTTAACAAGCTCGAGGGAGAGCCCTTTGTAACCCCACGGATCCACGAAGGCCAGCAACGGGATGGTATTTATCTGCCGAAAGGCATTGGCGATCTCGTCACCCACTTCGGCGTTCCAGATCTTGGGCTCATACCGAAGGCGCTCAATGCCTGGAAGGTCTTTGATCGCTTCCTCGAGCGCGCGCACGTGCGCCTCGTCCTTGTCGTTGAAGATCGTGACAAGGCGCTCAGAGAAGTCGTCGTCCTCGATCGCCTTCTCGACAATACGAAGCGGGGTCGATGTGGCGCCGTCTTTGTAGCGACCGGGCCCAGCAAAAAGATCGACGTAACCAATTCGATGTTCCCGGCCCGCGCGGTACCGGTTCTGACTGCCAATGATGATTCTCGCCCAGGCGTAGAAGTACTTCTCAACGATCTCGGCCTTGACCTGCGATTGATCGGTGGTTTCGTCAAAGAAGCTCTCCGGCATGCGTCACCTCACAAATGGGCTGGAAACGAGACTTTCCATCGTCGTTCAAGTTGGCCATCGGCACCGAATTCCCAATGGCCCTGCCTGACGAGCTGCCATTCCTCGCGAGAAAACCCTTCGACGAAATGGAAATTCCTTAGATGGTGTTCCTCGAAAAAGTAACGCACCCGTCGGGAAACAGCAAACCTATCGGTATTGGCGTCAGGAGAAACTTTCCTAATTCTCTTGATTCTCCGCCTCCTTAGGGCCCGCGCAACAATAATCTAACATTATCGAGGGTAATAACGCCAGAGACAGACTGATCCAGTGTTTGGTGCGATGGGTGTAAAGTAACTTAAGAATAAGAGGTTGTGAAGTGAGTGTGTG
>SDBS01008363.1_pt1 | contig 10003 bp, 21 predicted proteins | sample 2277091 | NCBI WGS metagenome assembly SDBS01 (sample SAMN10404972, study PRJNA504765) | marine sediment metagenome | isolation source: marine sediment core GS10_PC15, 163 cmbsf | place: Arctic Ocean: Southern Knipovich Ridge | collected 2010 | reverse complement strand
GAATAATTAGAGCTGACATTCAAATTTGGGAAGAGAACGCATGGAAAAATAAGAAATTATTAGAAGAAATTAATGCGAACGCGAAGAGGGGAACAAAGATGTTAAGGGAGATGAGGAAGAAAAAATGAAAATCAATAAAACACAACTGAAAGGAGGTAAGAAATAAAGATGCCTAGTAAGACAAAAAAGAAAGCAAAGAAATCTAAAAGGGTACCATCTGAGTGGAATAAATTTTCGATGAAAATATATAAAGAAATGAAATCAAAAGACCCAGAAGTTAGATTTTCTGCAGCATTAAAAAAAGCAGGAAAACTATATAAGAAAAAGAAATAGTTAAAGGCCTTTCCACATAGGTTTAAATAGTTTCTATGTATTTTCTACATGTAAAATAAATGAAAATGAAATTAAAAGAATTGTTTAGCTTAACTCGAAACAAGAACAATAAACAATATATGTTTAGTCTTAGAAGTAAAAAATTAAAAAAACTAGGTATGACACCTGAAGAATTGCTAGAAGCAGTTCTGCTTAAACCAAAAGTCAAATTCTATAAAAAACAAAAATGAAATCAATAAAATTAAATCATGCTCAAGTTCTTGAAGAAAGATTCCTTCCATCTTTACTTATCCTTGGGCCTGTGGGTTCGAAAGAACCCGCTTGTATATTCCACACAATTGTAAGGAGGTACACTGATGATGAATAATAAAGGACAAGCATTTGGCTTTGGTTTTATAATGGGAGTTGTTATGTTAGTTGTAGCTGTTATGTTAATCACAGCTTTCTGGCCAACAATACAAACTTCATTTGACGATTTAAGAGATCAAAGCGAATTGAATTGTAAATCTACTGCAGATATCTGTGGGGGAGTAGGAAGCAACACAACTTGTTACAATGAATCTCTAGGAAATAGCCATACAACTACTTGTGCTATGTTAAGTATAGGCCCTCCACTTATTTTGATAATGTTAATTCTAGGAGCAATAGGATTAATAATGAAGGGGGGAAGCCAACAGCCACAGCAACCAGTATATCCCGGGTATTAAACTCATCTTTTTCTAAGATGAAATTAGAGATATGTATGGGTTCTAAAAAGTTATTCATACTTTCAGGTTAGTGTACTTAAAATGGAAAACAAAACAAAATTTAACAGGGCTTCCAAAATCTTTTTCTTAGGATTAATTATTTTAGTTTTTTCAATAGCTTTAGTTAGTGCTGCAGAATGGGATAATGTTAAAAGATATGACGAAGAAACAAAAACCGTTACAATAAAAAATACTTTTGGATTACCGTTGATTGGTTCTAACATAGCAACTGCTAAATTAGATACACCACAAATTTATTATGTTGAAGTTGGTTATGGAAAGGTTGCGCAATTTACAATAAATCCATATGTAGATTATGGAAATATGTTAGAGAATATAGAACTTTATAATGTTCAAGATGGAAAAGCAATTAGTAGACAAATTGATGTTAAATACCTAAACAACAACAAATGGATTGATTGGGATAAAAATGCCTATGTAAGTAAAGAAGTAATTGTTGGGTTATTTACAAATGTTCAAAACGGAGATAATATTGAATGGATTCCAACCATTGCAGGAGTAAGAGTTTCAGAGTGGGCAGTTTGGATTGGGGGTAATATTATGCTTTATGATAATTTTAATGATAATTTGTTAAACACAGTTCTTTGGACTAATGCTTCTACTACTACTGGAGCAAGGTCATTCGCTATAGTAGTAGAAAAAGGAGGAGAATTGGTTGTTTATGCAAATGGAACAAATAATGGATTTGGTGATAATCAACAGGATAGTAATGCTTATGTTGAAACAGATACCCTATATATAAATTATTTAAGATGGACTGTATCAAGTTTAACAGTAACTATTAGTGGTGGAGCTCCTACTTCTACTGCAAGTGTGAAAATAAATAATATAATAATCACAGACAAAAAAGCAGGTGACTCAGGAACTTATGATGACTATGCCACAGGAACTTGGGAAGTTAATTCTACAAATAATACTTATCATCAAATATCTAAAAATGGAGCAGTTCTCAGAACTCTTACAAATGATTTTTCAGGAGGTAAAGTAAGATTTACTAGTTCTCATGTATTATTTGCTGCGGGGGAGACTACAGTTGCTACACAAATAATTGACAATGTTTATTTGAATAAGGGATTTTTAAATGCTTCAAAAATTACTCCATTAAATGAATCAAGCACAATTGAAGATTATGTTTTATTAAATGTATCATTGTCTCCCACAAATATGACCTTAATTAATAATACCTTTAATGTGTGGTACTCTAATAATACTTTGTTAACTTCACAAACATTAGGAGTTACTGGAACAACACAAAATTTTTCAGTATATAATTTAACAAATATTCCATTAGATACATTTCTTTGGGACACAAACACTTGTATAACTTTACAGAATGGAACACATCAATGTGTTAATTCTGGAGATAATTTTACATTTAGTATAGTCCCTTTTTTAACTAATAATATCTATTATAATCCAACTGCATCAGAAACTGCATCTGAAACATTTTATACAAATATTACTTCAAATGGAACTGCAATAGCAAGTGGGGAATTGATTTATGATGGAACGGCGTACACTTCTACTGTGGCGAATACAGCAGGGAATAATTATAATTTATCTAATACTATAGACATCTCAACGACCCCAGAGAATAAATCGTTCTTCTGGAATTTTTCTTTAGCTGGAACAGAATATAGTACAGATGCAACAAACCAAACAGTTAACTTAACTAACCTTACAATTTGTTCTACTACAATTCCCTACATAAATTTCACATTTAAAGATGAAGAAACATCTTCAACCATGAACGCGACAATAGATACTTCTACTTGGGAATACTGGTTAGGTTCCGGAACAGTTACTAAAACAATGTTATTTTCCAACACTTCTGTAAATGATTATTATCCTTTCTGTTTAAATGGAAGCAATGAAACATTACATAATACTCGTTCAGTACAATTTTCTTCACCAGGATATCCTCAAAGAAAATATGATGCTGTAGGTGACCTAACAAGTACCCCTTTGAATAAAACTCTTTGGCTTCTTTCAAGCGCTGACGGAATTTATTCTTCAATACAAGTTGTAGACCAAAATGTAGATCCAGTTATAGGTGCGGGGGTTAGAGTAGAAAGACAATTTACAGGAGTGTGGACAATAGTTGGGCAGGAGATTACAGATTCTGCAGGGCTTGTAACTTTTTGGGTTAACCCAGATTATAATCATAGATATACTTTTACCTCAGATGATTGTGACGGAAGTATAATTACTATTAGACCAACCCAAACATTATATACAAAACAATTGTCTTGTACAGGGAATGTAACAGTTCCAACTTACATTTCTTCTTATGAAGGAATTAATTATAGTTTCTCCCCTAAGCCAGGATATTTTCTAGCTGAAAATTCTTTCTTACCATTTACATTTAATATCACAGCTAATTTAAGCAATTTAGTTTCTTATTCTATAAATATTACTGATGCAGCTATGACTGAGTTAAACGCTTCTATAGGGACAACTGCAACAGGAGGAAACCTAACAATTTATGTTAATACAACAGGCAACACAAAATTATATGGATATTATTACATGGATGTTGGAAATGGAAGTTTCTTAATGGACCCAGCTATCTGGGCTATCAGAGATATTGAAGCAGGAAGGGGTTCTCTATTAACTGGCATTAGAAATTTACTTGCATCAGAAGTAAGTGTAGAAGATAATTATAATAGTTTATTCTTCATGTATTTTATATTTTTTGTAGCTATAGCCGCATTTACTTATAAGTCTGGGTTAGAATTATCACAACCAGGAATAAGTCTTTTTATAATCTTTTTCTTTGTGTTGATTATTAGTATGATGGGATTTTTAACTATTGATTTTGCACCATCTGCTTTTATAAATGAATATGGAATCGCTTTAATAATATTTTTATTAACAGGAGGTTATACTCTCGGGCAATGGGCGAAAACTTAAAATGAATATAACTAAATTATTACTAGTAGTATTTGCAGTGCATTTAACACTGATAATCACAGGTGTTGCCGCAATCCCATTTAGTGCATTGTACTCTTTTCTAGTTAACCCAGGTCTTTGGGGCGAATCTGGTTTTTTAGCATATCTGATAGCTGATTTATTCACAGTAACCGCAGCAGCAGGAATCCTTGTAGCAACAATAGCAACTAAAAGTGATATTTGGATATTCTTGTCAGTTGCCAGTTTATTTTTATCTTTTGGACTACCTTTAGCCACATTATGGACTATTGTATCTGCTCAAACAAATTGGATATTAGCATCTATTTTAATATCTCCGATAATTTTAATTTATATTGTAACAGTTATACAATTTTGGAGGGGTAGGGCATAATGGTAGATTTCTTTAGTTTTTGGGTTGAAGGAGTATGGGGCTCAGGTTTAGTTTCTTTAATAGGCACTGCTTTAATGTATGCTATCCTAGGGATTATGGGAAGAATGTCTTATAATTTAATTTCAGTTATGTTAGGATTATACTTTATAATATTTGGAATTGGATTTTATGGGATGATATTTTGGCTGCCTATTTTTATATTTGCTATGATATATTTCTTCTTACAATTATATAAATTTGTACAGGGGTATAGTGATTAAAAATGATAAAATACAATAAGGAGCACATAGGTTTAAGTAGTTTAATGGGTTATTTAAATTACAAAAACGGCAAATAAATGAAAAAAATAAAACCAATATTTACTCCAAAAGTCCCAAAGAAAATAAAAGATCTCAGTTGGCCCCAAGCTAAAAAAAGATTTCCTTTAATGAAACCTTATGGTGATGCTGATGGAGATGGATTAAAAAACCTCAGAGATTGCAAACCTTTTGATTGGAAGAGGAAGGGAGAAGATCACGAAATCCCTGAAGAAGGTTATGGATTTAAGTTTGCTTATAAAAAAGGAGGAAAAAAACAACCAACAGCAGAAGAAATAATTGAAGGGTTGGAATAAAAAATAAAATGCCTGAAACAGTACAAGAATATAAAGAAGAAGTTGCAAGAGAATCTGCAAGAAGAAAATTATTCGCAGATGTAAAAAAGAAGGAAAAAATTGAAACAAAAAAAGCAAGATTAAAAATCTTTGAAGGGGGAGTTATTGGAAAGCTAACAAAAAAACAACCAAGAACAGGCGCAGGTGCTGGGAGGGTTTTAAGAAAGGCAGTAGCTATGGCTTCAGGAAGTGAGTATTCCATCTCTAAAAAAGGTGGAAAAGGTTCTGGAAGGGGAAGAGGAAGACCGAAAGGAACCTATAGGACAAGAGTATTACCTTCTGGAAGAGTAGTAAAAGTTCCAACACATATTTATAAAAAAATGTTATCTGCTGAAAATACTCAGATGAGATTAGCTGCAGCACAAAGACAACAATACGCAGAACAATTAGCAATGGGTCAAGACCCAAGATTCCAACAACCAGTTACTGAAGACCAATTTTTAGCTGAACCAGATCCTTATCATGAACTTGAGGTTGCAAGAGCCCAAGCAGGAGAACCAATTTATGTTCAAGAACCTTCACAACCCTTTCAAAAAATTCCAGGCAAGCTCGCGCAATTTGGAAGGGGGATTTCTAAGTTAGGAGGGGGGTTAAGACGACCACAAGAGCAAGTTGTAGATGCTTATGGTAGACAAATTCAACCACAATATCCTCAAAGAACTCAAAGACCTGCCCTTATTAGGGAGCCAAATGTATCTGTTTGGAGAGCAGATAATAATATCTTAAATACGCCAAATATATTTAATAATCCTGGAACAGCGGAATTAATACCACAGGGTAGGAGAAAACTATAATGCCATCAACAGCAAAAACAATACTTGGAATTGTGCCTGGCTTACAAGCTTTAGCAGTAGTAAAAGCAAACATCCCAGATGACCTTGGCTTTGGTCCTGAGAAAAAGAAGAAAAAGAAGAATGGAGCAAAAAAAATGGTTAAAAGGGCAACTATAACTTTAGTAGGAATTGGTTTAATGAAGCCAACAGCACAAATGATAAGTGCCATGCCTTAAAACTAAAATAAAACCAAAACAAGAAAATGACAACAGATTATTACAAAGAATGGGCGAAGAAAAATCCAGAGAAAAGGAGAGCTAGTAGAAGAAACTATGAAGAAACAAAAAGAAAGCCAGCAAGAAAAAAGGCTGGGAAAACAAAGGAGGATAATAAGTATTTTTAAAAAATGCCAAAAGAACAAACAATAAAAGATATACTCAGAAGATCAACAAGCGCAACTTGTGCTTTTTCAGAAAAGGAATTAACTGTTAAGAGTAAGGAAGTTGTACCAATCGCTAAAAAATTAAAAAAGGCAGGTTACTTTGTAATAGGAACCAGCTATGGGAAAACCCCAACTAAAAAAATATGGTTTATTAAGGGTGGTGGCTTTTAAAATGAAATATTTATACAATCAAAAGGAGGTAAATCGAACATGGAATTAACACATGTAAACAAACTTTTTGCAGGTTTTGTAGCTTTAATAATTGGAATTGTTTTAATAACTTCTATAGCAACAGGAACATTAGCAGCTACAGATAGAACAATTGTTTCTGCTGAGCCCTTTGCTTTAGTGACACTTGGCTGTGCAAATGCAACAGGAGGAGGTATTTTTAATGATACTAATGCCGCTTGTACTTTTACACTTGCGAAGCAACCAGCAGGAGGAACTTGGCAAGCAGCAGACACTAATTGTGGTGACTTAGCTTCAATTTCAGTAGAAAATAATTCCGCATCTCTTTATACAGCAGCTACATCAGGAACAGACTATGATTTTTATTCTGGTAATGGGAGTATTCATATGAAGAATACAACAACAACACAAGGAGCAGATTATAAAAGTGCAGGAGATTGGAATACAACATATATAACTTATACATATTGTGGAGATGGTTTCTTAAGTCAAGATTGGAGTAGAACAGTACTTAATCTTGTAGCAGGATTCTTTGCACTAGCAGTGATGGGAGTAGGTATAGCACTTTTCTATAATGTATATAACGAGGCAAGAATTGGCGCTTAGTAATAAATACAAATAGATTTTGTATAAGGTTTAATATTTGTAATAGCCATGAAGGTTTACCAAAAATGAGTGATAACAAAGAAAAAATTGAATTTTGGGGGAAGGATACAGGAAAAGGAGTAGTAAAAGCTACTTGGAAAGGTGTAAAAACCGTAGGGTTTATTGTAGTGGCTGCAGCAGCATTAGGACTTGGATTAGGTGCTATGGATGCTGCAGGTAGTTAATAGCCTACAAACCATTAGAGAGTAGTGTCTAAATGCTATTCTTACCCGCTCTAAGCCACGATTTCTTAAATATTAGGGAAGAATACCTTTCAAAGAAAAAGCCCACGAGACCCCTTTAAAACTTAATCCCAAAAGATGCTAGATTTAGCTTCTTTTAGGGCTTTTTCGTAATTATATTTTAGAAGTTTCCACTTTCTTGCATCAACTCTTTTAAGCAAGTCACATAACTCCATCTCATAGACAGTTCTTCTAGAAATTTCTTTAGGGATATGGATAGCATTCCCAATTATTCTTCTTAATTCTTCCAAGGTAAAATAGATTTGATAAGGGAATTTCTTTTTAAGTATCTGATATATTTTAGCAAAGATAACCGGGGTTCCATTTAAAGTATGTTTTTTTCTTTTTGCCATCTCTTTTTATTATTGTAAGGGAGAACTAGGATAATTTTCTAAGTCAATAGTATAAATATCACCCGGAGCCTCTCGGCCTTCAAAATTTCCATGTCGAAGGTTTTCCCAATAAAACAAACATAATTCTTGAGGGTCTCTAACCATATCTTTGTATTGTCCAATTTCTTGGGTATAAGTCCAAGCCCCAAAAAGGGTTAAGAGAAGCATAATAAATATTATCAAATCTTGTAAGGTTGGTTTTTTAAGGAAGTTCTTCATATTTTGTCTTGTCAATCCCCTATTTCTTTTAGTAACTTGATTACACATAAAACAGGTTTCATCTTTCTCTTCCCATTTTGATTTGAATGTTTTTTTATCTTTCATTTTATACTCCTTCATTCCAATTATATGTTCCAGCAGGTTGGTATTCTATATCATACGACCCTTCATATTTTTCTTCGCTATCATCCTTCCCTCTAATTTTTTCACCAACCCAAACAAAGAATTTGTCTATTGGTTTTTTGGCTCTCGTATAAATTAAAACTGCTAAGGCTATAAAAATTAAAGGAAGAATAAGCGCATTTATTACTGAATCTACACTCATTGTATCTCACCCCTTCTTCCCTGATAAACACATCCAGTTAGTTTTGCATCTCTTATTATAATTGGTACAAGAGCCTCATCATCTTTTGCATTTTGGTATTCTTCAAGGTTCTTCCCAGAATTAGAGTCTTCTACCCATTTAATTATTTCATGATGTAGTTTATTCCTAGAAAGCAAAACCACCTTTTTAAAGTCGGGGTCTTTTGGCATAAACTGAAACCCCCCGGGGTATTTTCTATCTTTATAATGCACTATTTTATCCGCCACACTAATTGTAAATGTTTCTCTTCCTTTTGTAAATACTAATCGTATCATTCCTTATTCCCTATTCAAAAATTAAGTTTAGTGCTTTACTTCGTAATAAGCTTCTACAAAACTTTTTAAAAGTATTGCTTGGTAAAAGAACAAAAGAATTGCAACCACACTAATTTCCAATGATCTTGGAAATATAGTAATGATTAAAGTCAAAATAAGTGATGGAAATAAAAGAGTAAAAGTAGTCCAAACACTTTTCTTCTCACTTGAAGTAAGTGTTTTTTTCTTTGCTTTCTTTTTCCCTGTTTTCTCACTTGAAGTAAGTATTTTTTTCTTTGCTTTCTTTTTCCCTGTTTTATTTGTCATCTTAATTGTTAGTTCCTATTATTGTTTCTAGCTTGTCTAATTTATTAAGTTTAAAAGTTTCTAGTTGAGCTTGAACTAAATTAGGTAAGCCTTCAACAACAACTTCACCAGTAATTGTATTTACAATTCCTATCCTTTCTATTTGATGGAACACAGCAAACTTTTCAGTATGTTCTGGAGTTTTTACTTGTTTTCCTCCTTTCCCCTTTGGTGTTGAAGGTTTTTCTTCCAATTCTTTTTCTTCTTCCTCCAAGTTTTCTACTTCCTCATCAAAAGCATCTTCATCATTTTCTGTCATAGTTATCCCCCCCTTCTAATTCTATAGCATTACTTATAAATTTTAAATCTTTCTTTTTTTCAGCGTCCACCTTTTCCTTACTTAACATAGCATCCCCGAGTAAAGTAGGAACTTTAAATTCATCTTTTATCTTTTTAGCTCTTCTAGCATTTGCAATCCTTTTAAAAATATTCCCGCTTGCCTTTACCTTTGCTTTCTCTGCTTGAGGATCATATCCCGCAGCTTCCATATATTGATTATATTGTTGATAGGTTGTTACAAGGTAACTACTCATTAAAAGCCACGCAGCACAAAGGTTAAAAACAATCATTATTGTAGTAAATGTTGAACGCGTAGAAGAAGTCCAAATCATAAGAATAGCCATGATAGTTAAACCGATTAATAATAATCCTTGAGAAAGCATACTAGATTCCATCTGAGTTCTCATATCTACTTTGGCCATTATTTTAGCCATCGCGTTTGGGAATACAAACTTATATTTTTCTTTTGGTTTTTTAGTCATTTCTTTTTCTCCTTAATCTTCTTTTCATATTCTTTAATTTCTTTTTGAAATTCTATGACTTTAAGAGAATATCTCAACTCAGTACTTTTTAAGTTAGCTAATTCTTTTGAATGTTTTAATCTAAATCCTTTACTTTTCTTTTTCCACTCCTTCTTCCACTTTTTATCTGGGATGAATATTGTTCCAATTATTATCAAATATAAAATAAAGGTAAGAATAGCTCCCATTACTACTAGAAGATGATATCCTGACCCAAATAGTTCATGAATCTTTTCAATAGTCGGGCTAACAAATAAGGAG
>SDBS01008362.1_pt1 | contig 10004 bp, 8 predicted proteins | sample 2277091 | NCBI WGS metagenome assembly SDBS01 (sample SAMN10404972, study PRJNA504765) | marine sediment metagenome | isolation source: marine sediment core GS10_PC15, 163 cmbsf | place: Arctic Ocean: Southern Knipovich Ridge | collected 2010 | reverse complement strand
CCAGTACAGCGGCGGGCAGAACCTCGGCCCAGGCAACCCGGGTAAGAGGCAAGCCGCGATAGAGGAGAACGAAAAGGAGCAGGGTGATGGTGTAGGGTAGGACCTTGGTCAGCAGGTCGAACAGCGAACCACGTTGGATCGCCGGCTCACCCAGGACGATCGTAGGCAGACGCGACACCAGTTCGACGGCGGCAGTGGAGAAGAGGGAAACGAAGAAAAGCAGGGCGACGAGCAAGACCAACCCCAGTGAGAGGGCTCTCTCCGCCCAAACTGGACGCGGTCGCTTCACACCCCAGGCGCCGTTGATGGTCCGGCTGAGTCCACCGAAGACCCCCGCAGCGGACCACATGAAACCCGGCACGCCAATGATGCCGAAGGTGCCTCGCGACTGTAGCACCTAGTCGATGTTGCACTGGACAAGTTCCACTGCGGTGGGAGAGTAACTCGTCACCACTGCCAAGGCTGCCGGTTGTGCCTCTTCCGAGTCCAGAACGAGGCTACCCATTGAGATCAGCAATGGCGTCAAGGGGAAGATGGAGAAGAGGGTGTAGTAGGCGATGGCGTCGGCATTGGTGTTACCCTGATGTTCCAAGAAGCTTTTGTAGGTGCGCTCGCCGACGCCCGGCCAGCCTTTGTTCTGCGCATCCAGGTGAACCCATATCAGCACGAGCCTGTGTCTGATCTTCCAGACTTCTTCGTTCCGGCGCTGAAGGACTTGCGATAGGCGATGCGCTATGTGCACACTTGCCTTCGGTCCGAATTCCCCTCTCTCCCCTCCAGATCCTTGCCGGTTCGTAGATGATCGGCCCGACGCTATTCGACTCTCGCCTTGTCTCTGTCTGTATTCCTTCCTAGGAGCTTCACCAACTTCATCGTTCGAAGGTGTAGCCCGAGATCCTGTTAGCCCAGAGGTTCACCTACATCGCAGCACACGGACGAAGCCTTGCGCTGCGTCTCGTCGTCCCACGGCTGGCCGACGGGGAGAGCGCCTACGCCTCATCCTTCCATTCTCCATTCAATCAGAATCTCGGCACTGCTCATCATGGTGTCACTGTAGGACTTCCGGAGCGTGGTCGGCCACCTGTCTCTATTGGCACTTGCATTCGTGGAAGGTCTGCCTTCTGCGACTACCGGCCCTGTGGCATAGGGGAGGGTGCTCAAGCGTTTCCGCCTATTTCTTGGACCGTATCGACTTGAGCCAGGCATCCAATTCGCGGGCAGCGATCTCGCGTCCACCCAGTCCGAAGGCCAAAGCCACCGCCAAGCCGATGGCCGCCAGCAGCAGACCAAAGGCCAGAGTGATGATCGCGTTAGCCAGACCCATCTGCGTCAAGGCTATGGCCCCGGCGAGTGTGAGAATGGAGACCCGCGCAACCAAGGCCAGCAAGCTGGCTTGCGCCGCGCCGCTCGCTTGCACAACCGTGGCGGCGAAATTCGCCAGGTAGAGTCCAATGCCGAAGATAACCAACCCCAGAACCACCTGCACCAGGAAGACCGTGAGTTCAGCTATCAGAGTGGCGAGTACCCCGAAACCTACCAGATTGGAGGCCTCGATGCTGGCCACGAGCATGACTCCCACCACGACCATGTATCCTGCGATTTCCGACGGCATGGGCTCCCCTTCGACAGGCTCCTTGGCCACGCCCAACCGAGCGAGGATGTTGTTGAAGCCTATTCCCGTCAGCACGTTGGTGGTTAGCTCTGCCACCAAGCGCCCCACTACGTAGGCAATCGCCAGCAGCAGGGCGGCGGCGAAGATGCCCGGGAGTGCCAGCAGGATCAGTGCCAGCATATCGCTGGCTGGCTGGGTGACTGCTTCCAGCCCCAAAGTGTTGAGGGCCGCGATCAGCACCGGGATGAGAACCAGCGCGTAGCACACCAGACCAATCGCCCCGGACAGTGTCTGCGTCCCCAATATCTTGTCCAGTCCGACCTTCTCGCTCAGCTTGTCAGCGCCCACGGCGACCAGCAGGTTGGTCACGACGCGCTGCACAATGCGGGCGGCAAACCAGCCAATCGCCAGGACGATGCCAGCAGCGAAGATATTGGGCAGATAGCCGAGGATGACCATGATCATCCCCTCGACCGGTGTGAGGAGCCCTTCCATGGCCAGGGCACCGAGCACCGCTGGTAGGAAGAGCAGGAAGACCAGCCAGTACACGACATCACCCAGCGCTTTCGCCAAGCGAAGGCGATCCTCCTCCTCGACTCCGGCCAAGACACCGAGGCGCTCGCCGATCTGAGCGGCCTTGAGCACCCGCGTGACAAAGAATCGGAGTATGCTGGCCAGGACCCAGGCGAGCAGTAGCAGCAGCCCTGCGCCAAGGAGACGGGGAGCGTACTCAAGTATCTGGGTCAGTACTCGGTTGAGAGGCTGGGTGACGATCGTGAGGCCGAGTACTTCGAAGAAGGCTACCAGCACGAAGAGGAAAAGCAGCCAGAATACCCCCCTCCCAATCCAGCGCTCAATCGGGATGGCTTCGGCCTCCTCTTCCCCGGCGACCCAGGCGGCAATTCGGTTGTCGAGGGTCGTCCGACGGAGCAACCTGCGCACCACCGCGGACACTATCCAGGCGATCAGCCACCCGAAGAACAGGATCAGGCCGGCGCCGACCAGTGTCGGGATTGCGCCTACCACTAGCTGGACAAGGTTGCTTAGAGCTTCTTGCATGAATCTACCTCCTCATATTCGGTATCTGTGCGTTGACTGTCCTCGCTCGAGCACCCCCTGAGCGTACGGCTACTTGCCGTGATAGATATTATATCATAGTCCCTCTCTCAGAGCAAGGGACACTAGAACAATCGGCCACTTCCTCACCTCTATCCTAGCTGAACTGGGCAGGGGTCTGTCCAGTTCGCTTCTGGCGTTGTCGATAGTCGGCTTCATGATGCTCGAGAGCATAACCTTGCCGGCCAAGGTGCGGAAGACATTCGGGTCCGGTCAGACGCTATCGGCTCGATTCACCGAGCTCACCCAGGAAATGACACACTACGTGGGGAGCAGGGCCTTGACCGGTTTGGCGGTAGCGGCCGCCGAGGTGATTCTCTTGCTGATCCTTGGGGTGGACTTCCCTTTCTCGTGGGGGCTGTGGTCCCTTGTGTTAAGGCTCATCCCGAATATCGGCTGGTTGTTGGCGCTCGTCCCCCCCTTCGGGCTGGCATTCCTCAAGTTTGGGGTGAGCAGAGCTCTGGTGGTCTTCTTTGGCTACTTCCTCCTAGATGCGTTGGGAAACAGCGTGATTGCACCAAGATTCATGGAGAGGAGGCCAAGCAGACTCAGATTGTCGGTCCTGGTGGCATTGGCATTCTTTCTGTTTTGGGGCTGGGTCTTGGGAGGGGTGGGGCTGCTGTTGGCCGTACCCTTGACCCAGATGGTGCTGTTCTTGCTGGACAGCAATGGCGATACCCGCCCGTTGGCCACTGTGTTGAGTGCGGGGACCGATCCAGAGGCGACTGTCAGCACCGAGAGCACCGAGGAATCCGGCGCCTGAATCTGGATCGAGGAGACGTCTCCATATCGAAGCTGGCTTCACCCCAGCTTGAGTGTACTGGATCCCCACTGAGGGTCAGGCGAAGCGTTCGAAGCGGTCCTTGTCTGCCTTGCAGACAGGGCACTTGAGGGGAGGCTGCGGTCGCGCACAGAGATAGCCGCAGACCTTGCAGCGCCAGACTGGAATGCCGCTCCGTGTGAAGCCAACCAGCTCATCCACGTGTTCTTCAGCCGACGTTTCGCGCTCCGCACCGCGGCGGTCCGGCAGGGGCTCAACTTCTTTCTCGCCGAGAGCGATCTCCTCGGAGACGTACAGCGCGCAGTAACAGGCGCCGTATTCGTCCAAGTCGGGGTCGCGGTAATCGCAGGGGCAGATGATGTCCAAGTCCTTCGCCCTGAGCCCTTCGGCCAGCCGACAGGGGCAAGCCTGATAGCCGTACCTCTCTTCATTGGTCAGCAGACCTTCCATCAGATCCAGGACGAAGTCCTGGTCTGGATTGAGGAAGTATCCGGCTGCCTCTGCCTCGCGTTTCAGACGCTCGTATAGAGCGAGAGCCTGTTGTGAATTCATAGGCCTAGCACCTCCCGCAAGCGACTCTCCTTGTAGCCGATGACTACCTGGGTGTCGTCGTTCTGCACGACAAGAGTCGGAAAGCTCTTACGGCGATTGTACTGCTCAACTTCCGCCAGAGCGCGAACCCTCTCGTTACCCGTCAGCAGATCGAGGTACTCGTACTCATAGTCAACGTCGTTGTCGTCCAGGAACCGCTTGGTCTTCCTGCACCAGCCACACGTACTCAACGCGTACAGTTTCACCTTCCTCAATGTGGTGACCTCCTTGACTGGATCCGTCCGATCTCGCGAGAACACCCCCTACAGGGGAACCAGTCCGTCGCCATCGTCTCAGATCGACTGTGAGATATGCTCAATTCTATCAGAAGCAGTGAGATGTTGCACGAAAAGGGATGTGGGAGCTTGCCACGACCTGGCCTTTACTATAGAATACTCTCAACGAACCCACTGCCACCGCCGAGGAGAAACGCGTTGCGCTTGGATCCCACCATTTTCCGCGAGTACGACATTAGAGGTGTCGCCGGGGAGAACCTCGATCCGCAAGTCTGCACGGTGCTGGGTGCAGCTTATGGGACCACTGTTCAGAAAGAGAGCAATCGGAAGGTGGTCGTGGGTCGAGATGCCCGATTGAGCTCGCCCGATCTCGCTCGGGCTCTGATCGCTGGCCTCATGGGCACGGGGTGCGAGGTAATTGACATCGGTGTCGTCACGACGCCCATGGTCTACTTCGCGGTCAAACGCTTACAGGCGGCGGGAGGGGTTGTTGTGACCGCGAGCCACAACCCTTCACAGTACAACGGCCTGAAGCTACGCAAGAGTGCGCTCCCTTTCAGTGGTGAGGAGATCCAGGCCTTGCGGCGACTGGCAGAAGGTGGCCCTTTGTCTCAGGGAGAAGGGCGTCTTGTCAAGGACTCCACCATCCTCGAAGAGTACCTCTCGGCCGTACAGCAGAGAGTAGCGATAGACAGAGGCTTCGAAGTGGTCGTTGATGCTGGGAACGGGACTACCGGTTTGGTGGCGCCGGAGCTGTTCCGACGGCTGGGATGCGATGTGAGGGAGTTGTACTGCGACCTGGATGGTCGCTTTCCTCATCATCTCCCAGACCCGAGTGAAGAAGAGAACATGCAGGACCTGGCCACGGCGGTGCTGGAACACCAAGCTGACGTGGGGATTGCCTATGATGGCGATGGGGACAGGCTAGGCTTGGTGACGGACAAGGGAGAGATACTATCTGGAGATCTGATAGTGGCGCTCATCGCAGCGGAGATGTTGAAGCGTGAGCGAGGCACGGTTGTCTTTGACCTGCTTTCGTCGCGCGCCTTGATCGATGTGATCGAGGCGAATGGCGGGGTGCCTCGCATGGCTCCCACGGGCTATACGCGGGTGATGGAGGAGGTCAGGCGAAGTGAGGCTTTGATCGGTGGCGAGGCCAGCGGACATATCTTCTTCCGGGATGACCTCTTTGACTTTGACGACGGGATCTTCGCCTCGGCGAAAGTCCTGGAAGCGTTGTCAAGCGCAGGGTGCGCGCTATCAGACCTCGTCGCGAAAATCCCCCGGTACTGTTCCGCCCCTGAGGTCAAGCTCCCATGTGCCGACGAGCACAAGTTTGCGGTCATGGATCGCATCAGGACATCTTTCGGTGAGCGCTTCGAGTTCAAGGACCTCGACGGCCTGCGCATCGACTTTGAGGACGGCTGGGCATCCGTTCGAGCCTCGCATACCACTCCTAACATCGCCCTGGTGTTCGAAGCACGGACGCCTGAGCGGCTGGAGCAGATCAAGGGCCTGATCGTGACGGAGCTGGCCAACTGCTGCGCTGACGAGATATCGTCAGGTGTTTTGGGGTTCGAGGGCTCGGCATGAGTGGGTGTCTGCGACTACAGCCATCGTGGAGCGACCGGTCGCTCGGGTACGTCTGGGCATGGTCAGATGGAGACAGGTAGAGTGAGGGAAAGGCTGAGGAGCAGCAGAGTATTGAGACTGCTCCTGCCCGGCTGGCACATCAAGCGCTGGCTGCTGGCCCTGTTCTTTGGAATCCTGCTTCTGAGCCTGGGCTTCGCCTACGTTCTGGTACACATGTACCGTACGGCGCCATTCCCGTCGTATGTCTATTACCTCACTCTTCAGTTCATCCCTCACGTGCAGCGGGGTATTCTCGTGGGTACCATAGGTGTGACTTTGCTGGTGGTGTCGTTCATCAAACTGAGTCACACCCTCGTCACTCCTTTCGTTGCCCGAAGGGCCACGGATGAGAGCTTTGTTGACGTGGTCTACGACTACTATCACGGCCCGACGGATAAGCCCAAGGTTGTCGTGTTTGCTGGGACTGCGGGTCTGTCCATGCTGTTGCGAATCGCCAAGGAGGTTCCGTGGCAGATAACCGGTGTCGTTCCCCCCGTGGGCAGCGGGACCGCTTTCGCGAAGCTACGGCGGGGGCTTGGCACATCGGGGGAGGAGGTACTGTTCTCCTCGACAGAGAAAGTGGGGCTGTGTGCTCAGCTTGAAGATGGGCGGACGCTTTCAGGCGAAGCGGAGATCCTTTCCCGCAAGGGGGCTGCCACCATCAAGAAGGTGTGGCTCGAGTCCAGGGTTGATGAGGGACCTCAGGTGCCTGTGGCGGCATCTCCTGAGGTGGTGGAAGCGCTGGAGATGGCCGATGCCGTGGTCATCGGACCCGGCTCGCTGTTGACCAACATCATTCCCACGCTGCTGGTTCCAGAGATCAACGATCTATTGAGGAGAAGCTCAGCCAGGAGGATATTCGTCTGCAATATCATGACGCAGCCGGGTCTAACGGATGGCTACTCGGTAGGCGATCACGTGAGGGCTATACAGAACAACTGCGGATTCCGCCTGGACTACGTGCTTGTCAGCAGGACGGAAGAGATCACAGATTCTGTTCTGGCCAGATATCGAAGCGTATCTGCTGAGCCCGTGGGATCTGTCCCAGTCATGAAGGATGATACCCAGATCATCCTGTTCGAGGATACGCCAGAGGAGTTGGTTCTGGTCGAGGGGGCGCTACTAATCGAGAGGGACCTGGTGCAAGAGGTCGTGGAGGAAGGCGCCAATAGCACCGAGAAGATCGTACTCCGCCACGACCCCATGAAGCTGTCTGAGGCGGTGTCAGGGATCTTGCGGGACTACGCTTTCCAGGCCAAGCTTTCGGCAAGCCGAGCCGTGTTCAAAGAGTATGACATCCGGGGAGTTGCGGACGCTGATTTGACCACAGGCGCGATAGAGACGATAGGGAAAGCATTTGGAACCTACATCCAGCGGAGTACCGGCCGGAACAAGGTTGTCGTGGGGCGGGATGTGCGGCTCTCTTCTGAGCGCTTCTTCTCTGCCGTCACCAAGGGGTTGCTTTCCACAGGTTGTCAGGTCGTTGACGTGGGCGTCGTCCCCACGCCCGCCCTCTCTTTTGCCCTCGACAGCGCATTCGCTGATGGGGCAGTGATGGTGACGGCCAGTCACAACCCTCCGGAGTTCAACGGCCTCAAGCTCCAGGTCGGTCCCTATCCACTCGCCGGGGAGGCGTTGCAGCATGTGGAGCGGTTGATCGCCAAGAATCAGTTCGAAGGCGGGAAAGGCTCTATGGAGGAGATGAACGTGATTCCCGCGTACATGGACTGTATTCGAGGGAGAATCCGAGTCAATCGTCGGCTGAAGGTGGTGGTGGACGGAGGCAACGGCACGGCGGGCCTGCTGGGCAGTGGGCTGATGGAGGACCTGGGATGCGATGTCGTGTCGCTGTATTGCGAGCCCGACGGCCGCTTTCCGAACCATGCGCCTGACCCGCTCGTGGAGGAGAACATCCGTGATTTGAAGGCCACGGTTCTCAAGGAGTCCGCGGACTTCGGAATTGGCTTCGATGGCGATGGAGATAGGCTAGGCGTAGTCGATGAACGTGGCGCGACTGTGCTGCCAGACAAGTACGTGGCCCTTCTAGCCAGGGAGTTCCTGGTCGGTGGGCCTGCTAAGGTCGTCTTGGACGTTCGCTGCTCTCAGGCCCTGATAGACGATATCGTGGGCCACGGTGGAATACCGTTCATGACCAGATGCGGCAACGCATACATACTCCAGAAGATGAGGCAGGAGAACGCGGCCTTGGGCGTGGAGTTGAGCGGGCACATCTTCTTCAATGATCCCCCTCTCAACTTTGACGATGCCCTCTTCGCAGCGGGGAAGCTGGCCGAGTATCTCTCCAAGATGGATAAGCCCCTGTCAGAACTAGTGCAGGAGCTGCCGAGGTACTACAGCTCGCCGGAAATGCGAATACCCTGTGCGGACACGCAGAAGTTCGGCATAGTGGAGATGATCAAGGAGTCGTTCATCGAGAGCCACGAGGTCATAGACATAGATGGGGCGCGCGTCAAGTTCGAGGGTGGTTGGGCCTTGGTGAGGGCCTCGAACACGCAGCCGATGCTGTCCGTCAGAGTCGAGGGCAGGACCGAGGAGGATTTGCGGGAGATACAGGAGACTGTCACCAGCCGCATATCTCAGTTCCTTCCGTCGGTGATCGCCTAGCGGACGACGCACTCGCTTTTGGGGGTGAGACGACATGGCTGAGAAGCCAGAAGAGGCGTTGGCACAAGTCAGGGAAGCCGGAGTTCAGATGCTGGAAGCCTTTCTCAGTCCGTGGCACGAGGCCGTGGCAGACCCCGCGGCCGCCCAGGAGGCCGTGTTGGAGAGGGTGCTGCGGGGTTATGCTCAGACGAAGTACGGAGTGCAGCACGGAGCGGTCGGTGTCAAGACGGTAGAGCAGTACAGGGACGCTTTTCCCATCGCTACCTACGATGACTTGAAGCCCTTGATTGACCGAGTGATGGCCGGAGAGGAGGACGTTCTGCTCCACGAGCCGCCAGTCGGCTGGGCCATCACCCGCGGGACGACGAAGGGCGAGTCCAAGTTCATTCCCATGACCCCCACGGACCTGAAGGGGCGGGCCTGTGCTGGCCGGGCGCTAATGAACTACATTGCGCGCACCAGCCAGTTTGATGTGCTTCAGGGTGTGAACCTCAATCTGAATTTCCCCTCCGTCGTGGGCACGGTCCGAGTTGGGGAGCGAGAAGTGGAGTACGGCTATAGCTCCGGCATCTATTCGAAGCGTACGACGGCGGCCACGCCTCTCCGTACCCTTCCTACCCAAGAAGACGTGGACGCACTGGGGGGCGGAAAGACGATAGCTGACTGGAAGCGGCGCTTCGAACTGGCCTACGAGAGATGCAAGGACGAGGATATCACCATCGTGGGGGGGGTGGCGCCGACGGCGGTGGACTTTGGCCGGTATCTACATCAGGCACACAATGTGTACCCGAAGGATCTGTGGCACATACGGATCATGACCCTGGGCAGTGTGCCGGGTATCAACACCAAGCACCGATCTATCCTGAGGGCCCTATTCGGCCCTGTGGATATCGCCGAGATCTACGGCGCAACGGAGGGCATCTTCGGCCAGCAGCGGGATGAGAAGCGGGCGTGGGTGCCCAACTATGATCTGTTCTTCTTCGAGATTCAAACCCCGAAAGGCATCAAGATGATGCACGAGATGCATCCGGGGGAGACAGGCAGCCTCGTCGTGTCTACGCCGATCCTGCCTCGCTACGAGATCGGCGACCTCATAAAGGCCTTCCAACCTCCATACTTCAGGTGCATTGGGCGCGATAGGCCTCTCACTCGAGTGCGCTATTGGTGGGACCAACTCGTGACCATGGATCTGGGTCGGCTATAGCTCAGACGCTTTTCAGAACTTGGGCCTCAGAAAGACGCCCAGAATGATCGCCAGGCCGACTCCCACGAGGATCAGCGGCCAAGTCAGTTCCCAGCCGATGTAGCCGCCCAGGCCGATGCCCAGAGCGACGAAGGCCAGAATCAGGCGGCCTCGTACGGGACGGCGATAGGCGGGCATCAGCACGCGGATCACCACCTCCAGCAGAAA
>SDBS01008360.1_pt1 | contig 10006 bp, 11 predicted proteins | sample 2277091 | NCBI WGS metagenome assembly SDBS01 (sample SAMN10404972, study PRJNA504765) | marine sediment metagenome | isolation source: marine sediment core GS10_PC15, 163 cmbsf | place: Arctic Ocean: Southern Knipovich Ridge | collected 2010 | reverse complement strand
GATTTCTCTAAATTCAAAAGATTTTTCTTTTAACAATTTTTCGAGATCTTCAACTGAATCATTCACGTCAAACTTGCATTCTATACTTTTAGCTAGTAAATATCGTGCAGTCTGATTTCCGTCGATAATACTCTTATACCTTGAAAACCTCTTAAGGATTTCTACATTTTCCCATACTGAAATAGCGTCCGGTCGAAGTAATCGAAAAACCATAACAAGCAGTATTCTTAATAGTTAACTATCTCTCAAAAGAGAGCCATTCAAGTATATTTGATAGAAATTTAGCATTATCTCCAGCATCTAAACCAAAATCATCTTCTAATAGCCAATCTGAAGAGCCAACACTAACACATCTACCGTTATAGAATTTAGAAGCAACACAAATTGGTACTGGTCCTATACCACCGATACCACCGTCAGCCAAATATTTAAATTCAGCTTTTTCAGAAGTTACAATTAAATCCTCTACATCCTCTTCTGTGATTGTAAAAAAAGTGCTATTCCGTAATACTACTTCTGAAATCCCTTTTGTTATAGGATGATTAAATAACTCTGTAATTAATATATTGTTTTTTTTTATGAGGTAATTCGATGGAGATTCCTGAATAACCCCATGCCAGAATCTTCGAACACCCGTCATCTTATATAACACTCTAATAGATCCCATTTTCATGGAACAATCTCTATCTCCTCCCTCTCCACTTGTTAAAAATAATGCGCCACCTTCTCCAACAAATTTTTTGATAGCTTGTAATTCTTTTTGAGTAAACTTATCTGCTTTTACGTCATTTGTATGTTGAATATTTCCGATAAATAAAATATCAAAATCTTCAAGAGTTTCAAATTCTATTGGTGCTTCTGACTTTTCAAAATAATCTATCTCATAATCATCTTCTGAAATCGTAAATTCTGGGAACTCTTCAACTTTTTCTTTATGGGATAAATCCACTAAAATTCTATATGACATTACGCCTAATGGAAACTGAATTTTGATTTTTTATTGTATTTTCTATTTTAAAATGATAAATCTATGATTCTTCAGAGTTAATCCTTAATCTTTAGAATATCTCATATATTTTGATAAAAATATGCAATTACTATTATTAAATATTTTCTTTTTTCTTTTTTAAAATGAGTAGGAAAGTAAAACTTAAATAAGAAGAATAAAAATAAGAAGAATAAAAATTTGATAGAAAAAAAATATCAATTAAGCTTTTAGATAGAAATAAATTCTCTCTCAGTGGAACCGTCCTTTTTAATAACTACAAAATCAATCCCGTTGCCCGAGAACATGTCTCGTATTATAGAACTAGATATAGCTTTCGTTATTATCTCTCTACCTTTTTCAATTGTTAAATTCTCTTCATATTTTGCTTCTAACACTCCGTAAGAATAGTTCTGTCCCGAGCCGACGGCACAGATAAAACTAGGAAGAATAGATCCATAGGCACTTATACGTAATAGAACAGGTCCTTCCTCTTCTGTAACACCACCTAACATAAGTCCAACTTGAAATGGAAACATTTTATTTTGGTAAAGGATATTAGACAAAATTTTTCCAGCAGAGTTAATTTTTATTGGTTTTCCGTCATGCTTTAACTGATATAAAGTTGTTTCAGCTCTTAAAATATCTACAAGGTACAATGCATCAGCCACTCCGCCTGCAATTGTCATCCATAGATGATCTTGAATTCGATGAAGCTTTTCAGCGACTTTACTAGCTACAAAATAGGAGATTGTAGCCCTCTTATCAGTTCCAAGGATTACAGCGTCTTTACATACTATGCCTGCGGTAGTTGTCCCCGTTTTGAAAGTATCTACGTGATTTATTTGAGGTTTCGAAGGTTTAATTCCAGAATTTCCTATGAATTCAGAATTATTAGGTTTTAAAAAATCTTCTTTTCTCATAATTTCTTTAAGAACTCTTGTTTTAATAATTTTTTTTTAATTTTTTATAAATTAGAAAGTTTTAAAACAATGGACAGAAAGAGATACTGGCTTTCAATTTTATTAAAACTAAGACAGTGAATCCTTTTATTTTTAGATTTTGCTTAAAAATAGTTTTAAAGGTATTTAAGATTTTAGTTTATCAATGGCAGATTTATTAGGATATATTTTTACTCTTGATGCGATATTTACTTGGGCTTTTGTCTCCATAGTTTATAAATGGGGGCTTGAGAAAACCCAGCCAAAAGCAAATTTGTTTTTTAGACTTGTCTGTACTAGTTTTAGTACATTTTTATTATCTTTAATCTTTGGTGATTACAATTTTCTTTACTCTTTTAATCAATCCACTCTGACGGACTATTTAATAGCATGTTTTTTATCAGGATTGAGTGTTACTTTTGGGGACTTACTTTATTATAAAGCTTTAAAAAAAATTGATGCTTCACGTGTGTATCCCCTTATACAGTTATCACTAATATTTGTTATATTTTTTTCTTTTTTTTTATTTAGCGAGGAAATCACGTATCCAATAACTATCGGAGGGGTATTAATTCTGTCAAGTGTTTTTATTTTGAGCTCTAAAGATAAAGAAAAAAAAAGTGGTACTACGAGAAAAATTAAGGAAAAACTCTCAGATGATTTGATTTTAGGTATATTTTATGCGATAACAGCAGCATTTTTTTGGGCACTTGCGATTATTTCCTTTAATCAGGCGCGAATTATTTCTCATGATGTTTTCGTTACGAATTTCATCAGAATTATCTTTTCCACTGTATTTATAGCCATATTGGGGATTTATCAGAGGGAATTCTATGCTGGATTCAAAAAGGAAAATCGAGAGAATTTAAAATATTTTATATATATCGGATTAGGAGGTGTTTTTTCACTTGGTTTAGCAGATACATTGTATTATAAAGCTGCAGAATTAAATGGTCTTATTTTAACATCCACCTTAACAGTGAATACACCAATTATTCAACAATTTTTTTCTATTGTAATTCTAAAAGAAAAATTTCGTAAGCGGTTCTTAATTGCTATATTTCTAATTGTGTTAGGGAATTACATTATATTATTTTTTTAAAACTTAAATGTAAAAATGAAAGAAATAATTATATAAAAAAAGTTAAAATCTTAAAATTGAATATATGTAGTTAAAATAATTATAAAGTTTGAACTAATTAATAAGAAGAAAATTCGCGCAGATAATTATATCACTATTTTTATGGTTTTAATATATTTATTATTTGATCTTTTTTCTACATTGTATGCTATCATTTCAGTTGTTGTATATCCGCTAGTAGCATTAGTTACCGATGGGGTTATAAAGATTATAAGTGGATTCAATAAAGTTAAACATGATAATAGTATTAAACTTAATAGAATTTTACTGGGAATAATTTACGTAATATTTGGGATTTCATTTTTAAATTTTCTTTTAATTCAACCGAATATTACTCCTAATATCATATTTACATTGATTGCTTTTCCAATGACGATTGTTGGAATTGCAGGTATCACTAAAGGGATTTCAATTGACTTTTATCAGAAAAATATCGCGTGGTAAATATATTAGTTGGAATATTCACTTTAATAATTATCGTCTTAGCTTTTGCCTCGCCGGAAGAAAACTATGTAATATATAGTATAACTTTAATATCTTTCCTTATATTTAACATCTTAAGTAGAGCAGCATTATATATTAGCGAATTTGGACTATCCTTAGTTCATATAAAAAATTTCAAACTCTTTTTTTATATTATATCTGATTATCTCATAAATATTGATGCAAATGGCGACTTAGTCTTTTAAGTAAGATGAAGTAATCGCTTAAATATATAAAATTTAAGTTTTTTTTTTTTGTTTCGATTACATATACAGTTTAATAAAAGAGGAAGCATATCTTAAAATACTTTTAAAATACAAATATAAGAAGGTACAATAATAATAAATATTGATAAAATCATGGCTGAAATTCATTTTAATAAGGAAGAAGGTTCTCAATTGAAGCTATTTACTCCAGGACCAGTGCATGTCCCTGAAAGGATTTTAAGAGAAATGGCTAAAGCAAATGATACACATAGATCAAAGCCCTATTCTGAGATGCATAAAATAGTCACAGATGGACTTCAAAAGATTCTTTTCACTAAAAACGAATGTTTAATTTTTACTTCTAGCGCTACAGGAATAATGGAGGCTTGTGTAAGAAACCTTGTAAAGACTGATGAAAATGCATTATTTCTCTCAATTGGAGCATTTGGAGATCGTTGGTATCAAATTGGCACAAGTAATGGCAAAAATGCATTTAAGGAAGGTGTTGAGTGGGGAAAACCTATAACTCCAGAATTTATTCAGGAAGTTATGAACAAGGAAAAATATTCAGTTGTTTTTCTTCAAGCTAATGAAACTTCTACAGGGGTTTATAATCCCATTGACGATCTAGTTCCAATAATTAAAGAAAATGGTGCCTTAGCTTGTGTTGATGCAACATCGTCTATGGCGGGAATTAAAGTAGAAGTTGACAAATTAGGAATTGATGTATGTTTAGCATCTGTTCAAAAATGTTTTACCGTACCTCCAGGTCTTGCTATCTGTTCAATTTCTAATGAAGCAATTGAAAAAACGGCACAGGTGAAAAATCGAGGTTTGTACTTCGATTTTCTCAGTCTATTAAAGAAAAATAAAGATCATCAAACTCCAACAACTCCACCTATTCCTCAAATAAGAGCTTTAGCTTCCCAAATAGACTATATTTTAAATCAAGAGAAACTAGAAAATAGATTTGAACGACATAAGAATTTAGGAGAGACCACAAGGAAATGGGTAGTAGATAATGGTTTTGAAATGTTTCCAGAAAAAGGATTCGAGTCAAACACAGTATCTACCATTACTAATTCACTGAATCTTAATATTGGGAAAATAACTTCCACTTTATTAGAAAATGGGTATAGAATTGTTAATGGATATGGCTCATTGAGAGATAAAACGTTTAGGATTGGACACATGGGCGAAATAACTGTAAACTCTTTGAAAGAAATGTTAAATATCCTCACAAATATCGTTTCAGAATTGAAATAATAATTTTTATTATTTTTTTTATTATATTTGGCAATAAAATATTTATAATTGATTAGTAATTTAGTAAAATTATAATCCAAATCGAAGTGTAGTTTTATGAAAATATTAATTAGTGATAAACTCCAAGAAGAAGGAATAAAAATCTTCCGCGATGATGGTTTTGACGTGGTAACTAAATTCTCAATTACAAATGATGAATTAAAAAAAGAAATTAGTGACTATAGCGGAATAATTGTTCGGTCAAGGACAAAACTTACGGCAGAAGTTTTAGAAAATGCAAAAAATCTAAAAGTAATAGGAAGAGCTGGAGTGGGATTGGATAACATAGATTTGCGAAAAGCAGGTGAATTAAACATTGAGGTTTTAAATACTCCTGAAGCACCTGCGATTACTGTTGCTGAATTTGCACTTGGATTAATGTTTAGTCTAGCACGTCATATCCCTAATGCTGATAAGAGTATGCATAACGGACAATGGAATAAAAAACAATTTTTAGGTTACACTTTAAATGGTAAAAAATTGGGGTTAATAGGATTTGGAAATATCGCAAAAGCATTAGCAAAAAGAGCAATAGCATTAGGTATGATTGTTGGAGTTTATTCTCGATTTAGTAAGGGTCCACAAGCTGTAGAAGAAGCTAAACAAATAGGATGTCAAATTTATTCTTCTGTAGAAGAATTATTGAAAGATGTTCAAATAATATCATTACACCTCCCTGCAACACCCGAAACGGAGAATATAATTGATGAGACTAAAATTAAGTTAATTAACCAAAACTCAATAATTATAAACACAGCTAGAGGTAAACTTATTGATGAAAAGGCTCTACTAGATGCATTGAAAAATGGAGAAATTGCTGGTGCGGCACTTGACGTTTTTAAAGAAGAACCTTTAAAAAATGAAGATTTAATAAATTTCGAAGGCAGGCTAATTCTTACTCCCCATATAGCGAGCCAATCTAAAGAAAATCAAGTTCAAGCAGCAAAGATGATAGCGGAAAAAGTTTCTAATTTCCTAAAACCTACATAAAATATCTAGTCTAGTTTTCTATTAAGTCGTGGAGAACAAGACCAGAAAGTACTTTTGGATCAAACCAAGTTGATTTTGGAGGCATTACACCACCGATTTCAGCAATTGATTCTAGATTACGTATATCAACGGGAAACAGGTTGAAAAAACAGTCATTTTTATCCTCTGTAACAAATTTTTCCATTTTATTGGGGTCTCGTATCCCTCCCACAAAGAAGAGGTTTTTATCCGATCTTGGATCAGAAATTCCTAAGACCGGATTCAAAATTTTCTCATGAAGAATAGTTACATCCAGACCTTCATATTCAGAATTAAAATTCTTTTTAATTACTGTTAACTTAAACCACTTTCCTTTAAGACATAATGTAAGTTGATGTTTAAGTTCTGGATTTGCAGCTTCCTTAATAGGTCGAACTTCATAAACTTTTTCCAACTCCTTTAAAAAATCTTTCTCATCTATTGATAATCTTCTTATAACTCTGTTATACGGCAAAATACGAACTTGATCATCAGAAGATACATAAGATAATAGAAATTGCCATGGAGCTTTGGAACTATCAGAAATAACACTTCTTTTCAGTTGAATTTTACGATATTCTGCGGCACTCGCTGCTCTGTGATGACCATCAGAAATAAAAACTTTAATATTTTTAAAAGCTTCAGTTAATTTGTTTATCTTCTCAGAGTTATCTTCTTGCCATAAGATATGTCGGTATCCAAATTTCATAAAATCAAATTTTGGTACTTTTTTCTTAATTTGTTCTAATATAGCGTTGATTTCTTTATTTGATCTATATACTGACCATACTAATCCTGCAGCGACGTTAGTTGAAATAATATGCTTAGTTCTATCTTTTAATGGTTTTTCTCTAGTATACTCATGTTTCACAATATTCCCATCAACATAATCTTGAAGAGATAAACCAAGAATGAAACCTTGTTGACTAAATTGCTTAGATTCCTGGCGATAAACATAAATACTCTGGTTTTCTTCTCGTAGTATTAAACCCTCATCTTTGAATCTTTTATATGAGTTTAAAGCATTTTCATACACTTCTTCACCTTGTCCATCTGGTAAAATGAGGTGTATTAATGAATTTTGATCTTGCTTCAATTTCTTTTCTTCTTCTTTCTCTATAATATCGTATGGATTCGTACAAAATTTTGCTGGTGAAAGGGGAAGAAAAGGGGTTAGCGACGATATTTTCACCATAATATGATGTAAAAGAAGAGCATTCTTAAAATGGTTTCCATTCACAAAATCTTCTCGAGATTCATGAATCACTTTTCGATTAGATCTTTTATAGTCTTAAATTTATTAAAATTTAGATTCTTGATTAAATTTAATTGATTTTCTTCTATACAATTGAATTACATCATCAATATTTTTAAAAAGTCTAATTTTTTTCAGATTTAGCCTTCCATCATTATTTAAATAATTAAAAGATACTAAAACGATGAGATCCAGTTGCGAAGTTTTATAATAAACATCAGACATTTTGATTTAGTTCATTATTAATTAATGAAAACAAACTAAATTTTTGATGAGCATCCTATTTCAATAATTATAAAAAGCCATTAACTCATAATAGTCATAACTTGTAATTCAAAAAAATTAATAAATATATTTTCTATATATAAATAACATTATATTCGCTTTTAAAAATTAAATTTAGAGTAGATGATCCATGCCAAGAGATTTAAGAGATATGTTAGATAATATTGAATCCAGCCAAAACGTAACTGCTACACTACAAGCCAAAGTTGATAAAATGTCTACATTAATAACTCGACAAAAGAGAATCATTAGTGAACAAGAAGGAATTATACAAGAACAAAAAGAAAAACTTTCTAAAATGTCTGATGTCCCAGCAGATATTCTGGAATTGAAGGAATTAATTGGAACACAAAGGCAGCTTCTTAATGAGAGAGAACTTGAGTTAGAATATGCAAAGGGTGAGGTTGCTCAATCTAAAAAAGAACTCGAATTAGTGAAAAAACAAATAGTCCCTACTCAAAAAAAAATAGAGGAAACATATGAAACTATGGGAAACTTAAGAGCAGAGATGGCCGAGAAAAGCTCAGAGTTAATGTTGAAAAAGGAGGAAGTCAGAAATTTAAACAACAAAGTTCAAGAATTACAAGCTTTCACAGACAAATTTAAGGAAGAACAAGTTAAATTGATATCTCAATTGGAAGGTAAACGCAGAATTGAATCACTAGAACTAAAAACTAAAGTGGGCGAATTAGATGCGGCTATGTTAGATAGTAAACTAGCATCTACGGAAAAAGACTCTGAAGTAAAAGACATGAAAGCTAGACTTGATGGTATGAGATCAAAATACGAGGACTTAATAAGTAAAGTTGGTGAGTTAAATGATAAAAACAGGGCTGCAAATGAAGATATTAACCAATTAAACAAAAAGATAAGTGAAATTGAAGAAGAAACTCAAAAAGAAATAGATCAAGCAAAAGCGAAAGTTGATGAGATAAATAAGTTTCAAAAAGATAATATTAATAAAATACAATTTTTCTCAAAACTAAAGCCTTTGATGGAAAAGGAACCCTTATTCAAAGCTTTTTTAATTATCGATGAAGTAGGAGGAATATTTATGGAGGATCTCCGAAATGCTCTTGGTTCTCCTATAGTACTAATCAGAAAATTTGTTCAACAATTGGAAACAATCGGTTTAGTTGAAACAAATGATGCAGGTAAAATCTCCGTAGTAGAAATAGAGATTGAGTAAATTCTAGTTTTAATTTTTTACATTTACTGCAATATAAAAATATCTTTTGATGGTTTGAAAATAAAATACAATTCAAATATTTTTATTTTTTATTCAACTTTATTGGATTACGAATTCTTTTTAAAAAACATTATAAATTTTATTTTTATCTATTTTAGTAAGAATAAATTTAAAATTAATTATCTCAGAAGAAATGTATTTTTGTAGAGGTGGAATGAAACTAAATGCCAGTTGGAATATTGGTTATTAGATGGGACAATGAAATTGGACCCATAAACGAAGGATTCTATCCCAGTACTTTGAAAATTACAAATAATCTGCTCACTCAAGTATATTCAAGTCATAGGTATCAAAGTCTGAAACCCGGTTTCGCATCTATAGCTCTGAAAAACAACAAAGTCGTATCATTTTTCTCGGGAGTAGGTACAGATTTTATATCCGTTGAGAATTATGTTGTTGCACTAATTCTAAGGCGAGATGAAAAACCTGGGAAATATCGAGAAATATTGAAAACAATCGCAGCTGAAATCCTTGAAAAAATTCCTGATGATACGTTTAAAGATTCTTTACCGGAATTGTATCATCAATTAGCACAAGTTTAGAACTACGCTAAATAGCTCGTTCAACAAAAGTTATACGACTGTTTTTTGTACTTATTTTTTTTATTTAATATTTTTTTTTCTCAAACTTGCATCTGATTTCAATGAAAATTTAGTTAAAAGTACAATATTGAAATCTTGTGAATTTTTACTAAAAAATTAGAACGTTTATAATTAAAAGGTAATTAATGTAAATTTCTAGATTCCAATTTGTATGAAAAGATAAATCAAACATATCCTTTTTTGATAAGTGGAGTCTTATTAAATGAATGACGATGTAATTAAGAAGATAGTATTATCACATTTTAGATTAGATGAAAATAGTAAAACATAATGGATTGAATGATCCCCAAGTTTTAATTGCATCAGTAGAATATAAAATTTAATTAACATTTGCCTATAAGCGAGTAAATAAGGATAATTTTGGTTAATATTATCAAATTTAATATTCTTTTCTTTTGCTAGAGCCCTTGAATATTGTTTCATTATATATTTCAAGAATCTACGGAATCAAAATTTTTAATAACACAAGGCAAAGAAAGATTTAAATTAAAATTAAGACTATGAATTATTGTTCTTGACCTTGAAAACGAGTAATTGAAAAGGAGT
>SDBS01008359.1_pt1 | contig 10006 bp, 3 predicted proteins | sample 2277091 | NCBI WGS metagenome assembly SDBS01 (sample SAMN10404972, study PRJNA504765) | marine sediment metagenome | isolation source: marine sediment core GS10_PC15, 163 cmbsf | place: Arctic Ocean: Southern Knipovich Ridge | collected 2010 | reverse complement strand
TGGGTCTTTGCGTTTGTTGCTGTCTCGATGGTCTATCCAATAGCCTTTGGCTCCTGGTTTGGTGTAGATTTGAAAATACTTATTGTCCCCTTGATCCAGATTATCATGTTCGGCATGGGGACAACCTTGAGCGTGTCCGATTTCGGTCGGGTATTCAAGATGCCCTGGCCGGTTTTTGTAGGATTCGTCCTCCAGTTCTCGATCATGCCGTTGACCGGTCTTGCTCTGGCTAAGATATTTGGCTTTAAAGCAGAGATAGCCGCCGGGATTGTTCTGATAGGTTCCTGCCCCGGCGGGGTGGCCTCCAACTTAATGACCTATCTGGCCGGGGGCAATGTCGCCTTGTCGGTTACGATGACCGCCTGCTCGACATTAGTTTCGCCGTTTATGACACCTTTCTTGATGAAGAAACTGGCCGGCCAGTTCATCGAGATTAACTTCTTGAGTATGATGTTTGGAATCATCAACATGGTTATCGTTCCAATTGTCGCAGGCTTGATAGCCAATCGCATTCTATACAGTCGGCACAAGGTCTTCCAGCGTGGGGGCACATTGGCGGTTATTGGAGCTGCAAGTGTTCTGCTGGCTGTAGGCATGATTTTCTGGGCGCCGGCGGCTGTTTTCACCTATGGCGACGCCTCGCTGCAGAAAGACGGCTTTATCGTCGGTCTATTGCTAATCGGCGTGGTCGCTTTAGCTAAGCTTGTGATAAGTGTGTGTTTGAAAGGGCCTGAGAACTGGATGGACAAGGCTTTACCTATTGTATCCATGGTCGGTATTTGCTACATCATCGCCATCATCACGGCCCGCTCCAGGGACGATCTGATGACAGTCGGAATCTACTTGATTGGAGTCTCGATTATCCACAACTTCATCGGCTATATATTGGGCTACTGGTCTGCCCGGGCCGCTCGTTTGGATGAAATTTCGTGCAGAACAGTCGCATTTGAGGTCGGCATGCAGAATGGTGGTATGGCCTCGGGCCTTGCCATGAACGTGCTCAAAAGCGCACCTGCGGCCTTGGCACCAGCCATCTTCGGACCCTGGATGAATGTCTCCGGCTCGGTCCTGGCCACCTGGTGGCATCGCAAATCCGTGAGCGAAAAGATAACTGAAAAAGGAGGTAAAAATGAATCGACGTAATCTAATCAAAGGGGTGGGACTGGGAGTAGCGACGGGCATCTTTGGAATTGGCTCAAAAACCGATGAGAATATCGCAAATGCCTATGCAAAGGCAACCAAAGGACTGCCTCGTTTGAAAATCACCAACGTCAAGAGCATTCTGACCGCCCCGCAAAGGATACGCCTTTGCGTGGTCAAGGTCGAAACGAGTGAGCCGGGCTTGTACGGTTTGGGATGCGCCACTTTCAATCAGCGGCCTCTACCGGTGGCAACAGCGGTGGACAAATATCTTCATCCGTTTGCCAAGGGCAGGGACGCTGACAACATAGAGGATATGTGGCAAAACGCCTATACGAGTTCCTACTGGCGCAACGGCCCTGTTCTGAATAACGCTCTGAGCGGCCTGGACCAGGCCCTGTGGGACATAAAGGGTAAACGCGCGAATATGCCCGTCTATCAACTGCTCGGAGGCAAATGCCGGTTTGCTGCCGACTGTTATACCCACTGTAGCGGCAGGGACATCGCACAACTTGAAAACAGTGTTCGCAGGGGTATGGAAGAAGGCTTCAGGCATATACGGATACAGCTCGGCGGTTATGGCTCGCCGCATCTGTCACAAAAGCCTCATTTCAAGGACGAGGGATTTGGCTTACCCTCGGATTCATATATGGAGCCGGGACCCTACGTAAGGGCCACTATCAAGATGTTCGAGCATATCAGGAATACCTTTGGTGAAGAAGTTGAATTGCTGCATGACATCCACGAACGAATACCACCGATACAGGCTATCAACCTGATAAAGGAGCTGGAACAATATCATCCTTTCTTTATCGAAGACCCGTTCGCTCCTGAAGACAATGGGTATTTCAAACTGCTTAGACAGCAGACCAGCACGCCGATTGCTATGGGTGAGCTGTTCAACAATCCCCATGAGTGGACAAAGCTCGTATCAGAAAGACTTATCGATTTTATACGCGTGCATATTTCGCAAATCGGCGGCCTTAGCGTTGCCAGAAAGATCGCCACTTTATGTGAATGGTTCAATGTGCGCTCAGCATGGCATGGTCCTGGTGATGTTTCCCCGGTAGGGCATTCTGCCAACGCACACCTCGACCTGGCAATTTCAAACTTTGGGATTCAGGAAAGTTCCCGCTTCAGCCAGAAAACAAGGGATGTTTTTCCCGGATGTCCCACTGTCAAGAATGGCTATATGTACGTAAACGAGGCCCCTGGTCTTGGTGTTGACATCGATGAGAAGCTGGCCGCAAAATTTCCGCTGCCTGAACATCCGGGCTATTGGGGCCCCGTGCGCAGAGGTGACGGCACAGCAGTAAGGCCATAGAAACAATTATGTCCAAAAAAAACACAGGAGGAAAAGATGAGACCTTTACGTTTAGGTTTGATAACATTCGTCTTTTGCGCCGTCCTGGTGCACCATCTTAACGCAAGGGCAAACAGCACAACAGATGCAACTGCTGTTAAGGCAGCGAACGTTATCGTGCACTTGAGCGATTTGCCGGGAGGTATTTGCGTTGTCCTCGGGCGTACGGACGCCGAACTGGCATTATCCATTTCCAGGCTTGGTCGTTTTACAGTACATGCCCTCTATAACAATAGAACCTTTTTGGACAAAGCAAGAAAGGAGATTGACCGCCAAGGTGTTTACGGACGGGTATCCGCTGATTATTTGCAGAATAACCGACTGCCGTATGCTGAAAACCTGGTCAATATTATCGTTGCCGACGATTACCAGATGCTCGAATCGAGAGGCCTTTCGGTCAACGAACTGTTTCGAGTGCTCACACCAAGAGGAGTGGTATTTCTCGGTGATTCTTCCACTTCGTCGGCTTCGACACCCATGTGGGTGGCCAGAATTAAATCAGAACTGGCCGCGGCAGGCATGAAAGACATACAGCTTATCAAAGACAAAGGCATTTGGCTTAAGGCAACGAAACCCTGGCCCCCGGACATAGATGAATGGACACACTTCCTCCACGGTCCCGACGGCAACCCGGTCGCAAATGACAGGATCGTGGCCCCGCCCAAGCACTATCAATGGATCTCCGAACCGTTATGGCTGCGCTCCCACGAAAGCGACTCGAGTATCAAGACCCTCGTGACCGCGCGCGGCAGGTTGTTCTACATCGCAGACGAAGCACCGATCAGCCTTCTCGGCGACCATTCGTTGCCCGATAAGTGGTTCCTCACGGCACGGGACGGCTTCAACGGCGTCTTGCTTTGGAAGGTCCCAATCACAGATTGGGGCTGGCGTGCATGGAAGCCCTCCTGGTTCAGTCCCAGACCCGGCGACATCCCGCTCAATATCCAAAAGCGGCTTGTCGCGGTTGGAGATAAACTGTACGTTACGCTTGGATACCATGCTCCGGTAAGCGAGCTTGATGCAAAAACGGGTGAGGTGCTCAAGACATACGACGGAACGGCTCAGACCGCCGAGATATTGTATCACGATGGGACCCTGATTTTGACCGTATTGCGGGAAGACCGCGCCAGGATTATGGCGGTCGATGCGCAGAGTGGCAAGCGGTTGTGGACCTCTCAAAACGCCTACAACGGAACGACCATCGATTACTACCGATTTAAGTCAATGCGTGGCAGTGTACCACCGGCGAAAGTCGATCCTACTTTGAATACGGCGACGGACGGTAGGGTGATAGGTCTTCTTGACGGTCAGGATGTGGTGTGCCTGGATTTCAATACAGGGAACCAAAAGTGGCGAACGCCATTTCCGTTAGTGAAAGCGGACTACAAAGCCGGCAACATCAACGCGCAGCGAAGTGTATGGACCGGCACCTTGATTGTTCAGGACGGCGTGCTCGTACACGCCAGCCCGAACCAGCTCGCAGGATTCTCGGCCGAGTCTGGAGAAATCCTCTGGACACAGGCCAAAAAATATCTGGGGCACCTGTGGTATGAGTGGAAGGATGTTTTCATCATCGATGGTCTTGTTTGGACCTGGAGCGCGGAGCTTGACAGAGGGAAACTCGAAGGAAGCAAGCAAAACAGCACATGGCCCGTTAGTGTCAACGGCTACGACCTGCACACCGGAAAAATCAGGAAAAAAGTGCCCCTCGGCAATATCTTCAAGACGCATCACCATCATCGTTGCTACCGTAACAAGGCCACGTCTCGCTACATTCTGGCCAGCCGGCGCGGCACCGAATATGTCGATCTCGAACAAGGCAGGCACACCATCCACAACTGGGTGCGCGGGACTTGCCACATGGGAATGATGCCGGCAAACGGCCTCCTATATGCTCCTCCACACCCTTGCGTCTGCTACATCGAGGAGAAGCTCAACGGCTTCAACGCCCTGGCTCCGAAACGTCAGAAGTCAGAGGTCAGAAGTCAGAAGTCAGAGAGACTTGAAAAAGGTCCCGCCTACGGAAAAGCAAGCGGCAAAACGGCAGGCGACAATGACTGGCCCAGCTTTCGACATGACTCAATGCGTTCGGGAGCCACTCAAGCGAAGATACCGGAAAGAATTGAATTGCTCTGGAACGTCAAGCTAGCTTCAAAAGTCTCCCCGCCCATTATTGTTGGTGAGCGTGTATTCTTAGCACTCACCGACAAGCATCAGATTTTGGCGCTGAATTCAAAGAACGGTGAAACGCTGTGGAAATTCTTCGCCGGCGCAAGGATCGATTCGGCGCCAACTTATTACAAAGGGATGGTGCTGTTTGGATCTGCAGATGGCTGCGTGTACTGTCTCCGTGCTTCCAATGGAAAACTCAAATGGCGGTTCCGCGCTGCGCCCGAAGATAGACGCATCGGTGCCTTCAGCCAGCTCGAATCGGCCTGGCCCGTACACGGCAGCATTCTTGTGCTCGACGGCACCGCCTACTTCGCAGCCGGAAGATCCTCGTACCTGGACGGCGGCATCCTGCTTTTTGGTGTCGATGCCCACAGCGGCCAACTCCGCCACCAGACCAGACTGCAAGGGCCATACTACGACGTCGATAACATCTCCCAGAATTACCAGCTCCCGATGGGTGCTCTGCCGGATATTCTCCAGAGTGATGGTAACTTGATTTACATGAGAGATGTCCTATTCGATAAGAATCTCGAAGAGCAAAATATTCCGAAACCAAAGACCGGTATGCGCATAAGAGTGAAAGGCAGCCTGCTGGACGATTCCTACTTCAAACGTACGCCCTGGGTGTTTGGCCTACAAGCTGCAACAAACACGCCCTCGGCAGGTTATGCACGGCTCATCGTATACGATGAACAGGCAGTGTACTTCGTCAGGATGTTTGACACCCTGCGCGGCCTCGATCCGAAAGTCTATTTCACCCCCGGCAAGAAAGGATACCTCCTCTTTGCCATGGACAAGAAAAGCGGTAAGCAAACGTGGGCCGGACGCATCCCAGTGCGGGTAAGGACGATGATCTCAACAGGCAAGCTTCTGTTCACTGCAGGGCCGCCGGATGTTATTGAGTCAAAAGACCCGCTCGGCGCCTTTGAAGGAAGAAAAGGAGGAGTGCTCAATGTTTTCGATGCGCTCTCCGGTAAGAAGCTTGCTGAATACAAGCTCGATTCACCTCCCGTTTTCAACGGAGCGGCTGCTGCGAACGGGAAATTATACATTTCAATGGAAGATGGGAGTCTGTCGTCTTTCGGGAACAAGATATAATGTGCCTGTAGTTCGAATTGAAAGGTAAGTGCTCATGAAAAAGAAAAGTCAACTCTTCCTAATTGTTGTCAGTTTGTTGACAATATCATGCCTCTTGTCGATGGCAAGAGCTCAGCAAGAGGCACACGAGCAAGAAGCCAGGCAGATTTTCGACGCCACAGGTATTAAGGGCGGGCTTGTGGTCCATATTGGCTGTGGGGACGGGAAGCTGACGGCTGCGCTGCGCGCTAGTGATAGCTACCTGGTCCATGGCCTGGATGATAACGCAAAGAATGTGGAAAAAGCCCGCGAGTATATTAACTCTCTCGGAATATATGGTAAGGTCTCGGTGGACAAGCTTAACAGCGATCGGCTGCCTTACACTGACAACCTTGTCAATCTCCTGGTCTCGGAGCAGCCGCTCAAAGTTCCGATGAAGGAAGTTATTCGTGTTCTGGCTCCTAATGGCGTGGCATATATTAAGAGGGGCAGAACACGGGAAAAGATTATCAAGCCGTGGCCGAAAGAGATCGACGAATGGACGCATTATCTGTATGACGCAAGCAACAACGCCGTGGCGAATGATGCGCTCGTAGGCCCGCCGCGACATCTGCAGTGGATTGGAAAACCCAAATTTGCAAGGGCCCACGAGCAGCTTGCCAGTCTCAGTGCGTCGGTCACAGCCGGAGGAAGGCTTTTTTACATCATCGACGAAGGGCCGCGGGCAGACATTCGGATGCCATCTGATTGGTATCTTGTAGCACGGGATGCCTTCAACGGAGTTGTCCTTTGGAAAAAACGTATCGGGACATGGGCGGACCACTTACGCAGGTTCCGCTCCGGGCCTCCTGACCTGGCTTTTCGGCTCGTAGTTGAGAATGACCAGGTCTATGTCACTCTCGGCATTGACGCCGCGGTCAGCGTTCTTGACGCGGTAACGGGTGATTTGCTATGGGTCTATAAGGACACAGAAGATACTCGACAGATTATGCGTATCGACGACAAGCTTGTCCTGCTTATCGACACCCAACCACAAACTACTAATCAGATAGAGTCCGAGATAAGGCGAGGTCTCAGACCGGCGCCCGGCGCCCGCGCCATCATGGCAGCGGATGCATCAAGGGACAACATCCTCTGGCGCATAGAAATTGACTCATTAGTGCATCCTACTCTTGCTGCTCAGAACAATCGGCTGTTTTATCAAACGCAGGATAATTTATTCTGTCTGAATATAGAAAACGGAGACGAGCTGTGGCGCGTGCCGATAGATACGGAACTCAAAGGCCATGAAGTGGGCTGGGAATCGCCAACGTTAGTTGTTCAGGACGGGGTTGTGTATTACGCTGATTTCAAGCGAATCACTGCATTTTCAATAAAAGACGGCAAACAGCTATGGTCTGATCCAGCTTGGCCGGGTTATAATTCTCCTCCCGATATTTTTGTGATGGATGACTTAGTATGGACTAAAGATAGACAAGTCCAAAGAATCGGCATTGATCCCTTGACAGGAACGCCTAAAAAAGAAATCTCGTCGGTAAAAGGATATATGCATCACCGCTGTTATCGCAACAAGGCTACAAATCGCTTTATCCTCCTCGGCAACCAGGGTGTTCAGTTCATTGATGTCAAGTCCGGTGAGATTTTTCAGAATTACTGGATACGTGGTACCTGCCAGTACGGCATACTGCCTGCAAACGGACTTCTTTATATCCCGCCGGATTCATGCGCATGCAACTTGAAGATAAAGCTCAACGGCTTCTATGCACTGGCAGCGAAACGCCAGAGGTCAGAACTCAGAAGTCAGAAATCAGAGAGATTAGAGAAAGGTTCCGCGTACGGACAATCTCTGACTTCCGACCTCCGTCCTCTGTACTCTGATGATTGGCCAACATACAGGCATGATGCAATGCGAAGCGGAATAACGAAAGCAAGGGTCCCCGGCCAGCTTCAACAGGTATGGCAAGTGGACATAGGAGGTCGGCTTTCAAGTGTAACTGCCGCCGGTAGTAAAGTATTTGTAGCGTCGGTTGACACACATACAGTTCACGCTCTCGACGGCAAGGATGGAAGCAAGCTCTGGAGTTACACTGTTGGCGGGCGAGTTGATTCTCCGCCCACTGTTTACAATGGGCTCGTGCTGTTCGGTTCTGCTGACGGTTGGGTTTATGCTTTGCGTGCCGGCGATGGGAAGCTGGTATGGCGTTTTCGTGCGGCACCGGAAGATAGAAGGACGTTCGTCAACGGACAACTGGAATCGATCTGGCCGGTACATGGCAGCGTTCTTGTAAAAGATGGTGTATTGATTGTCACTGCGGGTCGTTCCTCCTACCTGGACGGTGGAATTCGCTTGTATCGGCTCGAGCCGCAAACCGGCAGGCAAATATCTTCGACGGTCATTTACAGCCCGGACTCTGAAATGGGAAAACAGCCCGCAGAGGGCGGCAAAGAGTTGCGAGGAGTGTTGTCTGATATCCTTTCGACGTATAACGAAGATGTTTATATGCGGCATATGAAGGTGGATTTTGCCAAAGCAAGCGAGACTGGGACGGGAGTGCATCTTTTTACTCCTATAGGTTTTCTGGATGATAGCTGGTGGCACCGGGCCTACTGGGTTGTTAATGATGAATTCCTTTCTCACTGGAGTGCGTGGTGGAAAGTCGGTAACGTTGTTCCATCAGGCCGAATACTCTCTTATAACAAATCATCAGTTTTTGGCTACGGACGGGACCAATATCCCAAAGGCAATACAGGGCAGTGGCGGGGCGGAGAAAAATATCAGCTTTTCGCCTTTGACAGAGATACCGGCCAGAAAGACAAAGTCGCAAAACAGGCCGTAGCCAAGGGCAGAAGGAAAAAAGGACAAACCTTCACCCTTTCGACTCTTGAGTATCGCTGGACTGCACAAGTGCCGCTGCTTGTAACTGCCATGGTCGTTGCGGATAAGACGATGTTCATAGCAGGCCCTCCTGATATTATCAGGACCGAAGAAAAACTGGGCGAGGCAGCTCTTAAGCTTGAGAATCCTCAGGAAGCACCCGCCTCCTGGAAGGGCAAAAAAGGCAGTGTTCTCTGGGCCGTATCGGCAAAAGACGGTAAGAAACTGGCCGAATACAAACTCGAATCGCTGCCGGTTTTCGACGGCATGGCTGCGACAAACGGCCGGCTCTACCTTTCGATGAAAAACGGTCGGATATTGTGTCTCGGTGGGAAGTAGCTCCGAACATATAACCATGTAATCCTCTTTTTGAAATTGGCTTTGATTGGGTTTGTTTTGACCAATTGTCCAATTGGATTTATTTTCATAATCCCTTGTTGAATAGAAGTTTAAGTTCATTTGACTTTTTTGGAAATTGGGTTTGTTTTGCATAAAAAGTAGCTGATTTGTAGAGGGTTCTCGACAGATGTAGAGGGCAAGTTAGTGAATAGTGAGCTAAAGTGCCTAAAATGCCTAAAGTGAGCTAAAGTTGGATTCTCGATGTTCATGATTGGTAATTCCCATAAGGACTTGTAAATAAATTATCTTCCATTTTTGGCTTCTTTTGACGGAGGCGAAAAAAGGAACGCCTCTATAATTAGAGCTATCTGCGCTTTTGATGCGAAAATATAACCGTTTCTCGTCGCTCGTAACTCGATTTGGGAAAGTAAGTTAAAAATTTTTGAAAATTCTGATTTTTGCTCTGGGGTACCCGCGCTTTTGATTGAAAAATGACGGAATATTTTACCTATCTTAACGCAACGGATACCCGCCTGCGCAGACACAAATTTAAATGTTCAAAACCTTGTCTGGCTTGACAAATAATGCTTTTTGGCGTGCCCAGCACCATTTAGTCGTGAGCTAAGCTCAATTGGTGCGGGACGATTCGTGCGGTTCTCCGCTATAACCGGCGCCTGCTGGCGGTTTATGTTAGCCTGTTAGCTAACATGGGCGTATTATAACATAAAATTAAACAATAGTCAAAAGAAAACGGCCGAAAAAGCACTTTTTTTATCCACCTTTTACCAAGTGAGATGCCGGCTGCGGATAGTTATATGACTACTATAAATGACTATAAGCTTTCGATGTCAAATGTTTTAGATTCGGCAAGTTCTGGCCAAATCGTTTGTTATCGTTTGTTGAAGTATGTGCATGTATTCACATGCACAAAGTATATTGTTGTTCCGAATAAAAGAAAGTCTTGCAATCTATTATTTGCGTTCTCTGTGTCTTTGTGCCTTTGCCCATCTGCTGGCCGCTATCTGCCTTTGCCGTAAGGC
>SDBS01008358.1_pt1 | contig 10006 bp, 12 predicted proteins | sample 2277091 | NCBI WGS metagenome assembly SDBS01 (sample SAMN10404972, study PRJNA504765) | marine sediment metagenome | isolation source: marine sediment core GS10_PC15, 163 cmbsf | place: Arctic Ocean: Southern Knipovich Ridge | collected 2010 | reverse complement strand
GTATATACCCCGCAGGAAGAAATGAAACAAATAATTCTTGAGCCAAAAGACATTAGACTAAATACTTTAAGGCATGTTTTTGGAATTGACAAATATAAAAGAATACAAGAAAATGCAAGCCTTCTTACTTTTAAACTTAGGGAAAAAATACGAATTAATGAAGGAATAATTTATGATTTAGAGCAGGACGTAAAAGATTTGCAAGAAAAACAAAATAATTTTATTAAATTAAAGCAAAAACAAAAAAAAGCAGGCTTGGATTATGCTAAAGCACTTGAATTCAGAAAAACAAAAGAAAGTTCATTAACTGAAGTTCAGGAAAAAATAGAAGAAAAAAAAGTTCTTGAAAACGAGAAATCTAAATCACAAATATTAATTTCAGAAAAAAACCAGCAAATAATGACTTTGGAAAATAATATTAAAGCATTAAATTTACAGATACAAGAAGCTAAAAAAATTTCATTTAACGAGCAGGAATTTAATTCTTTATTGCAGAGAATTCAATTTCAGCAAAACAAAGAAGATGAACTGCAAAAAGAGTATATTCAGGTTATTGGAAAAATTAATGCTGACGAATCAAGAAAACAAGAAACACAAGAGCTTAAAAATAAAATTTCTAAAATGAAAAAATGCCCCACCTGCCTTCAGGAAGTTAGTGAAGAATATAAAAATAATATTTTTACAAAAGCAGATAATGAAATCAAAAGTATTCAAAAAGATCTTAATGAGCTTAATTCAAAAAAAAATCAGCTTGCAGGGCAAATTGAATTTGTTAAAAAAACAAAAGAGCAGTTTAAAAAACAAAAATCAGAGCAAGAGCTTTTAAAAATAAAACTTGAAAATCTTAAAGAAAAACAGCAAAGGATTCTTGAAATTGAAAAACAAGAACAGAGCATTAAAAAAGATTTAGAAATGCTTGAAAAGCACATAATTACAATTGAAAAATCTATTTTAGAATATTTAAAATATGATAAAATTTTCCAGCAAAGCAGCGAGGAATTAGAAAAAGCAAAAATTAAAGAAAATGATGCAGCAATTAAACAAGCGGAAATAAATAAAGACGTTCAGTTTTGTGAAAAAGAAATTAAAGAAAAGCAAAAGCAAATAAACCAGAAACAAAAGCTAAAACAAAAAACAGAAAAAATAAGGGAAATAGAATACTGGATTTCAGAAAAATTTTTAGACCTTATATCATTTACAGAAAAACAGGTTATGTTTACTTTAAAAGAAGAGTTTTCAAAATTATTTTCAAAGTGGTTTGCAATTTTAGTTTCAGATGAGCTTTCAGCAAAACTAGATGACAATTTTTCTCCAATAGTTGAACAGCAGGATTATGAGTTAGACTACTCTTTTCTTTCAGGGGGAGAAAGAACAGCTATTGCATTAGCATATCGCCTAGCCCTGAATCAGGTAATAAATTCCTTATTAAGCAAAATTAAAACAAGGAACTTAGTTATCTTAGACGAGCCAACAGATGGTTTTTCAGCACAGCAATTAGATAAGATGAGGGATGTTCTTTCTCAATTAAAAACAGAACAGCTGATAATTGTCAGCCATGAACCCAAAATAGAGGGCTTTGTTGATAATATAACTTATTTAAGCAAAGAAGGGGGGGTTACGAAGGTTGAAGAGTAAGTTCTCTGGTGCATTAATTGGTCTTAATGCAACTATATAACTTATAAGTAGTAACAAATAGAAAGGTCTATAAAGGCTTTATACCTTAAAAAAGTAAGAAAAATGGCACAAAATTCAAAAGAAATGTATAATACAATGAAGAGATGTGTGAAAAGAAAAATTGCACAATTAGTTACACCTTTGGCAATTATTTTAGCTAATCCATCTATTTCAGATGAACAAATTCTAAATGAAGAAAGATATAGGGCTGTAAGATTTCCAGATGACCCTAATAGTCCAGAATATAGAAGACAAGATGAAATTAATAGATTTCATGGATTAAGAGATATGGAATTACAAATGAGTGCGTTTGATTGATTAACTTTGTGATAACTCTATCAATTCCAACCACCTATTAGCTGTCTTAAACTTTAATTCAGGGATAGCTAACTCACTCGGACTTTTTCCATTCAAACTTCCGTGCTTGTCTACAAAATTATAGAAAATTTGAATACCCTTAAACAAAGCATAAGCACTTTCAACAGAGCCAAGGAATAAGAAAACTTTATAAACCCCAAATTATAATTATTAACATAAATTCTAAGGAGATTAGTGTGTTCTCAATAAAATGGATAATGAATTAAAAAATAGTATTCTTAAAACAGGGACAAGTTTAATTGGAATTGTTTGCAAAGATGGAATTATAATGGCCTCTGATAGGCAAGTAACTGCAGGCAATCAAATAGTTATGCATAAAAATACTAGAAAAACAGTTAAAATAAATGATTATCTTTTATATTCTGGGTGTGGTTTATCAGCTGCTATTAGGAGAACTTCAAAATTATTAGCAGCAGAATTAAGATTAAAAGAATTAAGATCAAAAAAAAGGCCAACAATAAAAGAGGCAGCAAGTTTGTTAGCAAACATAATTTATTCTCAAATAAGACAACCCTCTATGATTCCTGATGAAATGGGGGCACTTATAGCTGGAGTAAATGAAGATGGAACAACAGGATTATATACAATAGATCCTGCAGGAGAAATTACTTTTGTTGAGGATTATGATGCTAGTTTTGGAAGTGGTATGACTTTTGTTATAGGGTTTTTAGAAAGACAATATAAAAAAGATATTACAGTTAATGAAGGAATTGAATTAGCAATAGAAGCTTTAAAATCTTCAACACAAAGAGATGTAGCAAGTGGTTTTGGGATTGATGTTTTTGCAATAACAAAAGAAGGCATAAAACAAGTAATTGAACAAGAAATTATAGCAGAATACATAGACAGAAAAAAGATTGCTGCTTAATTATATTTTAAAATAGAGTAAAAAACCAATAATTATAAAATCTTATAATCTACAAAAATATTATGTTCTAAAGATGAGATGCTCAAGCGAGCTAAATTAAACTCATCAACAGAGCTTATTATTTCATAATATTATAAAATAAATAATAAAATAAAATAAGGAGATTGTATAAAAATGCCAGACATTCTAAAAGACATACAAAAAGATTTGCCAAAGATTATCAGTAGTGCAAACTTTGAAGGAGCAAACATAGTTCTCTATACAGATGGTGTGGATTTTTTCAGAGATAATGGTGGAAAAATAAAAGAGCTTGTTAATAAATTCAAAAAAAGAATTGAATTAAGAGCAGATTCTGAGCTGTTAAAAAGTCAGGAAGAAACAGAAAAAACAATTAGAGAAATAATTCCAAAAGATGCTGGACTGACAAACATACTTTTTGACCCGCAGAGAAGCATAGTTGTAATTGAAGCCAAGCGCCCAGGGCTTGTTATAGGAAAATCAGGGCTTGTTTTAAAAGAAATTAAAGATAAAACCCTGTGGATTCCTCAGGTCCAGAGAAGCCCTGCAATTAAAAGCAAAATAACAGAAAACATAAGAGAGGTTTTATACCAAAACAACAATATAAGAAAAAAATTCCTAAATTCTGTTGGCAGAAAGATTTACAAAGAATGGAATCCGGAAAAAATAGAGGGATGGATAAGAGTAACCTTTCTTGGAGGAGGGAGACAGGTAGGAAGAAGCTGCATTCTTTTGCAAACTCCTCAATCAAAAATACTTTTGGATTGTGGTATTAATGTTGCAGCTAAAGGAAAAGAAAAATTTCCATATCTTGATGTTTCAGAATTTAAAATAAGTGATTTAGATGCAATTATACTGACTCATGCTCACTTGGATCACAGCGGATTGATTCCTTATCTGCTAAAGATGGGTTATAGCGGGCCAATATATATGACTACACCAACAAGAGACATATCAGCTCTTCTTGCACTTGATTTTATTGGAGTTGCATACAAGCAGGCAGCAGCACCTTTATTTTCCTCAACAGATGTAAAAGAAATGGTAAAACACACAATTTGCTTAAATTACAACGAAGTTACTGATATTGCTCCGGACATAAGGATTACTCTTTATAATGCAGGACATGCTTTAGGAAGCTCATTAGTTCATATTAATGTTGGAAACGGAGCCCATAATCTTCTTTATACAGGAGATATGAAATTCCTTAGAACTCAATTATTAGACAGAGCAATCTCAAATTTCCCAAGATTAGAAACACTTATGATGGAATCAACTTATGGAAGCAAAAATGATGTTCTTCCTTCAAGAAAAGAAGCAGAGGAAGAGCTAATTAAAATAATTAAAGAAACTATTGAGAAAAAAGGAAAAATCCTTATTCCAGAACTTGGTTTAGGAAGAGCTCAGGAAACAATGCTTGTTTTAGAACAAGCAATGAATAAAAACCTTTTGCCAAAAATACCAATTTATATCGACGGTATGATTTGGGACATTAATGGAATTCACACAGCTTATCCAGAGTTTTTAAATTCAAATATAAAAAACGAGATTTTTAAAGACAATAACCCCTTTGTTTCAAATATTTTTAAAAGGGTTGGCTCTCAGTCAGAAAGAAAAAAAGTTATTGAAGGTGATCCTTGTGTTGTTTTAGCAACTTCAGGTATGTTGGTTGGTGGAGCTTCTGTAGAATATTTCAGGCATTTTGCATCTAATAAAAATAATAAAATCTGTTTTGTTTGTTATCAGGGTGTTGGTTCTTTAGGAAGGCAGATTCAGGAAGGAATTAAACAAGTTCAGATGAATGTGGAAGGAAAAGAAGAAACCATAGAAATTAATATGCAGATAATAACAATACAGGGGTTTACAGCTCATGCAGGAAGAAATGAACTTTTGGAGTTTGTAAATAGGTGCCAGCCAAGACCAAATAAAATAATAATCAATCATGGAGAGCAGAGCAAATGCTTAGACCTCGCCTCATCAATCTACAAATTGCACCACATTAAAACAAATGTCCAAAGAAATTTGGAGACGATTCGGTTGAGGTAAAAAATATATGAGGAAAAAAATATAAATGCTTAAGTATTAATAAAATATAATTTCTATTATGTCTCATATACATGATAAGATTGATTTTACAACAGAAGTTTTTGTTGTTTATAATGATAAAGTTCTCTTACGTAAACATGACAAACTTAAGATATGGTTAAGTGTAGGAGGGCATATTGAACCTGATGAAGATCCTAATCAAACAGCAATTAGAGAAGTTAAAGAAGAAGTTGGATTAGATATAAAACTCATTAAAGGAGATGCACAAGACACGCCTTATCCTAAAACAGAGAAGGATTACCAAGAATTAATTCCTCCAAGATTTCTTAATAGACATAATATAAGTAAGACTCACGAACATGTTACTTTAGTATACTTTGCAAGATCTAATGCAGACAAGATTAAAGAATCTTTAGATGAGAAAAGTGAGAAATGTAAATGGTTTTCCAATAGAGAACTTGATGATAAATCCTATGGTCTTAGAAAAAATGTAAGATTTTATGCAAAAAAAGCTTTAGAAGAATTAGCAACAACTAACATTTAAAAACATAATTCTCTATAATCTATTATAAAAGAAGTAAAACTTCTCATCCTAAAATGCAAAGCATTTTAGTTAACAATTCTAAAAGAATTGCTAACTGAGAAGGGTGACTTGTTAGGGAAACTTAGTTTCCATACGAAAATGAAACACAATCTACAAATAACAATAATTTTAATATCAATGTTTATAGTAACTCAGTTAATCGGGTTATGGGTTATTAATGCTTATGAGAAATCTGATTTGAAATTGCCTTATAATATGGATCCCCCGGTTCCTGAAAAACAATCTCTTTCTTCAGGTCTGACTTCTATGTTAATAGCTTTTTCTTTTGCAATATTTTTATTTTTTTTACTAACAAAAATAAAAGCAGAAAAATTCATTAGATTATGGTTTTTTGTGGTTACTATACTGGCAATAGCCATAACACTTTATGTTGTCATATTTAAAATATTTAATATAAATTCTTCTTTGATAGCCCTTATAATTTCTGCTCCTTTAGCATATTTTAAGATTTTCAAAAGGAAACTTTTAGTCCATAATATTACAGAATTATTAATTTATCCAGGAATAGGAATAATTTTTGTTTTATTCTTAATTAATTTAATGGGGGCAAAGACGATTTTAGGAATAATAATCCTGCTTTTAGCAATCTCACTCTACGACATCTGGGCTGTCTGGCATTCAGAATTTATGCAAAAAATGGCTAAATATCAAATAGAGAAGTTAAAATTTTTCACAGGTTTTTTTGTTCCTTATGCAGGAAAAAAAGCAAGACAAAAAATAAAACTTTTAAAACAAAAATACAAAAATAAATCAGAAAAAGCAAAAGAAAGAGCATTTAAAAAATCAAAAATAAAAATCAACTTGGCAATACTTGGAGGAGGAGACATTATATTTCCAATAATAACTGCAGGAATTTTCTATAAAATAATGGGAATTTTGCCTGCATTAATAATAACAGCATCAGCAACAATCGGGCTTTTTGTTTTGTTTATGATGGCAAGAAAAGGAAAATTTTATCCTGCCATGCCTTTTTTAGCAATTGCAATGTATTTGGGCATGATTGTTACTTGGCTGGTTTTTTAAGGATTTCTAGGATCATAACGTTTAGGAATTCTATCACAAAAATAACCAAACAACCCCTTATATGCACTTACTGAATCTCTTGGTCTTCCTTTTCTTTCACAAACTTCAGCACCATGTTCCATATAATTTTTAAGTCTTCTAAGATCCATGCCAGAAAAATCAAATTCATCAAGAGCATAAACATCTTCAAAAGATTCAAGTCTTATAGAAACTCCCTTTCTAGAACAACGTTTAAATGTATCTAAAATTTCTGCAGGAGATTTATTCTCTCCTGAAGGCCTTGCTAATAACTCTTTAAGAGTAGGAGATTTTTTTTCTGCCATTTTCAAATTTTATCAGAACTCTCTTTCCCTGGTATTATAATTATAAATCCTCTGTATTTTTAAATTTATCTTTCTTATATTTTTTAGCATATTCTATGGGTAAGTCCCATGATTTTCTTACTTTATCTAAATACCAACCATAAGGTTTTCCTAAAACCCCTGCAACTGAGAGCACAATAAAAGAAGATATCAATTTTTCATCTACTTCAGCTCTGGCTAATGTCATATTAATCCAATAAATAGGTAATTGGGAGGTGGCAAATGAAAGAGAATCAACTAAATATCTTCTAAACCAAGGACTATTATCATTTGTGTTTGTTTTTTTATACAAATAATTTCTCCATTTTCCACAGAGTCTTCCAAAAATAGTATTTGTTATTAATCCAGCAGTTCTGGTTCTTCCCCATTCCCCAGAATCCATCCCAGAAATTCCTAATTCAATTAAAGTTCCAGCAACAAAAGAGAAAGTATTTAATGTATATGCTTCTGCAATAAAATTATAAGTTTTTGAATTTTTTATTTTTTCAAACCTTTCTTCTCCTAACAGTTTCTCTAAGCTTTTTTTAACAATTGGCATTTTCACAAGAACTCTTTTCCCCTAAGGGTAATAATTACAAGAGAAAGAGGGTTTTAAAAGTTATTGTAATTAATCTCACCAAATCACCCCAATTGTAACATACTCAATATTTTCAAACCTTATCTTGCCATCTGTAACATTATTATTATCTCCTCTCGTAATAAAATAAACTCCTTGCTCATCTGCCCCTTTATCTATTACTCTGTGAACAATTAAATAACCATCTTGTCTGAAACTTATTATATCTCCTACATGAACATCATCTTCCGTAGCAGGTTTTATTCTAATTCCATTTGCACCCTTGTCAAGTACAGGCTTCATGCTTCCTGTAGGAGCATATCTGCTAATACTTGCCCCGTCAACATTAATCACAATTTTATCATCATAAATCTGTATCTGGCTTTCATCTATAAAATCAAAAGGAGCAGATTTATCACTTAAATTAAATAAACCAAATGAGAAATTACTAAATGAAACAGGAATTTCAAGCCCATAAACAAAATACAATCCAACAAGGTTTGCACTAAGAAATCCAATTAAGAAAATTATACTTATTTTAATTATTTTTGATATATCCATCTTATTAAAAATCAATCTCATTACCTTATAAACTTTACTATTTGTACTAATTATATAGTAACAACAAACCAAAGATTTATAAATGTCTTTTTATTAGGATTTTTATGGTAGAAAGAATATCTTTTGAAGAACAATACAATGAATTTATACACTTTGTTTTAAATGAAGATTTAGAATCTGCTGAACAATATTTAATAAATCACACCAAATTACGTGAAGAATTAGTAAAAAAAAGCAAAAAAGGAGAAATTGATTATGGTGAAATTGAAGATGGGTATCTTGATAATATAAAGCACCATTGCGGAGATTTAGAATTAAAAATAAGCAGAAAAAATGGTAAAAAGATTTCTATCTCAGGAGATTTCCTTAAACTATCTGAAATCTTAGGAGCAAATACAATTTTAAGCCCCCACGCCAGCTCTGATCCAAAAGTTTTAGAGTTTAAGTTAATTGATTATCCAGGTTCTGTTAAAGATATAGATGAAAAATTACAAGGAACAGATTATGAAAGATACAAGGAGGATAAAACTGATTAAGATGGAGCTTCAAGTAATAATTGGTAAGAAGAAAGGAAGAATGAAAACAAGAGGATTAGATACAGAAGATGGAAAAATCCTTTCAATACTTATGGATTTTAAGGTACAGGGAACTCTCAATCTAAATGATCGCTATTATTATTATACTAATGCAAAAAAATTATCAAATGCGATAAATAGAGATTTTTGTGCTCAAAGATTTTACATACATATGACAAGAGTTAAAAATCCTCAAGAAATTTATCAAGCTTTATTAAAAGAAGGTTATAGTTTAGTAGATTCTAAAATAATTCCAGAAAAAGATTATAAAATAAAACAAAGCCCTAATCAAAAATGATAATCGACCAACAACTTGTTAAGCAAATAAAAGAATATTTTAATCTTAATATTTATGAAACCAAGGTTTGGATTGCATTACTTGGAAAAGGGGTTGCATCAGCTGGAGAGATAGCAGAAATGTCAGGAGTTCCAAGAAGCAGAACTTATGATGTGCTTGAGAGTTTGGAAAAAAGAGGCTTCGCAATAGTGAAATTAGGAAAACCAGTTAAATACATTGCAGTCAAGCCAAATGTAATTATTGAAAAACTTAAATCAAATGCTTTGAAGAATGCAGAAGAAAAACTAAAAACTCTCTCAAAATTAAAAGAAACAAATGAATACGCAGAATTAGAGCAGCTTTATACAGTAGGAATCCAGCCAGTAAGGCACGAGGATATTTCTGGAGCAATAAAAGGAAAATCAACAATATACAATCACATAAAAGAGGTATTGGAAAATGCCAAAAAACAAGTTGTAATCTGCACTTCTGTAGAAGAAATAAAAAACAAATCAAGATTTTTCTCTCAAATATTTGACAGGTTAAAAAAAGCTAATATTAAAATAAAAATAGCTCTCTCAGGCCAAGAGAAAGAAATAAAAAGAATAAATGCTAAACATAATATAAAAGCTAAACCAATAAGTGTTGATGCTAAGTTTTATATTGCAGATAATGACCAGGTATTGTTTGCAATTTCAAATGGGAGCGCGCCTGAAGAAGAGTTGGCTATCTGGCTTAACACACCCTTTTTCACATCAGCATTGACATTTTTGTTTGATGAGGCTGTGAAGTAAATAAAATGAGCAAAAAAGATTCTAAACTAAATTACCATATTAGAATAAACCCATCTGAAGTTAATAATATAAGAACTAAGTTAGGTCTTAATCTTTTATCTTATGAAAAAATACAAGAGATTGCAGCAAAAGTAAAAGAAGCTGTTTTTGAAGAAGAATATTTTTTTGAAAAACCCTTAGAGAGAATAGTATAAAATGGAAACTTTAAAGATATCAGAAAAGGTACGAGAAAGAATCGAATATTTTGAAAAAACCATTCATGAAAAATATGAT
>SDBS01008357.1_pt1 | contig 10007 bp, 11 predicted proteins | sample 2277091 | NCBI WGS metagenome assembly SDBS01 (sample SAMN10404972, study PRJNA504765) | marine sediment metagenome | isolation source: marine sediment core GS10_PC15, 163 cmbsf | place: Arctic Ocean: Southern Knipovich Ridge | collected 2010 | reverse complement strand
ATAGTAAGCTAGGCATGTTCCGTAATTTGGGCATTGTGGGATATAGTATGTTAAGCTGTGTAATAGTAGTGTACACCCCGGCCATACAATCCCTGCCGACCAGTACATTTGATGTACATTTGGATCCAAAATCCCACCTTGACACCCGGAAACTATTTGGCACGGGATTTGTGGCAAGAATCGGTTGCGAATCTTCGCGCCCTTTGTCAAACTGCCCCCGTCTCATTTTTCCCATGCCTTTCTTAATTGGATCAAATCTCATGCCACAAATGTCTCAAATTATTTCCGATTTTGCGCTTGTCATGGCGCATGCCGACCATTACCTAACCGGGTCGGCCGTTGAAGTAAATTCCGAAATACAGTTTGCAACTTCAGGCGAACCGCGCTTACGTTTCCGTCTCTACACTCACACCCTCTCATTCACCGGCTGGACGGACAACATTGAAGAATTCATTGGGATAATGTTGCTCACTTCCAAAACCGTATTGAGCGGTGTTGAGCACCCGTCCGATCTTGCCGACCTGCCTGACTTAATGCCTTGCCTTTCATGCGGTGGCAGCGCGCTCGAAATTCCACAACAGCAGGAAGATGTGGACACGGACATAACGGAAGGGAGCAACTAAATCATGAGAACAATAGCACAATTAGAATTCCCAGAAAATCATACCGAATCGACGATGTGGAAAGCGAAGGTATTTCGTAGCGCTATTCACCATAAAATTCTTGTCGTTGGTCATACTCGAATTGAGGGCAAGTGGTCGGCATATGTGGCACCCGTCCCAGGCAGAAATCACGACAACGAATGGAAAGAAGTGCTGCGAACTGGCTCCAAACTTCTGGAGGCAATCGCCCGAGCAATCTTCCCCGAGTTAAGTGAATTACCCTATGCCAAGTGAAACAAAACTATTGCCGGGGTTCGCTCTTGGCGTTGCGATGGGTTCGCCATTCGGGCAACTATCAAAACGCACCGAAAACATTGGCAACCTAATCGAATCGATGGGTAACACGCAAACCCGTGCTAACCTAATCGACCTGCACCATTTAATCGGCGATACGATTCGTTATTCAACTATTTTACAACGTCTAGTCGAAATCTATTGCTCGTCGCAATCAATTGTACTAGACAAACCCTTCGATGAAAGTGATTCAACCCCATGACGGAAACCCATGACGACGTATTTGACGAAATCGACAAGCAAGTAGCCGATAAGCAAAATCTACCGACTACCGCCCCGGAAATTGCCCCGTTGCCGATGCTCCCCATCGGAGACGGACAACCAGATTTCCTTTACCACAATTTCGATGGCGACAAAATGCGAAAGTGGCAGCTTGTCGCCTTCGCAACCGGCTCGGAGGTTTCCAGCGGTGACGAATGGGCGGGTAAAGAATTCGACCTGAAATATTGGTTAATCCATTCCGCCCGTATCAACGGCAAGACACCGGGGGAGGTAATCGACGCCCTTCGAACCGTTCTGGTCTCCCCTGACGGGGAAGCTATCGCGTTCGTATCAGACGGCATTGCCATCGCATTACAACGGATGGTGCGTCACATTGGCATGGGGCCGTATGTTCCGCCCATTCGGGTCAAGGTGGTCAAGATCAAAACACGCAACGGCAACACCTATTTCAAGATTGAACCCGCTGTCGTGGAATTTTAGGGATGCTGTCCGTCGTGCTCGGGCGGGGTGGCTTTTCTCTGGTATCGATCCAATACCGTTGCTGCCCCGCCCGACCGACTTTGTTATGTCCAAACAAACGTATAACGAATCGGAACTGACCGCTATTGTCGACCACCTTGACCATTGCATAGCCGCCGCAACCAAAGCAGCAATGCGATACCAAGATTTAGAGGGCGATGATAGTAAGATTGATTTCATTAAGCAAAACCGCAAATATTGGAAAGCGGTTTGCGGGGGTTTGCATTGGTCGAAACAAATGGCAATTGCCACACGGAAGGGGGGAGATGCCACTATTCAATCCGTTTCAAAGACTTCGGAACCTACTATCGACCGGGGCAGAACGGCGGGTAGCTAGGTTTATCCGTAAGCTGCGCCCCTCTCGAAGCACCATTGTCCGTTTCATAACGGACACATTCTTTGGACTTGGCAAGCAAGGCGTCGATCAAATTGCCGATCTTGGTGAATCGATGGTGGACGCCGGGGAAGCTGCCAACCTAATCGGGCCGGGTGGTACTCTTGCCGATGCAAACTTTCCCATTAACGAATTCCTGTTTGGTGACCAACCGGCAGGACGGAGGCTACAAGTGGGCGTGGAATTAACCAGCGTAGTGTCAAATGACGTATTCGAAGTGCTTATAGACGTTGAAGATTTGATAAACGTGCAAGATGTAATCGGCACGGCATTTCAAGAGGGCGGTCAGAGAATCAAATATCTAAACTTTACAGTTGGCGACTTAACCACTCTCGGAGACACCCCGCCGCAAGATATATTCGAAGTGCACTTTGTGTTTGGCGAACGGAGATTTTAACCCATGCCACAACGCCCACTCCGTCCTAACCACTCTGTAAGACTACCGAAGCGCGTTGTATTTTTTGATACGGAAACCATTCCGGAACCAATCCCAGGTCGACCCGGTGTATCTGCACACTGTTTGCATTTAGGGTTCGCCATCTACGGCGAAATCATCAACGGCCAACTGACAAACCGGCAGGATTACTTGTTCACCAATTACCGCGAATTTTGGTCTTGGGTATTCCAATTTGCGTCACCGCGACACGGTTTAATCCTCTTGGCCCACAATCTCCAATTTGACTTGAGAGTTTGCGGGTTCGAAGTACTAACCGAAGATGCCACACTACAACTAGACATTCCGAAGCAACGTAAAGGTAAACCGAAGAACGGCAAACCGTCTAAACCGCCGCATTGTATTTGTTGTTTCGGCTCCCCGCCCGCAATGGTCGCTCTGCGTCATCGACATTCTAATGGGCGTATTCTCGCTTTGGACACCTTGAACTATTGGCCGATGCGCTTGTCTGATTTGGGCGACTTAATCGACCTGCCCAAACTCGAAATGCCAGCATTCAACGCCCCGGACAACGAATGGAAAACATACTGTCAACGTGACGTTGAAATTATTATGTACGCATTTACCAAGTACATACGGTTCATTGCCGATAACAAGCACGGCATGTTTTCCAACACGATAGCCGGTCAATCCATGCAGTCTTTTAGGCATGGTCGAATGCCGGTCAAGGTGTGGCAGCACGACAACATGCCGGTCAAGGCATTAGAGCGACAAGCATATGCAGGCGGTCGAACCGAAATATTCCGTTACGGGGTAACGGAAGGTAGCTGTCACCATTTCGACGTTAATAGCTTGTATCCGTCCCTCATGGTCGACAATCTCTTTCCGAAATTCTTAGAGCGTTGGGAATTCCGAGACGAACCGCTTGAACTAATGCCCTCAATCGACCCGTCTCAATCCGTTGCCATAGTCGAAATTAACACCCCGGAATGGATATTCCCCGTCAAGGGGAAAGAGCGAACCTATTACCCGGTTGGCCGATTCACAGCTACGTTAGCTGGACCCGAATTACAATACGCTTTCGAACAAGGTTACATCGAAAAGTGGGGATCTTGGGCCGAATATTCCTGCAAACCGATCTTTCGGGATTTCGTTGCGGATTTGTGGGAGCAACGGCAACGGGCGGTTGATGCGGGCGACAAATTCATTGAAGCTACCGTCAAGCTACTTCTCAACGCATTGTCCGGAAAACTAGGACAAAAGGGTAACGCCTGGGAATTAGACCCTGACACAATGGCCCCGGCTAGCTGTTATGAGTGGACGGTAATCAACCGGGTGTCGCGCAGTCGCCAAGTGTATCGGTCAGTAGGTTACAACACATTCAAATTAATCGACAGGATTGAGAAGGTTAATTCCTTACCGGCTATTCCTGCCTTCTTATGTGCCTATGGTCGGCAGAAAATGAACGCCTTACGGGCGATTTGTGGAGCCGACAACGTGTACTATCAAGCTGTCGACAGTCTCATTGTCTCCGATCTTGGTTCATACAATCTGCATGAACAAGAGCAAGTAGAACCAAGACAGCTAGGCAAGCTGCGCTTGATAAGGTCGGCCCCCCGGTGTCATTTAAGGGGTTGCGGTGACTATACAATCGGAAGCCACACCGCCCATTCCGGTCGGACCAGCAACGCAGAGCATCTTGATTCGGGGCAATGGGAGCAAACCATATTTGAAGCAACGGCAGGAATGTTTCGGCCGGGTACTCGGGATACTGTCTGCACATTCGAGAGACTACTTACCCCACCATCCGGTTATTCGAAAGGCAAGATCGGTCCGGACAATTGGATTGAACCCCTTATGGGTTCGGCCGTTCCCTAGTCGGACCCGGTGGCAGGGGAGGCGAACCGTTGCCAGATGGTATTTGGGTTTCCCCTCCCTCACAAATCACATCGACCACCAAGCGCGCCATTTCATCAACGTGAATTTGGAAAGCAACTTCCGGGTTGCCCTTGAATGCGTCTCTTGCCATCAGCAAGGTTTGTATTGTCTGGTCGATTGTCAACAAATGAGCCAAGCTAATCCTCTCTTTCTCCGAGACGACTAGAGCCAGCGCGTCATTTAGATCGATTTCAGCTAGCCCCGAAATGTCGACCGCCAGTTTGAGCAGTTGTTTTTCCCGTCTCTCTTTTGCTTTTCGGGCAATCGCCAGCCGTTTCCGTTGTGCATCGGCCCGTTTTTTGCCCTTTGTGTCATCCCGTTCAATTTCCTTATCCTCTTTCTGTTGCTGTTGCTTCCCTTGCTTCTGTTGCTTGGCGGCAGCTTGTGCGGCTCTTTTGTTTATCCCGTCGACACAAACCACAACGATGTTGATAGCATCGGCTTGACTGTAGCCTAGATTTGTCAGGCGGGTAATAAAGGCGTCAATCTCAATCAAGCCCTGCTCAAGCCACTTGCAAAGCATAGCGGCGGTCGGCTCTTTCACTTTCGACTTTAAGTTGCAAATACACTTTCTAACCAATGTTTCCACGCAATGAAGTGGGACACCAAGCGCTAAAATCTGCTGTCTTAATTGGACTTCATTAAACTCCCCTAATTCGAACCGGTCGCATAGCTTGTCAACGCATGCCTTTTGATCCGAAGCGTCAACCGCTAATAGAGCATCATCAAGAAGTTTTGTAATTGTCGACGGAAGCATTCCGTCCGCCGTCATCCGGTCGGTAGCCTCTTTCTTAGTAATCAAACAGCTTTTAAATAAGCCGACCGCTTTGTGCGATAGCTTGCAACCGGAAACCCGGTCTAACCACTCAATTATTTTTCCGCTATCTGCGCCATGAGCGATTAAAATATCTTTCGCCTCATTCCGACCGATACAACCCGCCGCAAATCGTTTCAATGCCGTATGCGTTCGAAACGTCTTGGCGGTTTGATCCAATGCCGTCTCAATCATGTCGTCCGGAAAACCTTCCGTCTGTAGAATTGCTTTGGCTTCCGCCCTCCCAATTGCTTCCGTTTTCCATAAGCGTATTCCCCGATGAGAAAATACCCGGTTGTTTTTCAGCTTCTCGGAGAAATCGGCTAGAATGTTCGCGCGTGTTTCATCATAGCCCAAATCCTTATAACCCTCTCGGACTTGATCTTTTGTTATTGCCCCGATTGTAAATGCTCGACGCAAATCTATGCGGGTAAGCGGTCGAAACGAAATTTCCAGCAGCTTCGGAATCCAAAACGATAACACATCGTCTTGCGCCATAGCGGTGCGTACATCGTCTATGGTGACCGGATTTTCGACACCCTCCGCACCCGGCCGCAGACGGTGCAGCATTTCGCTAAGCTGATTGAAACCGGGTAAGCGCCAATGTGCGCGCCAACTATGCCGCATTACCTCTTCGGGTACGCATTGGTCGACCGCCCATTGTCTAATCGGCCCGGTAAACTTCCGTTCGAATGCCGTCTCACCTTCACCGTCTAATTTGAACTGTTGGACGATAGCATTGTCGGCAGTATCGCGCACCATATAACGGATTAATTCAGAAAGCGGTGGCCGGATTTGGGAATTGTCGAAAATATTATCACGGTCGGCTTGCCGGGTGTAGCCCAAGTCGCGCATTTGTTTATCGTACTGCGGTGAACTGATAATAGCTTTGCACCGCATTGACACCAATTCTGCCGGGTTCGGTTTTGTCCGTTGTGAATCGGTAACCGCTTTCCAAGGTTCCAAGCAATAGTTGTTTGCCTTTACCCAGGAATCAAATATGGGTTCGGAAATCGACCCACCCAGGAATGCTGCGGTCGATTCATTTATGGGCGGATACAATACTGGACTTGCCAGATGGGAAAAGTAGTCTAGTGGTTGTTTGAGATCGGTCGCCACATCACCGGCTATAATCGATGAAAGAGAAAGTAAGATTCGACCGGCATAGGTATCGACGTTGTGACCTAGCTGGACACCGCTGCCGGATAATAGCGCCGTTACCTCCGTTGTCAGTTTGGCTAGCAATTCTGCCAGCACCGCTTGTGTTGTTATCCCAACTGTTTGAATGGGATTGGTGACGAACGGATTGAAAGTGGCATTGGCCAGCGTTGCTAAAATGTCGCCCGTCGATGGAATCAAAAGGTTTCGGATACTGTCGCCAATATTCGACGGGGTAACGTGTGCAGCATTCGACCCCGGCAGGAATGCACCCAAGTCGCAGTAGTTCGTCCCAGGAGCCGCATTCACCGTCGAAGGTGTTTCGGCAGGGGCATCGGGCGGAACTATTGGCGGGGCATCCTCGCAACGGGGTATCGACCGCAATGCGCCCGTTGTGGTGTCTCGGACAGTGATAGCACCGGCAAAGTTGAGCGTATGACATTCACCCGGCCCAACTGGACAAGAGGCGTTTTCATCGGGTGGTATGGTATCGGCACCCGTCCCAGGTGTCGGCAGGGGGACGGTTGGTGGAGGGACAAACCCCGTCCCTTCCCCTCCAAAGTCTCCCCCGATTTGAGAAGTGAATGCCGCAGCGCTGGAACCTTCAATCGGTATTGTTCCGCCGCTAGCTATCCTGTCCGGATGCCCCGGTGGAAAGATCGACGGGGTTTTAATCTTATCCCCCGTTGCCTTATCCGATCGGCTCGACGATACCTCTTCGAATATTTCCCGCATTGGACGTGACGTTGCGATTGCGGATTCGAGTTTTGACGCAACTTGTGCCTGCCCTGATACGGTGATTTGACGCTGGAGTTTTCTAAGGGCGGATTCGGCGGCAGTAATCCGTTGTCGAACGTCGTGGACAATTGGAGAACGGAGAAGTGTAACCGTACTTGCGATGTCGTTAATTCTTGATACCAGTCCGGCAAATCCAATACTAAGCAATTCGTTTCGGGTTGCGACAATTCTTGACCATGCAAACTCAAACTCGGTAGGGTCAAATTGAAACTCACCAATATCATCGGAATTACCAACCATTGAAGATATCCCCCGGGTCGATATCGCATTCCATCCCCTCCAATAAATCTTTTAGGAATTGTATGTCCAATGTCATTACACAAGCATAAAAAACGTGATTGCACATGTGGCAAGTGTAAACCTTTGGAACCTCTATAACCCCCTCAAGGGTGCACTTGCAATTTGGACATGGTAACTTCAAGGGACCACAACATCATGTTGGGGTAGGTGTCATAAAGAACTTCTCAATCGATTGCAATTGATCTTGCATTTCGACAACGGCGGTTCGAAGTTGCTGGCATTCTGCACCGCATGATTCCATTTTATCAAGTAGCGGCACAACGGCTGATAGTTGTTGCTGTGCCTCTTTTAGCTGCTCGAAATGCTTTCGCTCAAATAGCTGATGGTCGGCCATTGTCATTCAATCCCCATAAGGTTCGGTATGTTGTCGTTTAATGCCCTCTCGGGAATTGTGCATTCGACAACGCCAAGTTGCCAACCACGTGCGGCGGATACTGCCCTGAATTCTTGCTGGCACCAATCACCATCGCGTATCAATGAAAAGTACAACGGGTCGGCCCCGGCTAGCAAGTCCATAAAGACACCCACCGTTATCGGTTGATTGATTGAAATGGAAAGCGCCGTATCATCCGGGGGGAATATCCACAAGGCAACCCGGTCGGAATCGTGCGGCACCAATTGCGTATCAACGCCAATGTTGGCCGAAATTCTAGTGTGCTTGCTTCGAATCCACCGTCCTAATTGCCAATCGATCAAACACATTTTGCTATCCTATGGACATAGTTCGGAACGGAAGATGATTTCAGTGACAACAAACCGAGAGGCTCCTGATTGCCTTTCGAAGAATACTTCATTATGAATTAACGTGCCGTACTTCTCGAATTCAAATAGCAATAACTCACCACTCCCAATTGTGAAACCAGCGTCAGCGAATGAAGGAAAGTCAAAGAAATCGAATGCCGTTGAAAATCCGCTAGAATTGCTGATAACAATTGCGGAACGGCTCGAATTCCTATTAACAGCTTGCTCCGTTGCTCCAATTCCACCAGCACCAAATAACGTCCTAATAATTTGAAACGCGGGTGAGAATCTCGCTGGGTCTGTAAAGACCGGCGACAAACCTAGCTTGGCTAGTGGGATAGCAACCATCGGGGCGGTTTATCCAATGCGCACAATTTGCATTGCAATAACTTGCGCGGTGTCGGCAGCATTGCACAAGAATTCAACATCCGGCATTCGTCTCCCCCGGAATCGGCCGAATTCACCAAGACCACCTTGCCAAAATAGCGGCGGCCCCTCAATCTCATTTAGAATGTTGCCGACAACGCCCGGGCGGTCGACTTGGTCTTCGAATATTAATCGACCGGCTTGCACCGTTGCACCGCTGACGCCAAGACCGATGACAGAATACAAACCCTCGGGCAAGGTCGATTGCCATGTGACCGTTAATGTGCTCCAAGCATTGGCCGTTACCGTAGTCGTTGCCACACCCCGCATGGTATAGACAACACCAGACGGGGCCGGTCGAATGTTTCGAGACATGCCGACCACGGCGAAAACCCTTGCGGCTCCTACGCTGGTTTGCTCCATGTGCAGTTCCAATTCTTCATTGGCTCGGGCAATCAGCGGTACGCGCGTATAATCTTGGACTTGGTAATTGCCGGTCGGGGCAATGTCGGAAATTCCTGGGTAGATAAATGGGTTTGTGAATTGGCGGAATGTTGGCGACTGTAGCTGTGCCCTTACAAAGTCTACTGCACCGGCCCCGGCGAATAATAGCGACCAATCTTCTTGTGGGAGAAAATGGGAATTCTGAATTGTGATAATGTTGTCGACCGTTGGCGCAATGTCCGTCAAAACGTCTTGGGTGATTGAAGCGCCCCATGCGATTGTATGAAACGACATTTTCTAATTTCCTTTAGCGGTTAAAAAGTGCCGGGGGGTGGTGCAACATTGGAAGGATAATACACCACCACCCCGGCTCCCATGCGACTACGACGGACGAACGAAATGAAACGATTGAAACTAGCGGTTGAATTTGAAACCGGCATTGTGCCGAATCATTTCCACCGCGCGTTGAATGTTTTGGTTCATGTCACCCCGTGCCGGTAAGGATTCGACCCCTTGTTGAACGTGCGGCATGAATTGGGACATGAAGTTGCGGAAAATTGGTTGCGCTGCGGTGGCACCGGCACCGATGCGGGGCAATGCCTTTTCGACCATGGCCCGTTTCCATTCGTCTAAGGTGACGCTGCGTAGCCGGTCGGCAAACTTACCGTTTGAATGTGCTCTTTGAACACCGGCCAACCACGCATCCTGACGCGCTGCCGCCTTCTCTGTTGGAGACTCCGAGACTGCGGCAACCCCGTCTCGAATCGACTGGGTGGAAGCGCCAAGATTCGTTGCCCACTTTTGAGCGATTGATTCTGCGGATTTTGCCATCGGTTCGTTGCTCCCAGTAAAAAAGTAAATGGATTTTCTGCTTTCTCTAAAATAGGGGTAGGGGGGAGTGTTGTCAACAACAAAAGTACATTTAATGTATCCCCCTCTGAAGGGTAGTGTACAGAATATATT
>SDBS01008356.1_pt1 | contig 10007 bp, 7 predicted proteins | sample 2277091 | NCBI WGS metagenome assembly SDBS01 (sample SAMN10404972, study PRJNA504765) | marine sediment metagenome | isolation source: marine sediment core GS10_PC15, 163 cmbsf | place: Arctic Ocean: Southern Knipovich Ridge | collected 2010 | reverse complement strand
GTAAGGCTGCATCGCCGCCTAACAAGGTTAAAAAAGCGTTGATTTTGGCTTCCGCCACCTCTTTCAATTTAATCAGGTCATTGGATTGTTTGGTGGGGAAGAAATTAAAGGTGTAAATCCTGTTAAACTTAGTATCTACACGATTAATACGTCCGACTCGCTGCATCATCCGTGTAGGGTTCCAGGGAATGTCATAATTTATCACTACGTTGGAACGGTGCAGATTAACCCCCTCGGATAGAACCTCGGTAGAAACCAGAATGCGATAATCGTCTTTAGGACGGCGCACGTTTGCGTCAAAATTGTCAATAACTTTGTCGCGGGTTGCCTCTCCTGAGCCACCGGTAAAGCACAGCGCGGTATCGGCAAATTTGTCATTTATGTTCTCACACAAGTACTCGGCTGTTTCTCTGGATTCTGTAAAAATGATGAGCTTGTTGCTTTTTAGAGTTTGATTTTTTGAAAGCTGATCAACAAACGTTATCAGTTTCGGATCCCTGTTTACTTTTTGCCAGAGGGATTTGATGCTTTTCAATATTGCAAGATCGTTCTCCAGGTCTAGGATAAATTCATCCTTAAATTCATTAGCTACAAACTGCGCGGCTTTGCCCTCATCAATTAGCTTTTGAATGGCATCGTCATCGTCATTTTCCAGATACTCAAAAATCTTGTAGGAATATTTTTTGCTCACATAGACATTGCCATTTTTGAATTCCTTAATGAACATCTCATAGGAATAGATGAACCGATTTACAGAGTTCCTAAAGGCAAAAAAGCTGCTTTCCAGCCTTTTAACCAGCAGAATTTTCATAAATTTACCCATGTTCCTCTGGGATTGTTCCTCAAGCTGGTCTATTGAGCCTTTGTAATATTTCGGTAATAGAGGCGTATAGCGGGCGTAGGTAAATTTTCTTGAAATCAGCTCAATGGTTTTATTGAAGATTTCATCTTCCTCATCATTGAGCTGGTAAAATAGCGGTTCCGGATTCTCTACATCGGGAAACTTCAGGTTTTGTCTTTTTAAATCATCGGCAAAGTATTTTATAATTTCTGTTCTGGTGCGGCGCACCATCAAATATTTAAGCACTTTTTCGCGGATTACTCTGGCGTTATCTTTGACGGTTTTTATGTAGTCGGAATAATCTCGTTGTCTATCAAGATTTTTTAATCTCTTTTCTAATCCATTGAAGAAAGCTTCAAGGTCGGGTAAATTAGGAATGGTACTTTTCCTCGCTTTTTGAAATAATTTTATCTGACTTAAAATGTCCTTTGGAGAGTTGTTGTAAGGGGTAGCGGTTACCAGAATTACTCTTTTACCACGGCAAATCTCGGCTAATTTCTCGTAGGTAATATTCGTTTCTGTTCTAAAACGGTGGGCTTCATCAACGATGATATTCTTATATTTTTCCGTTCCTCTATCAAGTATATGATCCAATTTTCCAATGGATTCAAAATCGGCAGGCACTCTGAAATCGGAAAAGATATTTTTCCACGAACCGGGATTCTTTTCATCAAGTAGGACGGGAGGCGCTATTACCAAAGTTCTCCCGTCAATCTGCCCGGCAAGCATCGCAGAGATGTAGGTTTTTCCGAGACCCACTACGTCAGAAATAAAGACACCACCGTATTCCTCAAGGATTTTCTTGGCATTCAGCACCGCCTGTTCCTGATATTCCAGTTTCTTAAATTCTTGCGGCAGATATCTGAGAAACAATTCGTCCGTCTGGCTTAATTCGTCTTTGAAATACTCATATAAGAACTTCAGATAAAGCTGATAAGGCGTAACATTTGGGTTAAGCCAGGTTTTTTCCTGAATTGTTTGAATGTATTTTTCGCTGACATCTACGGAATTCTTCCAGAGCTCTTCAAATTTTTTGTCGGCAAACTCATAGTCAACAGGACTTTTCAGTTCGACATTAAATTCAAGATTATCCACCAAACCTGCTCGGGTAAAGTTGCTGGAGCCGGTAATCACCCTGCCGACATCACGGTCACCTTCGGGGAAGGTCATAATATAAAGTTTTGCGTGTATATTTTGCGATGGATAAGCTCTGATTTCCAGTTTCTTACTGCGAATCCATTCGATAAACTTTACAACACCTTCTTCGACTTCCCGTTTATCTTCCGAATCCTCCATCTCTTTTTCAACAAGCCCTGAATATTCCTGCTTTGTTTCTGCATGAGAAAATTGTATTGATTGTTGAGGATTTTGATTTGCCTTTGCTAGCAAATCATAGGTCAGTTTGCCAGTGCTTATGCCAATCAGAATTCTAATTCTCTTTGTGTTTTCTAATGATTTATAGACGACATGAAAACCACTTGTATAGAAATACCCCACAAGGCAGTCAAAGAGTTTTGTATCTTTTATTAGGACACGAAATCTCGCTTTAAGATTTTGCTGTTCTTCGTTGGTAATAAAAGCCAAATCCGTTTTGTTCATACTGGATTGCCTTCTTTGTGATGCACTTTCGTTCTTGGAATGGATCTATTCAATTATACACCTAACGGCTAGCACACAACCTCCGCCAAGGCTTTTAAACTCAATACGTTAGAAAGCAAGAATAAGACTTGACTAACTAAACTATCAAAAAAGCCGCCCAACCCTTAGCATCAGGTTGATGCGCTGGTTAGCCAGTATTAATTCTATTCCTATCGAAGTATACCACCACCATCAATTGCTATTACTTGACCTGTAATAAAATCAGATTTAGGAGAAGCGAGAAAAGAAACTAAGTAAGCTACTTCTTCGGGCTTACCAATTCTTCTTAAGGGTGTTTGTCCAATCATTTCATTAATAAAATCTTCGCCAGAATTTTTAAGCATATCAGTAAATATATGGCCGGGTGCAACTGCATTGACATTAATATAGGGTGCTAATTCTTTTGCGAATGATAACGTCAAATTGATAATACCAGCTTTTGCAGATGTATATGCAATTACTGGAGCAGCACCAGTAATACCATAAGTTGAAGTGATATTTATGATTTTACCTTTTTTTTGACTGATCATAAGAGGTGCGACATTTCTTATACAGTTAAATGTCCCCATAAGATTTACATCAATAGTTCTTGTCCAATTCTTCTTGTCTATATTTTTCCAATCGCTAGGTCTAAAAATTTTACCAGCATTATTAATAAGAACATCAATTTTACCAAAAGTCTTAACTGTCTGCTTTATAAGATATTTCACTTGATGTTCAACAGAAACATCTGATTGAATAGCGATAGCATCAGTAATCTTCTTAATCTCAGATTCGAGCGCCAAAGCCTCATTTTCAGAGCTGACAAAATTTATAACTATATTATAACCTTCTTGCGCCAACTGACTACTGATAGCTTTTCCAATTCCTCTACTCGCACCAGTAACTAATGCAACCTTTCTCTCCATATAAAGATCTCTCATTTCATTTTAGAGATTATACTATTAATACTTCTGAAATAACATCAGCCCAAGACTGAGCAATAACTTTTGATTCACGTTTATCAAATTCAATATTCTTTATTCTCTCAAAAGAATCAAAGGCCAAAATGCCTATGATATTACCGGCAGGGTTACGTGGATCAAAAATTGGAACCGCTAATACGCATCTTAATTCTGGAGCAATAACAAGTTGAACATCTTGAGGATAGGTTAATATATGATTCCTCGGCAATGATTTAGAAACAGCTGCTCGAATTCTTAATGCTTCACCTGTGACCCCAAAATCAATAGGAAATGTTGCAGTTCTTTCAGGATCTGCTTGAATATTATATGAGTATGTAGTTCTTCTGATATTTTTTTTATAATCACAAATTGTAATAACTGCTCTAATATGCATGTCCTTGTTAGGATAAATTAACGACCTGGAAGCTGCTTCAAGTATTTGTTCAATAATTCTTTTCTTTAATGTTTTTATATCCTTATAAGGAAGATAACTAAGATATATCTGAAATAAAAAAAGAAAAAATGCAAGAAAAACCAAAAAATTCCAAGAACCTAGACTTTGAATAGCAGTCCAAATTCTTTGATAATCTCTATATCCTCCAGAAAGTAGATTAATATAAAAACCAACAACAAAGATTAGTAGAAAACTTAGAAGCCCCTGAATCCATATAAAATTAGTTTGAAGAAATTTTTTCATGTTATAGAGTCTCGTTTTTTATGACCTATTTTTTTATAATTTCTTCATTAGCCGGGTTAAAAGGTGGTGATGTAATTATTATATACTTTAAATTTCCTTTTATTGTATGTATCGTATTTTTAGGTATAAATATAAAATCATCCTTTTTTACATTATATCTATTATTTGCAACACGAACCTCACCACTACCTGATAAAATAAAGTATGCTCGATCACTGATTTTATTAATGACAAATGGATGATCACCGTTCAAATTTGCTATTACAAAATCAAAGGCCGCATTAGGATCAGATAAAATGTCATTGATTGCTAAGTTTTCATCAATTTTTCTTGTTTTCGAGTTTCTAAGTGATAATTTCATGATTTCTCCTTTCTAATTTCAATATTTCATTAAAATTGCTTCTATTTTCTTAAGAGTAGAATCAATCGAACCATTATTATTTACAATTATAAAATTATCAGAAAACATGCGTGAATATAACTTATTTATTTTGATATAACTTTCTTCATTGAAAAATAATGGATCATTTGTGGATTTGTCTTCAATTTTAATTCTTTTTAAGATCAAATCGAATTTAACATCCAGAAAGAAAATTAGATCAGGTATTGCCAGACTACTTATAATATTTTCAAAATTTTTGGAAATACCTTTCTTAATTATTTCATGATAAGCTATAGTTGAATAAAAATATCTATCAAATAGTACTCTCTTGTCTTCGCCAATTAATCTCTTAGCTAAAGATGAAGCGTAAATATTATCTGCCATATAGAAAGAAAAACGTTCTTCTGCTGAGATGATTTTTGTATCAAAATATTTACGAGCATATGAAAAAGCACCTTCTGGGCTTCTTCTATAGAAGTATTTATGTTTTTCTGAAATTATCGTTGATATAGTCGTTTTACCACTGCCATCAAAACCTTCAAATACAATAAACTTAGGTAACATTCCAGCGTTGTCAGTCTTAATCTATTCTATCTTTTAATGAAGCTATTCCCGAAGCAATGCCACAGTTGAAACCACACATACTACATTGTAGTAATTGTTCAGCTAACCTCCCTTTTGATTTAAGTGCATTCTTAGCACCCTCTGGATAAATCGTAACTGACCAGTCTCCTTTACAGCCTTTTTTCCACCTTGATATTGACATCTGTTTATCGAGAGAAAAATCTTGTAATTTTGCTAGCTCGCCACAATGAGCAGCTATCCTTGCAGAAATAATAGCTTCCTTTAACTCCTTAACATTTGGAAGCCCAATATGTTCAGCACGACTCATACAAGTTATAGCGTCTGCACCAGATGCTACAGCAATTGCTCCTGCTATAGCACCTGAAATATGATCAAATCCTAATGCAATATCAGTAGCTATAGGAAGAACTCTATATGGGACATTAAAGCAAAGTGACTTTGTTTTCTTAATAAAATGTGGAATTCTATCAATAGACACGTGTCCTAATCCTTCAATCATTACCTTTACACCACAATCTAAAGCTCTAGCTACTAATTTTTTCATAGTAGAAACTTCTGCTTCAATTAATTCATCCCAATCATCGCAAACTGTTGCAGGTCTGAAACTAGTGCCAAGAGAAAGCGTGACATTATATTTTGAGAATATATCCAATATATCATCAAAATACTGATAATAAGGATTCTCTTTACCTGTGCTTAGCATATATGAGGAAACTATTCCACCTCCCTTACTGGAAGTAGGAATTATTCTATTTGATTCATGGATTAGGGAGAGATGATCATGTTTAAATGATGCATGAACAGTAATAAGATCTATCCCTCTCTTTGCCTGCTCTTTGAGTATAAAAATAGCCTCGTCACTTCTAACGTTTCTAAATTTATCTTTTCGATGTCTGGATGCAAATTCGTAACAACCTACAGTTGAAGCCAATATTTTTAGTTTTTTCACTAATTCAGAATGGAACGATGCAATATCCCCATAAAAACTATGATCAGTAACAGCATCTGCACCAACACTCTGAGCAGCTTTAGCCTTTCTCATTTCGATTTCCAAGCTATGATGTTCAATCGAACTACCAACACTACCTATTATTAATGTTTTTTGACCCTCACCACAAATTCTTGGCTCAACATTTCGGAGTTTATTTCTGATCGCGAATGATTGCATATTATTTATTGTTTTGTTTGTCATATTTTTTAGATCTTAGAGTAAAAGTTGACTGTTGGTAAAGTCTTTGAAAAACAATAATTCTTTTGCGATCAAAGAATATCTTCCCGTCTTATTATTAGAAGATATACATTTTATTCCTTTGAATTTAATTTCATCTCCGGGAAGAAGAAAATGCAGTGAATGATCCAAAAATTGAACATCAAATACTTGTGGTGTATCATCAGTTTTCAATCTGATTTTGATAACGCCCGGATAAAGATGTCTTTTCTCAGTTGAAAACACTATCCCGTGGTAGTTTTCTATTTTGGAAATTTGTTTTGATTTCTCTAGAGTACTTAACCTCACAAAATTAGTTGAATAAGTGTAATGAAAATCAAGCTTCTTGTCGTAGAAAATTCTTGAATATATATTTCTTCTCTTAAAATGTGTTATTTTACTATCAGTTAATGAACAAAATTTGTTAACCATTACACTTTCAGGTAATTTGTTATATGCTGATTTATTATCAAAATTCATAATAAATGATTCTGCTTGGTCACAAGAAGGAAAGCCATACAACACGAGATCAATATCTGATGTTGATTTATAAATGCCAACAAGAGAAGAGCCAACGATTCCAAAATCTGTTTCAGTAACAGCGCAATGATCCAAGCAATTTTTTATCCTAATAATACCGGGATCCGATGATTCCATCATAAAGTGAACTGGATCATAATATTCTTCAATTTCATTTAATCCAATGACTCCCAAATAGATATTATAATAATCTATAAATCTTAACTCTACATTATAAAGATCAAGAACTTCCTTGAGATTATACTCTGCACCGTATTTTGGCGGTTTTATCCATTTGGTTCCATCAAACCAATATCTCAGTAGAACTAAATATCTTTCTTTTAAATGAAAATCACCAAAGATTCTATAAATACAATTAGATTTCCTAACAAAATAATAGTCTCTAAATCGGCACATTTTTAAACATATGATAATTGAAATTTATAATTATGTTAAGCTGGCTAACATATTATTATACGATCATTTGTATTAAATTGTTTAGTCATCCTTAAATGGTTTCCCATCACACAACCAGGTAAATGACTATCCCAAATATTGCCAGTTACTAATTCACTACACCAATCACAGTTACCAACAAAATCATGGATTGTCAAACACGATAAATAAAGATAGAAATTAACCTCCAAAAGGAACTACTGTTCTTTCTTCAATATATTCGCATTGGTCACAATAAGCATGTTTAGGTTCTGCCCTGGGATCCTTTAATGATTCATGCGGTCCGGTGCAGCGGTGCAAAACGTCGCTCCATCATAGTAATATACAGAATTCTGTATATTAAAGAATATACCTGAATATCTGAAATTCCATATACATCACGTAATTCTCTATGCTATATTGCGAGCCAACGATGGCGAGCATCTCTTCGCGCGCTTTCTGCATAAAAGAAGCCCCGCACTAATTTTCCCAAATAATAACAACTACCTCAGCTCAAGTTCGATAATTGTTCAAGCTGCCTACCCACCTAGCACCCCAAAAATCAGTTCGGGGTTTGGGTGAATGCCGTTAGACACGAACCTTTTATGCTGTGTTACATGATGTTACACCTCCTTCTTAACCCATGAATCCACAGATAGTGAAGTAGGAGTTCACCACATTCGAAAAACAAAATACTTTAACATTCATTCTTGGAAGTCCAACACTTTTTGTAGTTCAAGAACAAAACGCGATGGCCCGTTCTTAAAAGTCCGTCCCCAACGGTTTTGATACCAGCCAGAGTACAAGATATAAACCAGATGTCTTGCTCGGGTAAATCCAACATAAAAAGTTCGCCGAGCTTCGCTCAGTGCTTGATCAGTTCGCGCGCTCCATGAGGGCAATCTACCTTCTTCGAGGCCAGGGATTACTACTACGTCGAACTGAAGACTTTTGCTGCTATGAAGTGTATCCAGGGATATTCTGTTAGCATTGGGGCCACATCCAGCAAGGTCAGCAACGGTAAAACCCTTCAGTGGCTTATTGTCCCCGCAGGCAAAAAGCATTGAGTCAAAAGCCTCTTTTTTCTCTGGCAATTCTTCCAATAAGGATAATCGTTTTTGCAGGCACAGTCTTTTATCTAATTCTGGTAACCATTGAGCAAGTGGCATGAAAGGCTTCTGTAAATTAGCTAGTACATTGAAGAAAAAGCGCAAATTTAAAAGAAATTTCCCATCCGTAATTGTTGTTCCCGTATCGCTAAGTAGCCTTATCCAGAAATTTGAGATGTCCTTGAAGCGGACTCCGTCTTTGCCTCGTATGTCACAACACCATTGAGCTACATCCTCTAACCATCGTGTTATTGGAGTACGCTTGTAACGCTGGTCTTTTTCCCCTGCGTACTTAATTCTTCCCTTATCAAGGACTTTAATAACTACACTTGCATCGTTGCGATCTATATACAAGATAGCAGTTTCTTTTGGCTCGTATCCAGCCTTTTTGAGCTGAGGAAGAATTTCTTCAACTATCGTGACTGCTTGGTCTTCCAATCCACGTGATCGTTCAACGAAATATATTTCACCCGGATCGCTGTCACCACGACTTGATCTGTAATTTCTGGGGGTCGAGGGAGAAAGAATCACTTCTGCTCCATCAATGATCTTCTGACCACACCGATAATTAAGTCCTAGTCGAATTGATTTTATATCGCTACGTAATGCAAGTTCTTGAAGATATTTCGGATCGGCGCCAGTAAAACCATAAATTGATTGATCGGGATCCCCTACAGCAAAAATCTTTACATTGGTTTTATCTACCAAGCTGAGGACGATACGATGCAAGGGATAACCTAAATCTTGATATTCATCGATGACGAACCAAGGATAACGAGCGCATAAACATCGCCGTACAAAAGGCTCGGTCTCAATTATGTTTAAAGCAATAAGGATTAAGTCATCGAAATCTATGTATCCCCCTTCATGAAGTAGAGATTCATAGCGCTCAATGACCTCAGCACATTCTTCGTCCCGAAGCCATTGTGGGCTACTTCGATCCAAATAGGTCCGTCGGTATCGATCGAACCGTGTCTTAAATTGTGAAGGCGAGTTGGTAACGCCAACCTGATCCATTGCTTTCTGAAGATAGTCGTCTCGAATATTGGCCGGCGCAACACGTAATGGAGAGGGTAAATCAGGACGGAATAATTTGCCAAAAGGTCTAATTACAGACGAGAGGCAAAAACTGTGAACTGTACCAAGAAAAACATTCGTCCGAGGCGGCAAGCCCAGCTTTTTCAATCTATTTTTGAACTCACGTACAGCCTCATTATTAAATGTAAGACACGCCAAGCCTCTTGGAGGAGATATCTTCTCAGTAAGTAATCGTATGATTTTCAACGTTAAAGTTGCCGTTTTACCGCTCCCGGGCCCGGCTTGGACAACACAGTGATCATCGTACAGATAGGCCCCACGCTGTCTATCATTTTTCATCAATTTAGCAAGTTCTTGTTGCAGATACGTCATTAATTCTCACTCTCTAGTAAGCTGACTTATATATTCGATTGCTCCTTTAATGTATTCGGGAATCTTTGTCCCTTTTAGCTTAGGGGCCAGACGTTGCGCATATCGACCTTTGCCATAAGCTTCGATTATTCTTAGAATTTCTGAATTTTCATTATTGAACAAGGCAGCTTCGAACTTACTTTGACGAGTCTGGCCAGCTCCTAGCTCTTTAAGAGCAGTCACCATTTCCTCATTATTTCC
>SDBS01008355.1_pt1 | contig 10007 bp, 6 predicted proteins | sample 2277091 | NCBI WGS metagenome assembly SDBS01 (sample SAMN10404972, study PRJNA504765) | marine sediment metagenome | isolation source: marine sediment core GS10_PC15, 163 cmbsf | place: Arctic Ocean: Southern Knipovich Ridge | collected 2010 | reverse complement strand
CGCCCGCAGCGGATTCGCTTCGATATAACGCATTACGGTCAAATAGTAATTATTGTCCTGGACGGGGAAACTTTTATAGCGGCCCTGGTAGAGGTGGCCCATGCCAACCGTTCCGTGAGAAGCGTGAAAACGCTGGACGTGTGTAAGGGTTATCCATCGCATAAAAGAAGGAAGATCGCTGTCGTCCACCGGCCATAACAGCAGGTGCCAGTGATTACTCATCAGGCAAAAGCCGCAAATACGCATGCCGAAACGTTCGATGCCTTCTGCAAGGATCTGCTCAAAAGCAAGAAAGTCTTCATCCTTTCGGAATATCCGCAATCGGCCATTGGCGCGATTAAGCACGTGATACACATATCCGCCAAGAGTTATTCGTTTAGGACGACCCATATATTGCAAACTTAACCTGAAATGGCAATGGTGTCAACAAAAAAAAAAGTACCGGACACCTTAGTTTTCGACGGGCTCTTCGGCGGTGGCTTCTTTTGCTTTTCGCAGTTGTTCTGCGGCTGAGAGGCGATCTGGGATTTTGGTTTTTGGGGCGGGCTTTGGGCGGGCCTTTTTCTTCTCGAAGACTTTCTGGCTGCCGTCTCCTATCGACCTGAGCTTCTTGTACCGGTTCGCTAACAGGTTTTCGAGCTTGGTTCGTTTCAGGTCGCGGAGCGCCTTTATGATGTACTGCTCGACATTGTAAATTGTGTCGTGTATGTTGCGATGCGCACCGCCCAGGGCCTCGGGGATAACGGCGTCTACCAGACCGTGCCTGAAGAGTTCCTTGCCGGTAAGATTGAGAGCGTCGGCGGCGGCGTTGGCCTGTGCGCCGTCGCGCCAGAGTATTGCGGCGCAGCCCTCGGGCGAGATGACCGAAAAGTATGCATATTCCAGGATCGCCAGCCGGTCGCCCACACCGATGCCCAGCGCTCCGCCGGAGCCGCCTTCCCCGATGACAATACAGACGATCGGCACCTTAAGACGGCTCATTTCCATCAGATTGACCGCTATCGCCTGGGCCTGTCCTCTTTCCTCGGCGCCGATGCCGGGATAGGCGCCGGGGGTATCGATCAGCGTTACGATGGGCAGGCCGAACTTTTCAGCGAGTTTCATCTTGGCTAAGGCTTTTCGGTAGCCCTCAGGATTCGGACATCCGAAATTGCAGGCGATTTTTTCGTTTACGTCCCTGCCTTTTTCCTGGCCGACAATCAGGACGCGTTCGCGCCCGATCTGTCCCAGCGCGGTTACAATGGCGCAGTCGTCTCCAAAGCACCGGTCGCCGTGAAGCCGGCGTACATCCTTGACCATGTAAGTGAGGTAGTCCTGCAAAAGGGGCCTTTGCGGATGCCGCGATACCTGAACAGTCTGCCAGGGCGTCAGATTGGAGTAGAGTTTCTTGAGTTGGCGCGTCTGGGCACCTTGCAGACGGCGGATAGGCGCGGCATTATCCACGCTGTCTTTTGCCGTCTGCCGCTGCAATTGACAGATTTCGCTGTCTATTTGCGCTATCTTGTCCTCGAAGGGCAGGTACTGCAGCCCGTCGACATTTGCCCGCGAATTCGCCATCGATTTCTTTACCTGCTACCGTTGATACATGGTCTGTACGTAAAAAAATTCTGTTCACTTCAGTGAAGCAGAAATCAGCCTCGGCTGCCCGATCCTTCGGTCGCGACCGTTACACATCTTAACATATTAACAGTTTTGCGAGTTTAATGAAAGAAAAAAATTGACATCGCAGGGCCCTTGCGATAACTTTTAGGAAATGTCCAACGAGAGGTTTATTAACGTAAGGTCTGTGGTGTGAAGCAGTTACGTCAAATAACGGTGATAGGTCTGGGTCTGATAGGCTCAAGTGCAGCCCTTACAGTGTCCCGGTCGGCGGCTGGCATCAGGGCGGTGGGGTACAGCCACCGGGCCGTCACCCGACAGAAAGCGCGCGACCTGGGCATTGCCGACGAAATCTGCGACGACATCCGTGCCAGTGTGAGTGGCGCTGATGTTGTGATATTAGCCACACCCATATGCACCTTTGAAGGTATCTTTCGTGAAATCGCACCGGCTCTTCCGGATGGATGTATCGTTACCGATGTGGGGTCTGTCAAGGTTCTTCCGCATCGGTGGGCTGAGAAAACATTAGGGCGTAACGTTTTCTATGTGGGCTCACACCCTGTCACCGGCTCGGAAAAGAGGGGCGTTGAGTTTGCACGGGACGACCTCTTTGTCAACGCCCGGTGCATTCTTACCCGAAGCCCAAGGACCAGTTCGGCGGCGCTGGGGCGACTGCGAAGACTGTGGACGACCTTGGGCTGCTCGGTCAGCGTAATGACACCCGCCGAGCACGACAGGATTTTCGGCCACGTGAGCCACCTGCCTCATGTAACCGCCGCAGCCCTGATCAATGCCGGCGATCCGAAGGAGATGAGGTACGCAGGCAGAGGTCTTATCGACACGTCGCGAGTCGCATCGGGACCGCCGAGTGTCTGGACCGACATTCTTTTGACCAATCCGGAGAATATCGCCAAAGGTATCGACAGCGTGATAAAGGAGCTGACAAAAATCCAGCGGGCAATCAGGAATAAAAACGCCGGGCGCATCAAGCAACTGCTCGCACAGGCGGCAAAGAAACGCGCCGACCTGATCAAGTACAAGGTAAGGAACAAAGAACTAATGTAAGCGCCCGTAAGCTAACGACTAAATACTATGAAAATAAAGGATTATTGTGGAACACTGGCGTTTTGAGATTTGCAATCGCAGCGGTTTTGACGATGTTGGCGGGCAGGGGGTTCTGGAAGATATCAAGGAGCTGGGTATTACCTCGGTCGAATCGGTCTGTTCGGCAAGAGTTTACCTGATCGAATCTGATTTTGATCGCGCTTTCGCCGTGCGCGTCGTTGAGGAGCTGCTCGCTGATACTGTGTGCGACGAGTATTATATCGGCAGGAGCGATGCGCCCGCCGGTCCCATGGAGGTGACCATTATCGAAGTCCACCTCAAGAGCGGTGTGACCGATCCGGTTGCCGACTCGGTCGCCATGGCGATTGCCGACATGGGTGGAAAGGCCCGGACAGTCCGAACGGCCAGGAAGTACATCCTGTTGGGCACGATATCGCAAAGCCAGGCCGAGACAATTGCCCGCAGGGTGCTGGCCAACGACTGCATCGAGGATGTCATTTACGGCACCGATGAAGAACCGCCGAATCCGCACACCAGTCCGTATGAATTGAACATTGTCCGGATTCCAATCGCCGGACTGGACGACGCCGGGCTGGTCAAACTCAGCAAAGATCGCGACCTGTTTCTCGATTTGCGCGAGATGCAGACCATCCGGGATTATTACAGCGAATTGGGCCGCGATGCAAGCGACGTTGAACTCGAGACATTGGCCCAGACCTGGAGCGAGCACTGCGTGCATAAGACGCTGACAAGCAGTATCGACATGGATTTTGACGGACAGCACGTCCATTTCGACAATCTGCTCAAGGAAACGGTCTTCAGGGCGACCAAGGAACTCAACAAGGACTGGTGCATCTCAGTCTTCGCCGACAACGCAGGCGTAGTGGCGTTTGACGACGAAGACGCTATCTGCTTCAAGGTTGAGACGCACAACCATCCGTCGGCATTGGATCCGTACGGCGGCGCCGCTACCGGTATCGGCGGCGTGCTGAGAGACCCCATGGGCACGGGGATGGGTGCAAAACCCATTGCCAATACCGACATTTTCTGCTTCGGCAATCCCGATATGAAGCTGGAGGACGTTCCCAAAGGCGTCCTGCATCCGCGGCGAATTATGAAAGGCGTCGTCGCCGGCGTCAGGGATTACGGAAACAGAATGGGCGTCCCAACGGTCAACGGCGCGGTCTATTTCGATGACCGGTACATGGCAAATCCCCTTGTCTTCTGCGGCAACATCGGCATCCTTCCCAACGACAAGTGTTTCAAGAACGCCCAAAGCGGCAATCTGGTCATGGTCGTGGGCGGCAGGACCGGCAGGGACGGGATTCATGGGGCGACATTTTCCAGCGGTCAGATGACACACGAACATGAGGATATTTTCTCGCACGCCGTGCAGATCGGCAACCCGATCGTCGAAAAGAAGATGTTAGATACGCTCCTTGAAGCTCGCGATGCCGGTCTGTACGAGGCGATCACCGATTGCGGGGCGGGGGGGCTGAGCAGCGCTGTCGGCGAGATGGGCGAAAAGCTCGGCGCTGAAGTCGATCTCGAGAAAGTCCCATTGAAGTACGCCGGCCTAAACTACACCGAGATATGGATCAGCGAGGCCCAGGAACGCATGGTCATCGCAGTCAGGGACGAAAATCTCCAGGCGATTTCCGAACTGTTTGCCGCCGAGGACGTGGAAGCGACGGTCATCGGCAGATTTACCGACGACAGGAAACTCACGTTAAGATACGACGGCCAAGTCGTCGGACAACTCGACATGGAATTCCTGCATGAAGGCATCTGCAAGTACTCTCGCAAGGCGGTATGGAATACGCCGAAAACCAATGAGCCGGCGTTTCCCGCGAAGGACGATTACAACGAGGACCTGTTGGCGATTCTTTCTTCTTACAATGTCGCCGGCAAAGGCTGGATCATTCGCCAGTATGACCATGAAGTGCAGGGCGGCAGTGTCATCAAGCCCCTGACCGGTGTTAATAACGACGGGCCCGGCGATGCGGCGGTGATCCGCCCGAAACTGGACTCCGACCGGGGCATCGCCATAAGCTGCGGCATGAATCCGCTGTATGGCGATATCGATCCTTACCGGATGGCGCTTTCGGGTATCGATGAGGCGGTGCGCAACATCGTTTCAGTCGGCGCCAGGCCCGACAGGATCGCGATTCTGGACAACTTCTGCTGGGGCGACTGCCGGAAACCTGAAACGCTCGGATCGCTGGTCCGGGCGGCGCAAGCCTGCTTCGACGGCGCGATGGGTTTTGAAACCCCCTTTATCTCGGGCAAGGATTCGCTCAATAACGAGTTTCTTTGTGACGACGGCACCACGATTGCGATACCGTCGACACTGCTGATCAGTGCCTTCAGCATTGTCGACGACGTCAACACATGTATAACCATGGATGCCAAAGAGCCGGGCAACCTGATCTTCGTGGTGGGTCTCACACGGAATGAGTTAGGCGGATCGCACTATTACAAGATTCACGGCGCCGCCGGCGCCAACGTTCCCACAGTGGATATTGCAACCGCCGCCGAGACCGCCCGACGAATCCACCGGGCGATTGAGCGAAGCCTGATCGTCAGTTGCCATGACTGTTCGGAAGGGGGGCTGGCCGTAGCGCTTGCGGAGATGGCTTTTGCCGGCGGCTTCGGCATAGAGGCCGACCTGCGGGGCCTGCCATGCAGCGATGATTGCACCGCTGCCGAGCGCCAGTTGTTCAGTGAATCCAACTCGCGCTACGTCGTCGAGGTCGAGCCGTCCTGTTACGACGCATTTGCAAGACTGATGCTCAATCTCCCGTTCGGCCAGGTCGGCAAGGTTGTCCACGCGCAGAGACTTGCAATCACAACACGCCAGAGGACAACCGTCGTCGATATCGACCTCGCCCGACTCAAGGATGCGTGGCAGAAACCATTAATGTTAAGTTGAAAGTGCAGAGAGAGTATATGGAACAGGTCAAGGCCATAGTATTGCGAGCCGCGGGCGTCAACTGCGATGTGGAAACAGCCTATGCGCTGCAATGTGCCGGCGCGCAGGCGCAGCGTGTGCATATTAACAGAATGATTGAGAATCCGAATATGCTCGACGCCTGCCAGATACTGGTTTTTCCCGGTGGATTCAGTTACGGCGATGACGTCGCCGCGGGAAAGATCTTAGCCAATCAGATAGTTCACCATCTCGCCGATGCGCTGCGCAAGTTCATAGACGACGGCAAACTCGTATTGGGCATCTGCAACGGCTTCCAGGTGCTCGTCAAGGCCCGGATACTTCCCGGCTTTGGCGGCGGCTCACAAGAGTCGGCCGACCAGCCCGTCAGTATCACCAATAACGACAGCGGCAAGTTCGAGGACAGATGGGTCTGCCTCGAGCCGGCAACCAGCCGATGCGTCTTCATTGAGCCAGGCAGGCGGATTTATCTGCCCGTCGCTCATGCCGAAGGAAAAGTAGTGACGCGCGATGAGGCGATTCTTGAAAAACTCCACGCCGGAGAGCACGTCGCCTTCAGATATGTCGACTCCCAGGGATGCGAGGGACCATTTCCTGTAAATCCCAACGGTTCGGTTGACTCGATCGCAGGTCTGACGGATTCCACCGGCCGTGTGTTAGGCCTCATGCCGCATCCGGAACGTTTTGTCCACCCGACACAGCACCCGCATTGGACACGACTGAAAGACCGAAACGCCCCCGACGGGATGACCATTTTCACCAACGCCGTCAACTTCGTGCGAAGGAACTTTTAGCCCGGTTCACCGGGTGATCGGCACAGACGGATTTCACCGGTCCGCGGTTGCTTTTCGTTTGTCCATGATTTGTTCACACAGGCCAAGCAGTTCTTCGACGGTCCGGGCCAATTGATCGACCTGGCCGGTCGCGACAGTGTTTTCGACCTGGGCGGCATGCTCCATAACGATCGGAAAGCCCGCACTGCCGCCTGCGCCTTTCAGTTCGTGAATTTGCCGCTTGAGTGTCTCCATGTCGCTTTTCCGCCATGCCGCGCCAATAGAGTCGATCATCTCCGGAAGCATTTCAATGAAGATATCCAGCACCTGCACGAGTTCAGGTTCGTCAGCCAGACTGGATATCAAGACCGAGTCGTCGTAAGCCGGGGGAGGTGTTTTTTCTTCCGTCGCCGGCGGACATTGTTGGCTGTCAGCCGCATCGACGTGCGTGTCATTCAAATATCCGGCCATCACCTTTTCCAGAATCTTTCGATTGACGGGTTTGGGCAGGTACTCGTCACATCCGGCCTTAATACACTTCTCCGCATCGCCTTTCATGGCATTGGCCGTCAGTGCGATGATCGGCACGGTTATCTTCTTTTTGCGCAGCGCCTCGGCGGCCTCATATCCGTTCATTACCGGCATCTGCATATCCATGAATATCATATCGAACTGTTGGTCGCAGGCGCGGTCCACAGCCTCCTGTCCGTTTTCGACGATGGAGACGTCGAGCCCCATTTTCTGGAGCATTATCTTGATCAGCATCTGATTTGAAGGATTGTCTTCAGCGACCAGCACCCGGCCGGTAAAGGATTGCTCCTGATGGTCGCTTGTACGGACTTCTTTCGAATCAAGCTTAAGAGGCGGCTCCTCCCTCGGATTGACGCCAGCAGGTATCAGCAATGAAAACACCGAGCCCTGCCCCTGCTTACTCCTGGCCGAGACGCTGCCCTCCAGCAGTTCGGCCAGACTCCTTGTGATAGCCAGACCCAGACCGGTGCCGCCGAAGTTGCGGGTGGTGCTGCTGTTGGCCTGAGAGAATGAGTCAAAAATGATATCGAGCTTGTCCTCGGCAATACCTATGCCCGTATCCTCGACATCGAAGCGAATATAGTGTTTGCCGCCTGATTCTGAAAGCGACAGATGGACATGAACATGCCCCTGGTCGGTGAACTTGATCGCGTTGCCAATAAGATTGACCATGCATTGGCGGACCCTGGTTGGGTCGGAATAGATTCTGCCCGGCACCTCGGCGTCGTGAGTAATACGAAACTTCAGCCCTTTCCTCTCCGCTTCAGAACGCAGAAAGGAGTCAACGCTCTCAACCAGTTCTTTCAGCGAGCAGTGGACACATTCGGTGTCGAGCTTTCCGGCTTCGATTTTCGAGAAGTCGAGAATATCGTTGATCAGACCCAGGAGATTTCCTCCTGCATGGCAGATGACATTGACATAGGTTTCCTGCTGTTCGGAAAGGCTTTCCTCCGAAAGCAGGTCGCTGAATCCGATAATGGCGTTCAGTGGTGTTCGGATTTCGTGGCTCATGTTGGCGAGAAACTCGCTTTTAGCCTTGTTTGCGCGAAGGGACTCTCTGGCCATAAGATTAGCCTGCATGCTTGAGGCTTCCAATTGCCTGCTTGTCCGTTCGGCATCGGCTCTGGCTCTTTCGGCCTGTTCCATCAGTTTGACGGCTGTAGACCGCGATTCGGCAAGAATCTCATTCTGACGCTCGAGTTTTTCATTCAGCCCCCGGACTCTTTCCTGGGCCTGTTTGCGCTCTATGGCATGGTATATGGCCCGTTCGAGCAGCAGCGGCGTGATATGCTGTTTGACAAGATAATCGGCGGCGCCTGACTTGATGGCCTCAATGTCGGTGTCATGGTCCACCTGCCCGGTGAAAAGGATAATCGGCACCTTGCATTCTCTCGACACGGCCTGGCGGAGCAACTCCATGCCCGTAGAGCCGCCAAGACGGAAGTCCAGCAGACAAACGTCATAGTCGGCATGCAGGACCGCCTCGAGGCCATCTTCGAAATTCGTTATCCACTGCAAGTCATACTTCTGACGGGCAGACGCCTTCAGCATGTCCCGGGTCATGATGTAGTCATCTTCATCGTCTTCGATCAGCAGTACTTTAAGTTTGGCATTCATGCTCGTCAACCTAATCGTGTTTGCTCTCAGGCAGTTGCATTCTGTGTTGCGGCGACATGCGTTTCATTCTGCGGCAATTGGACAATCTCGAACCAGTATTTCCTCAAGGACTTCATCACCTCCACCAGTCCTTCGAATGTAACGGGCTTTTTGATGTATGAATTGACACCGAGTTCATAAGTTCGGAATATGTCCTCCTCAGCATCCGAGGTGGTCAGCACGACGATGGGAATCCGCCGCAGGTCGGCGTCTTCCTTGATTTCCTTGAGTGCCTGTCTCCCGTCCTTTTTGGGCATGTTCAAGTCCAGCAGGATCAGTCCAGGGCGAGGCGACGGCTGTTCGGCATATTTTCCCCTGTTGTGCAGGTAGTCCAGCAACTCTTCGCCGTCTTCGACAAAATAGAGGCTGTTTACGAGTCTCGCCTCGGCCAGTGCCTCCCTGGCAAGCATTTGATCGTCCAGGTCATCGTCGGCCATAAGAATGGAAATGGGGTCGTTTTGTTTAGACATTTCAAAATCCTCTTCAATTGGTTACGGTTGGCTGCGATAGTATGCTGTCGGAAGCGAACGTGAGTACGAACTCGGCGCCTTCTCCGCTGATACTCCCGGCGGTTATGGCGGCGCCGTGCCGCTCGGCGATTTTCCTGCAGACGGCAAGTCCGACGCCCGTGCCCTCGTATTCGCTGCGTCCGTGAAGGCGCTGGAACATTCTGAATATCTGCTCGGCATACTTTTCGTCAAATCCGATACCGTTGTCTTCGACAACGATCTCAACGGCGGATCCGCCTGCAGTCGCCTCTGTTGCATCTTCGTCGACAGGGCGGCTGTAGATTTTGACTGCCGGCGGTGTATCGGGCTTGTGAAACTTCAGTGCGTTGCTTATGAGATTCTGCATCAGTTGCCGCATTTGAAGCGAGTCGGCCTGGACACAGGGCAGAGGACCGACCTGAACCGTTGCTTCCAATTCTTCGATATGCACTTCGAAATCTTCCAGGACTTCGCGGACTGTCTCCTCCAGATCGACTTCTGCAAACGGCTGGGCTTTGCTGGACACACGCGAATAGGTCAGCAAGTCGTTTATGAGGATACTCATTCGCCTGGAGGCGTTTTGCATGCGATCCACGTAATCCAGTCCGGTTTCGTCGAGTATATCGGAATATTTGGCCTTTAGCCGGTCGCCGAATGCTGTGACCTTTCTAAGCGGCTCCTGAAGGTCATGGCTTGCAACGTAAGCAAAGTCTTCGAGTTCAAGGTTGCTTCGCGAGAGTTTTTCATTAAACTCGATCAAATCATTGTTAGCCTCCGACAGAAGACTCAGCAGGTTTTCTTTTTCCGTCTGTATCTTCTTGCGTTCGGCTATCTTCGCTTTCAGGGAATCGTTGACCTCGCGAAGTTGTTGAGTGCGCTCGGCGACAAGCCGCTCAATCCGCAGCGTGCGGCCGATTCCCATCAGAAAGCATAATGCCGTAAGAA
>SDBS01008354.1_pt1 | contig 10007 bp, 9 predicted proteins | sample 2277091 | NCBI WGS metagenome assembly SDBS01 (sample SAMN10404972, study PRJNA504765) | marine sediment metagenome | isolation source: marine sediment core GS10_PC15, 163 cmbsf | place: Arctic Ocean: Southern Knipovich Ridge | collected 2010 | reverse complement strand
TCAGAAGATGATGCATCAGAAAATGATGTTAAAGAAGTGTCTGATAAAGAGTGAGCGTGGTGTTTTAATCGGGCGCTTCCGATTTCGATGGAAAATCCTTCGTTCCGACGAGCTAGGATGTAGAAGCTAGGGAAGTGAATGAGAGGTTTTGATATGGATGAGCTGATTGAGTTCATCGCAAAATCATTGGTTGACGAACCATCTGCGGTCAGTGTGACCATGCACCCAGGTCGGGGTGAAACTCATGTTGAGCTTTCGGTTGCGGATGAGGATATGGGTCGGGTGATTGGCCGTAAAGGTCGTGTTGCCAACGCGATGCGCGCGTTGCTCCGCGTTGCTGCATCTCAAAAGGGAACTCGCGCGAGCCTTGAAATCTTATAGCTCGATGAGCGATCAGATCCCACCTGCACCGTCAAATGATGCCCGACAACCACCGGAGTACCTGGTTGTCGGGCATATTCTTCGGCCTCACGGCGTGAAGGGGGCCTTGCTTATTCAAAGCGACTCTGAATTGATCTTCACAATCGCTCCCGGTTCAAGCGTATTCATGGGCGAGAGCTTGCATCCTCTTACAGTGAAACGTCTTAACCCTCATCGAAATCAATTTCTCATGTTCGTAAATGAGATCGGTTCCAGGGATGAAGCAGATACCTTTCGTGGCGAAAGCCTCAGCATCCTATTTGAAGATACTGGCCCTCTTCCTGACGGAGTTTACTATCATTGGCAGTTGATTGGGATCGATGTGATCACAGAAGAAGGCGAAAGTCTTGGTGTGTTGGAGCAAATAATCGAAACCGGCGCAAATGATGTTTATATCGTGAGGGGAAGCGCCGGTGAAGAGCTGCTGCTACCGGCGATAGAAAGTGTGATAAAAGGAGTCGATCTGAAAGAGAAGCGAATGACGGTGAGCCTTTTGCCAGGCTTGATCTAGCCAACCGTTTTCACATCGAACCGGTAGATGCCCCATCCATTTCTTCGCCCAATTTTCGAGCTACCCTACAACCTAACCATCCCCGCTATGAAGCCATTTATCCATTCATAAAGGCCACATTTAATTTATGACTCCGCTGAAAAAAGGTCAATCGCAAGAAGAGGACGCCTACACTCGTTTTGAGGGTAGTTTTTTCAGTACATTTATTTTTTCCATCGAAAATTTGCCGTAATTCCTACCACTCCCAACATTATGGTTCAGACCCATTCGATGGATCTTAGCTCGTTTCCTTGTCATGATTCGATCATATTTCCCAAGGAAGATGCTCTCAAGTCGAGGTGTAAAAATTCACTATATTTAACCTACATAGTCAATTATTCTAAACAGTAAGCGATATTGATGGGGTCGTCGCTTATGTCCAAGAAAGTCCCAGTGTAATTAAGCTTCAAACCTTAATTTTAGGAGTTTTTATGCCACCTTTCCGAAGGGGAACCGTTCTCATTGCGCTGGCCCTGCTCTTCTCCCTGATCCTAATAGTAACAACAACAGCAGCAAACGCCAGCTTTCGCACTGAGGGTGAAACCTACACAGCGTCCGAGCATTGGATGGATATACTAAAAACATCCCTTGTATTCGAAACACAGGTAGAACCTGAACAAGATACATGCCAACATTGCCACATCTCAGGAACGATTGAAAACCTCTGGGTACCCCTTGCGAGATGGGGAGTATTTGGCGCTGCGGGCCTGGTCTTCGCGTATGGATTTTATCGCTCAGGGAGCGTGTGGCTAACGAGGAAAAAGTGGCGACCACTCTGGTTGAGAACTGCTGATTGGATTGATGAACGGTACCAAATTGTCGAGCCGTTGAAGGAAATGCTCTCCAAGCCCGTCCCGCTTTTCGCTACCAAGTGGATGTACTGCCTGGGTGGGATTACGTTTGCCTTATTCGTCATCCTAGGCATAACGGGAACCATGTTGGCTTTCTATTACAAACCCTCTCCCGATGAGGCCTACGCCTCGATTCAGGCAATCGAAACGCAAGTTCAATTTGGTGCAGCGATTCGTGCGATCCACCACTGGTCCGCCAATGGCATGATCATTATGACCGTCGCACACCTCCTGCGCGTCTTCATTACCGGCGCATTTAAAGCCCCACGCGAACTCAATTGGATGAGTGGAGTGTTGCTATTCATCATCACCTTCTCATTCGGTTTCACAGGATACCTGCTGCCATGGGACCAGCGAGCATTTTGGGCGACAACCGTCGGCACGGAGATTGGTGGGGGAATTCCATGGATTGGGGATCTTGCCCTGGTGTTCCTTAGGGGAGGCTGGGATGTGAGCGCAGTGACTTTGAGCCGCTTTTATGCATTGCACGTCTTAGTGCTTCCGGCGGCAATCATTATCCTTTTAGGGATGCACTTCCTCATGGTTCGGCGACAGGGAGTCGCCCGACCACTCTAATGAGGGACAAAGGACCATTTACACATGACAGAAATATCTGAAGAAGAAAAGACCATACCCTTCTACCCAGATCACATTAAGGCCGAGGCAGTTGTCGTCCTGGTGATCATCATCCTGGCGATCGCCATCGGAGTGTTCAGCGTGTTTTACCCGGTCGGCATCGATGAGCCTGCGGATCCAATGTCAACGCCCAGCCACACCAAGCCAGAATGGTATTTCCTGTTCTTGTACGAAATCCTGAAATACATCCCTAAGACCATCGGTTCAATCATCCCCTTGATAGGGTTACTTCTCTTGATGATTTGGCCTTTTATCGATCGTAAAGCGGATTCAAAGAAAGCCAGACGAAATCGTATCGTCCTTTCATTTGTCGTAATGGCCGCCATTATCCTGCTCACCCTGATCGGCGGATTGAGTTAGATGCCAACCAAAATACAAATCCATGGAACGACACCATTGAGGACCAAACTGAATGGCAGAGAACAATAACACAATTTCAAGAAGAGGTTTTTTAGACATTGTGCAAAAGATAGCTGCAGCTACAGGCCTTGCCGCCATCATCGGGCCGGCAATCGCTTTCTTCTGGCCCGCGGATCTTGAGGAAGTTCCTTCCGAGCCAGTTGCAGTAGGACCAGCAGACTCGATTCCGGTGGGAGGCTCAAAGACTGTACGATTTGGTCGTTATCCTGCAATCGTATTACATACCGAAGGTGGTCTGCGCGCATATTCCGCGGTTTGCACTCATTTCGCATGTATCGTCACCTGGGATCCGGAGAACAACTGGCTCGCTTGCCCGTGTCACGAAGGCTACTTCGACCCTTCAGATGGGAGCGTCATTTCTGGGCCTCCGCCTGCTCCATTGGAACCCATTCCCATCTTCAACCAGGGTGGAACACTCTTTATTGGGGGTGAAATGTGACGGCTTCCAGCACCGCAACACCTGATCAAACTCTCAAGAAATCGCCGCCAAGAGGCTGGTGGGTCACGTTACGTGATTTGTTCATTAACGTAATCGTCCAAAAACGGATTTTGAAAAAGCTCTACCCTGGAATTATGCACCTCATGCTTTTCTGGGGCATGACCATACAGATCCTTGGAACGATCATCAGCCTTCTCCAATTTGAGCTCTTCCTGCCATTCTCGGTACCTTTTCCGCGCCAGAGCTTCTATCTTGCCTTTGAACTGGTGATGGATGCTGCTGGAGCGATGATCCTGATTGGCGGATTGATGGCCATCTTCCGGCGGTTGGTCTTACGGCCGGACGAGCTCGAAAATCGTTGGGATGATTGGTATGCAATCGCCATTCTGATGCTGCTCCCGATACTTGGATTCATTACCGAAGGGCTGCGAATACAGGCTGCCAACCCGGATTGGCGCATCTGGTCGCCTATCGGGAACATGGTTGCCAATTGGATTTCTACATTGGGAATTAACGCTCAAACCGCAGATGCGGTCCACCAAACTTTCTTCTGGGCGCATATCGGCACAGGGCTCGTGTTTTTTGCCAGTATTCCATTCACAAAACTGCGCCATCTTTTCACTGGCCCCTTGAACATCCTACAGCGCCCCACCCGCTCGATGGGAGAAATTGAATTCATTGAAAATATCGAAGAGGTGGAAAAATTAGGTGCTGGTCAGATCGATGAATTCTCGTCAAACATACTCCTGGCTTTCAACGCCTGCGCTCAATGCGGTAGGTGCGAAGAAGTTTGCCCGGCCACTCTTAGTGGAATGCCGTTGTCACCCAGGGCTGTTATTCGGGATCTTCGTGATGAGGTGCAACATGCCCTTGTATCAACCAATGGCAATGAGGTACACGCGTTGGCGGGTAATGTTATCGACACAGAGATACCCTGGCTGTGCACCACATGTGGAGCCTGCATCAATGTCTGTCCCATGTTCATCAACCCAGTTGACGCCTTAGTGGAAATGAGGCGTTATGCAACCCTCACAACAGGCGATATACCTGGTCCTGTAGGAGAAGCGTTGATGGGGATGGAACGTCGCGGTAATCCGTGGAGCATGCCAAAGGAATCTCACGCGCCATGGGCAAAGGAACTGGGCGTCCGCGTTCTCGCTCCAGGCGATGAAACGGATGTGTTGTTGTTCATCGGATGTGCCTTTGGTTATGACGCCCGTTCTCAACAAGCGGGAAAGGAATTCATAGCGCTTCTTCAGAAGGCCGATGTTGATTTCTCCATCCTAGGACCCGAAGAAGGATGTTGTGGTGAAACCGCACGCAGACTTGGCCACGAATACCTATTCCAAGTTATGGCGCAAAAGAACATCACAGTTCTAGATTCTGTCAAATTTAATAGGATTGTCACCCCATGCGCTCATTGCTTCAGTACGTTAAAGAACGAATACCCTCAATTGGGAGGTGAGTACGCGGTAATGCATCACACAGAATTATTGAATGAGTTGGTCGAATCCCGGCAGCTTGTGTTTTCAGCGAATGGAACCGATATCACCCTCAGTTACCATGACTCTTGCTATCTTGGTCGCTACAACGGAATCTACAATCAACCCAGGGAATTGCTGAATTCCATCCCCGAAATTAAAACCCTGGAGTTCGATCGCCGAGGTGAAAATGGTTTCTGCTGTGGTGGCGGCGGTGGACAAATGTGGATGGAAACCGACCCAGACACCCGAATCAGCCATCGCAGGCTGGATCAGGTCATTGAAAACGGGGAGAGCAATACAGTCGTGACGGCATGCCCCTACTGCTTGATTATGCTCGATGACGCCATTCGATCCAAAGCTGTTGGAGATACGATACAAGTACTGGATATTGCTGAGGTACTTTCTCAGCATCTGTAGTGGTGAGGGAGTTTCTGAAAGGAAGTCGCAAGATGGCACTGCATAGTTTATTCCATGTAGCGGATGGCAATCCAATCCATACTGTTCGTGCCATCCTTCGAGCCCCTCTTGAGAAAGGCAAATTAGATGCCTTCTTCCTGCCTGTTTGGGATAAAACTACCCGGCAGCCGGCGCCATCGGTAATCACATCCCCCCAAGAATTTGAGCATGCTGATCCCTTTGCACCGGTAATGTTGTGCAACTCCGCCCCGATGGCAATTAGGGAAGTTGAGCAAAATCCAAACCGCCGCATGGGAATCGTCCTCCGCCCTTGCGAACTCAGATCTTACCATTCGATCGTAGAAGAGAAAGATTCAAAATCAGAAAACTCAATCCTAATAAGCATGGATTGTTTAGCAACATTTCCAATCCATGATTTCGACTGGCGCCTGAATAAGGCTCAAGATCGAGATAGGTTATCAAGAACAGCACTCCATTTCGCTGCCCAAGGCGGGCTTCTTTTCAGTCGATATCGAGCTAGTTGCCAACTATGCGAGCAGCCATTTCCTGAAAAAGCCGACTTACATTTTCAGCTCTTCGGTATTGAAACCAGCAAACACATCGTTGTAAAAACGAAGGGTGAAGAAACCCTAAGTGACCTTGGTATGGATTCAATTCCGGCAGAATCGGTACCGGAGGAAATTTTAGAGCGCCGCGCTCAGACACTCGAAAGACTATTGGGCTGGCGAATGCAATCACAGGCATATGCTTTAGCACATTTATCTCCGGAACAAAAAACTATGGAAGGGCTCATCGAACATCTACGAGGCTGCAGCGCTTGTAGAAATTCGATCGCGGTGCATTGTCCAATTTTTAAATTGGATTGGCTTACGAATACGGAAGTAGATGAAAAATTGGTATTAAAAAAATGGTTAGGACACTGTGGCGGCTGTGGCATGTGTGACCACGCGTGCCCTGAAGATTATCCAATCTTTATAATCATCGCATACCTTAGTAGATCGCTAGAAGACGCCTAATCCATTCCCTATTTATTACAAATCTTCGAAAGGTTGGCTGATCCTGGATTGCGCGATATCCTGCTCTTCCATTGCGGTCCCTCCCAACCAGAAACACCCTATGGTCCTACCTGAACTCCATCGTCTGATACTCGGTGGCCTTTTTGTCAACATTTCACCCCCAATTCTTTTACAGACCAGATCTTGAATTTATGAAGTAGTTGAAAGACATGCTCGGAATGAGGCGAATCTCTTCAACTTGTGATGGTTCGATAAAATAAAGGCAGTTCGTCAACTTGAGATTTCGAGAACTTGAAGGCTTTCTTGGTTCTTTCGATAGCGTTATTGAGGCTTTGCTGGTCGTTGGCATGGATGGTGAATAGAGCTTCGTTTTCCTCAACCTTATGTCCAACCTTTTTATGAACGACTATTCCAACAGAATGGTCAATTGGATCCCCTTTGCTTTCACGACCAGCCCCAAGCCTCATTGCACTTAGCCCAATCTCCCGTGCATGGACCTCACGTATAAAACCACTTTCCCACGAATCAACTGTTTCGACGTAGCTCGCGGTGGGGATCATGTCGGGGTTATCTAAATATTGATCGTCGCCCCCTTGCGCCCGGATCAGAGTGCGGAATTTCTCCAACCCGCTTCCATCTTCCAACGATCGGGCACACTTGGCTTTCGCCTCATCAACGTCGGTCGATCGCCCGGCGAGCACCAACATATGTGCTGCAACAACCAGGGAATGTTCACTAAAATCATCAGGTCCCCCACCCTTGAGAGTATCTATTGCTTCCCGCACTTCTAATATATTCCCAACGGCATTCCCCAAAGGCTGGTTCATATCTGAGATCAATACCGTAACCTTTTTCCCGAAACGCGTACCAATGTCAATCATACGTTCCGCTAGTTCAGTAGCTTCATCGATGGTTTTCATGAACGCGCCAAGACCCACTTTTACATCCAAGACAATGCCTTGCGCTCCGGCTGAAATTTTCTTACTCATCACTGATGCGGCGATCAACGGCGTGGAGGGGACCGTGCCAGTGACATCTCGGAGTGCATAAAGTTTCCCGTCTGCTGGCGCCAAATCTGCTGTTTGACCACTCAACACAATTCCGATCTCTTTCAACTGCTTGAGAAACTCATCTTTGGTCAATTCAATCCGGTAACCTGGGAAGGACTCCATTTTATCCAGCGTGCCACCTGTGAAACTTAAACCTTTACCGGACATCTTTCCCACAGGAATACCATTGGCTGTCACGATGGGCAAAACAACCAGCGTTGTTTTATCCCCCACGCCACCGGTCGAGTGTTTGTCAACGGCAAAGGGGACTACACCACTCAGATCAAGCTGCTCGCCGGATTCAATCATCGCTTCAGTGAGATCACCGGTCTCTCTCTCAGACATCCCTTTGAGTACAACCGCCATGGCCCATGCCGAAACTTGGTAATCAGGTATAGTGCCCTCAGAGAATCCTCGCAAAAAGAAAAAAATTTCTTCGCGCGTCATCTCATATCCATTCCGTTTTTTCACAATGAGGTCGACTGCACGCATGATTACACTCCGTGAGGATTATACACATCCTTCCCAAGATGCAAGATACCATCCATTATTAAATAGCTTTCAAACTTAATATTCAGCCAGAATAATCCAAAATGCTATAATTTCTACTAGTGTTAATAACAATGGGCATCTTATTGATGGGTAGAATATTGAAAACACAGTCGCCATTTATGGCCATAAAATAAGAACGAGGCCGCTTGAGGGTGAAGATGACAAAGGTTGATCAACTATTACATAACGCCATCGTTGTTACCATGGATGATGAATTTCGGCACTTTCCGAAGGGCTCGATTGCAGTCAAGGGTGATGAGATTGTTGCAATCGGCGATACGCAGGAAATTCTAGATACCTATGAAGCGAACGATGTTCTAGATTGTTCCGGCAAGGCAGTAATTCCCGGCCTAATCAATGCCCACACACACACATCCATGACCCTATTACGGGGATTAACAGATGATCAGCGACTGGATGTTTGGCTGCTTGGTTATATGATGCCGGTGGAGCGTGAGTTCGTCTCACCTGACTTCTGTAAATTGGGGACGTTGATCGCTTGTGCCGAAATGATTCGTGGTGGTGTCACTTGTTTTGCCGATATGTACTACTACGAAGAATTCGTAGCAGAAGCGACCGCAGAAGCTGGGATGCGAGCAATTTGCGGTCAAACTGTGCTCAAATTCCCTTCTCCTGATGCAGATTCTTACGAAGATTCAATCAAATCTGCGCGTGAATTTATTCAAACCTGGAAGGACCACGATCTCATAATCCCAAGTATTGCCCCACACTCAGCCTATACGACCACGGAAGACATACTTCGCCAGTGCGCTGAAATTTCCCTTGAATTCGACACACCTCTACAAATTCACATTGCAGAAACCCTTCAGGAACAGGAACAATGGCGCGAATCGAATGACATGCCCGTTGTGCCATGGTTAAAAAAACTGGGACTATTTGAGGCAAAGGTCATTGCTGCCCACTGTGTCCACATCGACGAGGGAGAAATCCACACGTTAGAACATTCCCAAGCCGGGATCTCACACAACCCCTCCAGCAACCTTAAGCTTTCTTCAGGTTTCGCGCCGGTTGAACCAATGCTCACTTCTGGACTGAATGTTGGTATCGGCACCGATGGTCCAGCGTCAAATAACGATCTCGATATGTTCGAAGAAATGAGATTGGCCTCTTTTGTGGCCAAAGCAACCACCGGTGATCCCACAGCTCTCCCAGCGCGAACCACATTTGCTATGGCCACCATCATCGGTGCAAAAGCGCTCCATATTGACCACCTAACTGGTTCCATCGAAGTTGGGAAGAAGGCTGATTTAGCAGTCGTGGATCTCTCGGGGTTACACACTCAACCACAATTCAAACGCGATCCCGACTCTATTTATTCCAGGTTGGTGTACGCAGCAAAATCCACTGATGTGTCGCATGTGATGGTTAACGGCAAATGGTTGATGACTGAGAAACAACTCACAACTATCGATGAAGGGCCATTACTCGCTGCTGTTGAGACGTATGCCGCGAAGATCGATGCTTTCCTCACTGAACGAGAGGGGTCCGTGCTTTCGAAGCTAATCGCCATCGGCGAAGCAGTACAGGAAGAGAGCTATGAGGTTCAGATCAAGGTTCGGCTTCCGGATCCAGATCCAATCATCGCCAAGCTTGATGCAGGAAACTTTGAGATTATTCGCAGCGCGCATTACCTTGAATACGACACATATTTTTCTTTTATTGATCAATCCCAAGGTCGCCTACGGTATCGCGAAGATGAATTCATTGATGATAAGGGAAAGGTGTTTAACGTTCGTTACCGCTTAACCCTCACTGGCCCTGCGGCCGAGCATGCCTATCCAAATTTTGTCCTGCTCTCCCGCTCACGCTTCATCGCTCCCGCGACGCACAGTTTGCGCTTTTACCGCGAATACTTCAAACCTGAATCGGAGATTAAAATCAAAAAGGATCGTTTACGCTGGCTGGTTCGACATAAGGATGAATTATTTTTCATCAATATCGACCGAGTGCTGCAACCTGAAATTGAGGGTTGTTTCCTTGAAGTTAAGAGCCGTACCTGGTCTCGAAGAGATGCTGAAAGCAAGGCCGAATTAATTTCAGAGCTTGTTTCTGAATTGGGAATTTCGGATCCTGTTCCCGTAGAGGTTGAGTATCCGGATCTTGTTGCTGTGACGTGAGATTGTGACTGAGAAGAAACCGTAGGACAGGTTTC
>SDBS01008353.1_pt1 | contig 10008 bp, 6 predicted proteins | sample 2277091 | NCBI WGS metagenome assembly SDBS01 (sample SAMN10404972, study PRJNA504765) | marine sediment metagenome | isolation source: marine sediment core GS10_PC15, 163 cmbsf | place: Arctic Ocean: Southern Knipovich Ridge | collected 2010 | reverse complement strand
CAACTTGGCAGCCAGCAGAATGCAATGGTTTCAACATGAACTCTCGATATTTTTGGCCAGCTAGAATTACTATTTTATCTCCAGCACTCAGCTGGGGTCGCAGATCTTGCATCACTTTTATTGACCAGGTGCGACGCTTGGTTACATACATATTGTTCAAGGTTTCGTTATAGGGTTCGATGATGGCGCTTGGATCAACCAAACCATACTTGGCTGACAGGATATACCATTTATCCGAGATAAGTTCCGCATAGGCTGATGCTTTCTTGAACCAATCTGAGATATATAAGTCACGTGCCACCATTGGTCTTTTGTTTTTCTTACTAACACAGGCGACAAGCGCTATAGTTTTGATGATAAAATTTTCCCTCCAATTCTCTTTTCCTCAGTAACAAAAACCTTCTCTAACCTCACCATTGAAACCATCAGCATTTCTTGAAGTTCAGGCTAGTGATCGTTGTCTTGGGGGCCATGGAGTCGGTAATGAACTTTCTATAGTCTGGAAATACACGTATATATATCCTCTGAATACCAGCTTACTATCAAAACAATGAGATTATTTAATTCCATACTTGAACGGTCTTATCAAAGTGAACCCTCCTGGTGCGACTTGTTGAAATAATTCGCTGTTGCTCCCAGGATTATCCTTTCGATGTTTATAAAGGAAGGCTTTGTATGTACCATCACTAAATCCAGGGCAACTTTTTCGAAATTCGGTTTCTCCAAATGGTTCTTTCAGATGACCTTTTTTTACAGCAGTTACTATAGCTCGATAGACTTTATGTTTTGGCATTGGCTACTGCCTCATTTATGGTCTCCATGAGGGGAGCTATATCAAGAAATGACTGCCATACATCACTAACAATTTTATCCACCCATTCATCTGGTTGGTTATACATTTCCGTGAGGAACTCTGGCGAATATATCTCTTGGTTGTAAAAGCCCCACATAATAATATTAATATCTTCATGGACCTCTTCAATTCCAAAAGAAATTAGTTTGCTAGTTAAGGTAGTCAATGCAGGATGCATGAAATTTGCAGGTGCTTTTGTCCATCTCACTCCCCATCTAAGTCTATAATTCGTCTCAAATGATCCTTGTCCAAACCTCAAAGAGAGGAATGGGAAGTTTGAATCGTCTGGTAATATTGGAATGAATCTATTATATTCCCAACCCTCACGATGTGCTTTAGCACTCAGTTTTATTTGGTATTTCCATCTTGCAGATAGTTCAGAATCAACTAATCTTCTCTTTATATTCAAATTAAAATTTTTCCAGAAAATTGGGTGAAGAGACCGCTTTAATCTTTCTACATAATTTGCGATTTCTAAGGCTACCGATAATTTTTGAGGTTGTGTAAGAAATTCAAAAACAGTATCATCAGATAACATTGAAACCTCCGCATAAAGGACTGATTTGGATTGAATCGTTTTTCATAATCTATAAATAATACTCATATATTGTCTAATGGTTTCTCGAACAACGGGGGCTTGAATTTCTGGCATGGTTTTCTGTAGCCACGAAAAAATATCATGGTGATATGAGAGTCGGAAATAATCATGACCTGAAGCTGTAATCGACTGTTTTCCTCGAATTGTTAAATAGATCAGGGCTTGGGTTGGAAATTTCCTTATGTGCAATTTCATATATTCCTGATAGCGTGCAAGTTGGCGGTCTTGCTCGGGCGCATCTATTTTATTTTCAATAACAATAAGAGAACTAAGCATATGATTTAAAATCTTAATGTCCAACCTGCCCTCTTGAACACTCTCTTCTGTGTAGATATTCCAATGTTCTTGCTCCAAATCGGATCGAAAAAACGGGAACGTGTCATATTTCAATTTACAGTCTTCAATAAAATTACGAAGGAATAGATCTCCTTGACCGTGGGTGCCTGCTGGATTTAGCAATTCAGCCAAGAATTTGGAGTGTGTTCGAACTTCATCTCGAGTAACTCTAAGTAAAGAAAAAATGTTAAAACTAGGTGCGTCGAAAGGGGCTTTTTCATTTGCTTCATTTCTAAACTGGTCAAAATCTGATATGAGACGTTTAAAATCAAGTTTCAATGCTTCTACTTGCGCTATCCGATTCTCGAAAATGGATTGCCTATATTCCTGCAAGAAATTATCTATTTGTTTAAGTGATGTTGTGTTCATAAGTGCATATTCCGAATCAAAATCATTTGGCGCTTATTGATATTTATTAAAAGAATTGAAGTTATCAAGGAGTCCATTGCCAAGATTTCATTTTTTTACCTCCATATTCTTGAGATCACTTTTCTTGTTCATCTATCCACGTACCCAATATCTTGCCTCCGGTATTCTTGGCTATTTCTCCTAGGTCACTTTGAGATCACGATAAAAAGCCATCCGCAAGTGGCCATTATTCTGGATCAAATTCATCAAGCCAGCCACTATTTACGATTTTGTTAAGCAGAATTAACCGGTTCCGACTTTGACAACCAAAAAATGGTGGAAAACGTTTGAATGCAGATAATCAACTCGCCTTTTTTGTTTTTTACAGCAAAAGGAACTATCGCTTAGTTTATGATTTATGGTGAGTTAATAGAACTAAGCCAGTGGTTGTGCTCTCAACTGAACGAGTAGAGAACAAATTTGCTGTGCTTGCGGTATCGGGAGTTCTTCGTACATTCGCTGAACGATGATCTTGGCCACACTCGCAGCGGGAGGACATGCATCTACTAGCTTCTCAACAGTGTTGCAAAAACCTTGAATAGTTTCATCGACTGATTGAGAAGAAAGATGAAGGTTAAGAGCCGAATCGAGCAGGAGTCCAAGTATTCTGTCTTGCTCACTCAGTGTTTCTTCATGTGTACTTGTTTCTTGCCCCTGGTTATATAGAAATTCTGCAACATTTACTATATCCTCTTCCAGATGTTCACGAAGATTGTTATCATCAAAATGTATGGATTGGTATGAAGCAGTGTGAATCGCCAAGATGCCAAGTCCTAAATCGTCCTCTACCAGTCTTAGAAAATCAACTTGAGACAGGAGTGATTTAAGAGGTTCCCTAATATGATCATGGGGAGGATGGCCACCTAATGCCGCATTAAGGTAATACCAACTCTCAAGATCATTATTCGACTCAAGGAGTCTGTTTACTGCTTGTTCAACCAGTGAGTGTAGAGAATCCGATCTAATGAAGTTAGCCGCCTCTTCATCCAGAACAAAGGAAGACAGCTTATCATAGTTATTTCCCAAAAAGGAGTCAAGTGAGTTTATCGCTCTCGATAAATCTCTTAGTAATGTTGGATCAGGTACTCGTTGCTCATTGCCTTCAATAGTAATCTCTTCATAAAGTATTTGCTGCATACTTGGATCAATAATTTCTTCAAAGTTCTCACTCAGACAATAGGACAACCCGGAAAGAATAAACCTAGCCCTAGTAATATAGCGAGGGGCAGCAATTTCGTACCAATATCCAAAATCCAGCTCAAACAGATCTGAGGTTGGTTGATTCCTCGAGGCGCTAAACAAATCTCTCAGCCAATCGCTAGGTGCTCCTACTGCTTTGAATATCGAGAAGAGCTGATTTGCATGTGACCATGCCATCAGTAGTTGGAGATGAATGGGCCAAGTTTTCATCTCCGACCATTTCCTGAATTCATTATACGTCCAATTCAGTAGCATAATGAATGCATCAAATTCGGCCTCATCTTCTGTTAGAAGCCTTAATATTGTCCATTTTGCTAGGCGACGACTTGCTGGTTCATGCTGGCTTAAAAGGATCAATAGGTGTATTACATGTATCCTGGCTGTAGGTGAGCATGCCATTGAGGTAAGTTGCTTGATTAAAGACCGCTGCTCTTCCGCTGAAAGCTTTAGAACTGTTTCTATCAGAGATTTCGGGAGAGGCACAGGTAATCCAAATAATCTGCCCAAAGTCGATTGGAGATCTCCCTCACGAATTAAGACTTTGGCGGCAATTTCAAGCGCATCTTGAAGATCTAAGTTTATCCCAGTGTTAAGGTCTAACCTGTAGTGTTGAAGCAAAGCCTCAGCATTTGGCGGAAGTAATACCTCAAGTTGAAACGCTTGTCGTTTACTTAGTTCCTGATATAACCGCCGGTAGTAGAGGACAATGCTTCTATCTCTCCTAATATTAACCGCTTCGATTCTTTTATCGAGCCTCTCTATTGTTACGATTTCAGCGATAATTTTACTGAGTGTGTTATCGTCGCAGTCAAACCACTGACGATTTTGCCGTAAAATTTCTTCGCGGTCACCTACTGAATCGACCAGTAGTGCGAATGCATCGTCCTGGATCTGTAGATTTTCATTACTACCTGGATGTTTGAAGCAGATTGCTGGATGATTGGTAGTTCCACAAGACCAGATTGTGATTAGGTTCCGCTTGTCTAGAGTGCGAATTTTTGCTTGATGTCCTTTCAATGCTTTTGCAATTGCTTGCCAGTATATTTCTGGTTCAAATAGGAGGTCTCCAATTTGAATTACCGTTTGGAAACCCAGTTGCTCCATGAACTCTGTGTCAGAATCCATGGCATTGCCAATTGAGGCGGGAAGGTCCTTGAAGAATTCTTGCAGCACCATCATTGCTGTAAGCCTATGGGTTTCATCAGGGTAAGTCTTTTCAAGTGTGAAAACTGAATTCTTAAGGATCTCTGCTATTGTTTGTGCGAGATTTGGGTTAGATTCAAGGCGAGGTTTCAGTACTCGATTGTAAAGCCATTCGAAATATAGTTGTCGCTTGGATATGCCTTCTCGTTTCTCCGGTGTTATGCTAATAGCTTGGCCAATAAAACTGGAAAGACTGACAGCCACAAGGAACAGATCATCCTGTTTCGGTCTGCGCCATGATATGAGGTTTGACATACTGAGATGATCTACAAACAGGTTATTTAATAGCCATTCCGAATACAGCCGGCACTGGTTTTCAGTCAAATCATTGGATGACCATATTTCGATGACGCCACCAACAATTGCGCGATTCAGCCCCAAAAGGAATTCAACCTCTCCATGCTGATTTTGAGCCCCCTCGGGCATTGGAGGGCGCTGAAGTATTTTGCCTTGAATTAAGCAGGTCGCGAGATACTGCCGTAAGATTGTAAGCTCCTCAGTCTCGACGAGCCTGTTGTTATCTATCCTTGCTTGTTGGAGATGGTAAAGTAGCTCGTTAGCTTGGATTGGTATAAAGCGGATATTTGCTGTTCTCATATTATGGAGCTTTCCATAATAAACATCTTGGCGTATCACTCCGGCGCTGACGAGCACCTTTAATATTTCGTTGATACCGATAATCGGGACCGCATCACGTCTTGCATATCCATTCAGAGAACGGTCATCTATCCAGATTACATCACCTTCTTGATATTCAAATCTCATTAGGGTTAGGAGACAACCCAAGGCTGGATTCGTGGGATAATCCTCTTCTTGTTCCCCAGTAACATCAAAGGGTGCTTGAATAATCTCATAAATACTGGCATCTATTCCCTTACTTATTCGTTCTCTTAACTTGTCTAGCCATTCTGCAGTTTCCGACAACCTTTGATTCGTGGCTAGACCAGCTTGAATCTGTTTAAAATAGTTGTGTCCTATGAATATCTTGTAGCGCTTACATATGAGATCAAGTATCCCAGTTGATGCTAGGATTTCAATAGTATTGCCATAACAATAGATAGAAGAACCATTGGTCGGAATTTCCTGGCTTTCAACCTTCAATCCTTGATCCCCTAACTCAATAATCGCAGTGCTATAAGCGTTTTGAGATAATGGCCCTTGTTGTCTCAAGGCATCAATAATCACACGGCAGTTTATAAGCACTTTCTCGGCCCCATCCGGTAATTTTGCGGGTGAATCGGTATGGCTTTGTTTTTGCTTGGGTAAATAATCTAAGATATACCCTCCCTCTTTCTGTGCATGATCAAAAAGAGCGATCCACTCTTTACCTAGTTCATCAACAAGTTGTTCAGTTAGTTGCCTCCCAGACAAATCTAAATTCAGCACTTTTATCGAGTCTTGATTCACTAACCGTTCAATAATTTCGAGGCTTTCCAGGCGAGATGGTTGATGGTGGGTGAGTTTTTCTCGCATTTCAATCAGAGCATGTATTGTTAGAGCAGGAATCCGGAGAGGTTTGTAGATTTGTTCTATTGCAGTAAGTATTTCGAAATGAGCAGCCAGAAGTAGAGCCGTCGGATCAAGATTTAAGCGCCAATTTGGCTGTTCATCTGGAAAACCCTGCATAAGAGCGCGCCCTCCATGACGAGCAAGTAAATAGCCTTGTTTCAGAGGGTTGGGTTGGCCTTCATTATTTGTAAGATGGAGATGATATAGATTGGCTATGGGTATACCAAGCCGTTCTGCGATGATATGGATAGGAGCTTCGCCTTTTTGATAAAGATCATTTAGGTAAGTTTCGTTATCATGTTGTTGAGCGATCAAATCCTTTATGTCTTCAAGAGTAGCTATCTGAATTCCACCTTCACCTTGTGCTCCAAGCGCTGCAACCCGCATTGCAATGGGTGGCACCTCTTTATCCAATCCAAGTTGATATCCAAGGTAGAGAGCATCACCAATCAACGAGTCAGGCAGGTCGATAACAGCTTGTCTCCACAGATCTCTTGCGAGCTCTTGATCCTCCCAGTGGAGCATTCGCGCTATCCGCAAACAGACCATCGGAGATAAAGTGGGACGCTTGTAAAGATCACGTGCGATTAGAGCAACCCTGCTAAGATCGCCCTTCTCGAAATATAAATCTACGAGTGTTAGCAGATAATCAATGGATGGATTCTCTCGAGCATTTTCTTCAGCTTCAAAAATTGCATCTAGAAGAATACCCAATCGATGCATGCAGGATATTCGTAGTTGCTTGAGGGTCGGGGGTAGGTTTCGTTGTCGATATAAACCCTGATGTTCATTTAGTAATTTGAGGCAGAATTCTATTTCACCAGAGTTATATGCGGAAATCGCAGCTATTCTGAGCACTTCTCCAGTAGCTATTTCGCGAATAAGTTCTTCGGCTTTCTCAGAAACATATCTCCAATTTTGCTGCTCTGCCATTATATGGCAGCAATCTAACAAATAATTGGGATCTCCTGTTTCAGAATAGGTTTGCTCAAGTTCTTGAATGAAAGGCTCCCAATTATTATCCCGTTTTGCAATGGCATGTAGGGCGGGAATTCTTGCTGGGCTTAATTTCTCTGGAAACTTCGATTCTTTAATCACCTTTAGTGCATCCTCAGGTTTGCCTCGAAGCACCAAGGTTTGTACATGCCAAAAAGTCCATGCTTCTTCAACCTGTTGTTCTTGAAAAAGCTTTCTGCTGCGATCAAGTAGATATAGAGCGCCTTTTGCCTGTCTATTTGATTGGTAAATATTTACGAGCGCAAGAATATGTGGGATAGTAGCTGAGTTGTCTTTGACCAACTTTTTTAGAGCTTTTTTGCTTGGCTCTAAGTCAACATCCAGCCTTCTGCCTATAGCCCAAGCAATTACGCGAAACTCAGTGGGATCCTTTTCCAGAATTGCTTTGCATTGGTTAGTTGCATCATCCTGTTTCTCAGAATCATTTATTGTGCAGGCCAATTGCCATACTTTTAGTGATTGGCGCTCTGCTTCAGGCTTACCAGGCATTTCCCCAAGTTCATGGAATGTAACTGAGGCCCTTTGGAAACGTGCTATGCTTTCATCATCTGTCTTTACTAACTCATCTGGTATCGGCACAGGCCACTGAATAAACTGGTTTTGTAAAGCAGCAGGTGAAACCGCGCTGTAATAATCCACGATTGCCCTTGTGAAGCGTACACTCTCCCAATCCGGAGCAATAATTTTCGCTTTCTGAATTTCGACTTGAGCCTGGTTAATTGTTCCATTCAGAATGTAAGCGAGAGCTCTGAGGCGATGGGTTTCCGCATTAGGATCTAAACCTAAATTTGTAAAGTGTTCGTTACTCAATACTCGCTGGCATTCCTCAATGTTCCCAAATTCTAGGAGAAAGGCAACTCTCAGATTAATACTATCTATGTCATTCTTGCCCTTAAGAATTTCGACAGCTGCATCTGGGCCTGTTTCACGAAATGCAATTAATGCACGTAGCCTCGCATCATCATCTTCAGGATATAGTTCATGAGCTTGATCAGCCAAGCTTTTTGCTTTGGTTATATCCCTTGTTAGATTAAGCTCAAGACCCGCTTCAAATTTTAAAACTTTCGCTTTTACCGTAGGTGATAATGCTTCCCATTTATCTACATTTGACTTTTGTTCATGCAGCCACTTAAGTACTTCTTCTATTCTTCCTTCACGCCACGCTTGTCGAATTTCTTCCAAACGTTTTTCGGTATCTACTGTCATGGACTTAGCCATGCGATCTAAATGATTGACTAATGCTCGATCAACAAGAACTGATGCTTGCTCCTCTCCAACTTCTTTTGATCCGATTTGGAAGTTAATATTTGTTACATCACCATGAATATTCCAACCTGGTTGATAAAATCCGCCTTCAATTTCAATATCCCCAATCTGGACAGGGCTTTGAATTGTTATTTGGCGTTGATTGATTATTGTCCAAGCACCTGGTTCAGGCTCAATCTCTGGCTCTATATCAAAAGGTAAACCTTTTGGTTTTATGTTCCCACTGGCATAATACGCCAGGACGAAATTATCTGCCTGTTCAAAATGAAGAACAGGATGTTGTTTGTCATTCGTACGACTTGGAACAACTTCGCGAGTATGTAAAGCAAGATCTGCTACTCGCACATAACCATCCTTTTTTGCAACACCAAACCCACAAAGAGCTTCGATCAGTGCTAGTGTAAAAGCACTGTAGGGTTTACCGGCGTAAGAAAACTCGTCTTCTCCCGATGAAGCAATTAATACTCGCCCACTTCCCGTTTCCAATAAATCTAAAGCTTCTGGAGGTAAAGGTGACTTAGAATATTTGATGCTTAGTGCCTTAGATTCTCCAACACCACCTGCATGACAACAATCTAATAGTACAATCAATTTTTTAGCTGGTATGGATTTGAGTTTTTGAGCGAATTCTGCCCCACTAATTGCTGTAGTTGTCAGTTTTGCTGTGTTATATCCATAGGGCATCAGGTAATAATGTTGCCCAACTTGGGAAGAAACTTGGTATCCATGACCAGAAAAGTAAACGATAACTGTTGCATTAGTATCGGATACTTGTGCTAGCTTGTTCAAAGCTTTCAGAATGTTTTCTCGTGTAGCATTTTCGCTTGTTAGAAGATTTACTTGAGAGGCTCTATAAGCACAGCGCTCAGAATCCAGTAGAATATCTGCAATTCCTTTAGCGTCGTCGATTGTGTTTGGCAAGTCAGCGCCTACACCAATTATGAGGGCGTGGCCCATTTGAAATATATCGCCCATAATCATTTAACTCCCGAATTAAGGAGAAAATTGAGATGATTTTCAAAAGCGAGATGCACTTGGGAAAATTTTTCGACTATATCGCATCTGTATAAAAACATAGCATTTCCAGAATGTCTAATATATATAAAACTTACCTCAAACCGCTCAACAAATGCTTTAAGATTAACGTTAATCAAACCTAAATCCCGGTGAGATATCCTCCAGGAATTCATTTAATTTCCCTTGGACTTCATCTGGTGGTGGACTCTCTCCACTAAGTTCAATCCGTAAATGAAATGTTAAATCATATCCTGCAGCTGCCGATACGATATCTCCTAAAATATCTGCCAAATCTTGAATTTCATGTGGTTTAAGCTCAGATTCAGCTACGTATACACCGGGTTTGGGAGGTATTGGTGGAGGTTGAGGCGGAGCTTCAGCGATGCTTAGTTTTACTGCCTGAGCTCCAGGGTACTCGCAAGGCCAGGGTCCGGAATCCACAGTGGTTTCTACTAATCTCGCACGGTAGGCTCCATCATGTACCGGTTCAAAGGATTTTGGACACAAAGGCAGATTCATTTATGGAGACTTTTCGCCTCGTTGATTAGATTATACACCCACAATTTGCAGGTATTGCTGGCGACGTAAAGCCAGGCTCTGT
>SDBS01008352.1_pt1 | contig 10008 bp, 13 predicted proteins | sample 2277091 | NCBI WGS metagenome assembly SDBS01 (sample SAMN10404972, study PRJNA504765) | marine sediment metagenome | isolation source: marine sediment core GS10_PC15, 163 cmbsf | place: Arctic Ocean: Southern Knipovich Ridge | collected 2010 | reverse complement strand
CATAGTGCCGATGACTGGCGAAGTTTACTGGAGCCGATTGTCAATCGTTATCGAGGTTATGACATTCTCCGATTCTTCCGTGGCGATGCAGCCTTTGCTGATCCCAAGATGTATCGCTATCTCGAAACAGAGGGGTACTCCGATACGATACGACTGAAGGGCAACCCAATACTGCATAAGAAGATTGAACACATGCTGACTCGGCCTGTGGGGCGTCCACCGAAGAAGCCGATTGTCCTGTACCACAGCTTTCGGTATCAGGCGGCCAGTTGGGGAATCCCTCGGCGGGTCGTTGCCAAGATCGAATGGCATGCGGGCGAACTGTTTCCAAGAGTCGGCTTCATTGTGACGAACCTTCGGTGGAAATCCAGCAATGTGGTCAAGTTCTACAACAAGCGGGGCACAGCCGAGCAGTGGATCAAAGAGGACAAGTACGCGTTGAAGTGGACACGGTTGTCATGTCATGATTTCGTTGACAATCAGGTGCGTCTACAGCTATTTGCCTTGGCTTACAACCTCGGCAACTTCTTGCGGCGTCTGGCATTGCCCAAGTCAGTGAAGAAATGGTCGCTCAGAACGCTGCGTGAGAAGTTGATCAAGATTGTAGCCAAGGTGGTCAGCCATTCGCGTTATGTGATATTTCAGATGGCGGAAGTGGCTGTCCCGCAGATGCTCTTTCGGGAAATCCTTGACCGAATCCGGTAGTTGCGTTCTTTGACAATACCTGCGAGGCCAGGATGATGTGTGGAACTGTTGAAAATCGGGCTGAAGGAATGGAGGGCAATGGTGGTGGTCTGCCAAAATGGTGCGAAAAAGCGGGTTCTTCACGTATGTGTGCGACTTCTTGGCGGCTCTTCCGGCACAGTATGCTCAACCTGCTGAAATCATCTTGAAATTGAGATGAAATTACGGTATTATGAGACTAATACCAATTGTATTTAATATGTGCGCTTGTAGTGATGGGATTTTGCTAAGTAACAGCGATTTACTCTTTGCTAAGACTCCGGGATGGGAAAAAATGGATCCCTGCTTTCGCGGGAATGACAATGTGGCGCAAGAACTAATTACAACTGGTATTAAAGTTTGCAGGAGTGATTCAGTGAATTGTCCCTTCAAAACTTTTTTCAAAAAAAACCTAAGTTTGAGTACGTTTCGTGCTTGACAATCTCATGTCAGCCAAGTACAATCGCCCTGTGTTGGGACGCCTTTTGTACTAAGAGACGGGCTTCTTAGATTGGGCGTAACCCGATTCGTAAGCCTGTCGCATAGCATCCTGCGAAGGTTCACCGGCGGACAGAGCAATTTGGACGCTTTGATGAGACAATCCCTGGAAATCCTCTGCAGGAGAATTGAGATTGGGAATTTGATATGAAGCGCCTCATAGAGTTTCCGCTTGAGGAAGGGACTTACCTTCTAGTCGAGGTGGAAAAACCGGAGCCCGAGGGCGGCCTCGTACGGGCTGGACGCGGCGAAGACGTTGTGGAAAGGGCTTCTCTGACGTTCGTCCAAGCTCTTGGTCGGGTTCGACCCGCGGGCGAGAAGCTCCTTCGAGAGTTGCAGGAACTAACTCCGGCACCAGATAGCGTCGCAGTGGAGTTCGGGGTTAAACTGAGTGCGGAGGTGGGGGCATTTATCACCTCGGCAGCGGCGGAAGCGAATTTCAAGGTCACCCTGCGCTGGGATCATTCACGGTCGCTGGAAGTGTGATCCCATAGCCACCACTGCAGCAGGCTAATAGGGAGCTGGCACAGATGGCTCATGCAGTCAAAGCATCGACCGTTCGCATCTTTTCCAAGAAAGGCTTGGTTGTTGGCGCCGGTTTCCTAGGCACCAAGAAGCACGTTCTCACATGCGCTCACGTCGTTGCTGATGCTCTCGGATTGACATCAGACTGTGGAAAGGCCCCTTCCAGTCAGGTCCTCCTTGATTTCCCTTTAATCACAAGCGGTGACAAGATCGCGGCTAAGATTGCCAAGTGGCCACCTGCGGAAACTGACTCTGCCGATTCCGAAGGATGGAAACCCGATCTCGCTGTGCTTGAACTGGCGGCCAATCCACCCGCTGGCGCCGATCCGGCGCGTGTAGTCGCTGCCGAAGAGTTCTGGGACCAAGGTTTTCGCGTCTACGGTTTTCCCAGGGACATGACAAAGGTGTATGGGCATCGGGACGATTGTTGGCGGAAGATGCCCATGGCTGGGTGCAGATTGAGGCAACCAAGCAGACTGGGATTTTTGTAGAGCGGGGTTTCAGTGGCAGTCCGGTTTGGAACGAGCAGACAGAAGGCATTCTCGGAGTAGTGGTGGCTGCGGAGAAACGGTCAGGCGTTCGGGTAGCTTTCGTCATCCCGGGACGCACGCTGATTGCGTTTTGGCCAGAGCTTGGTGAGTTTTCCATCCCTCCTTGTCCATACAAGGGCCTGCTGGCTTTTCGCGAGAAAGACGCCCCATTCTTCTTCGGGCGGGACGTTTTCGTGGAGCGAGCTGCTGAGGCCCTGCGGCGCCAGCCACTGCTGGCTGTCGTGGGGCCTTCCGGAAGCGGGAAGTCCTCTGTCGTTTTCGCCGGCGTTGTGCCCGTTTCCGTCAGGAGATGAGTTGGCAGATCCTGGTCCTCCGGCCGGGTCATGATCCCTTCAAATCGCTCGCTGAGGCATGCGTACGCCTCTTGAGTTCGGCGACGGATCCGGTGGCCCAGCTGAGCAGAATCACGAAGCTGTCGAGGATGCTCAAGCAAGGTCAGGTTGCCTTGGCTGACGTTGCACGGAAGATACAGCGAGACTATCCTGACGACCGGTTGCTACTCGTGATCGATCAATTCGAGGAGCTATACGCACTCGGCAGCGATTCGACCGAGCAAGAGCGGTTTATAGACGCCATTCTTGATGTGGCCGATAGCAATGGTAGATCTCGCGACTCACGGTTGGCAACGATCATCACGCTGCGTGCCGACTTCCTAGGTCGTGCTCTTTCCTATCGTCCCTTAGCCGATGCCTTGCAGCATGCCGACCTCAAGCTCGGGCCGATGACAACCGAGGAGTCGAAGGAGGCCGTCGAGGAGCCGGCCCACACACTCAACGTGAGATTCGAAGAAGGTCTCTCACAACGAATTCTTGATGCCGTGCGCGATCGGCCGGGCGATCTGCCATTGTTGGAGTTCAGCTTGACCCAACTATGGGCCCAACAGAAGAGCGGCGCCATGACACACGCTGCCTACGACGATATGCATGGGCTTGCTGGAACTCTGGAGCAACATGCAAATGAGGTGTTCAAAACGCTTGACGAAGGCGAAAAAGACATCTGTCGGCGGGTCTTCCTTCGTCTCACGCAGCCCGGCGAAGGAACGGAGGACACAAGACGTCGGGCGGCGCTGGAGGAACTCCTGCCAGCAGACTGTGAAGACCGCAGTGTCTGGAACGTAATCCAGAAACTGGCCCATGAGCGACTTATCACCACGCAAGCCGGCGATGATGGGCAAGAAAAAGGCTTCGTGGAGATTGCCCACGAGGTACTCATCCGGGGTTGGTCATTGTTACGGGAATGGATCGAGTCAGACCGCGAGGCGCTGCGCATACACCGGCGGTTGAGCGACGCCGCCTCAGAGTGGGACAGGCACAGCCGCGATAGCAGCTATCTATATCGTGGTGTCCGTCTGGCCGAAGCCAAGGAATGGTCGAGAACTTACGCTGATCGTCTAAATCCTCAGGAGGGATCGTTTCTTAGGAAGAGTACGAACTTGCGGCAACGGCAGCAGCGACTGCTAGCACTGATTGGCACATCTTTGGTTGTAGTGTTCGTCGCCCTGTTTTCAAGTACCTTGTGGGAATTGGCAAACGTCAATGCGGCGAATAGGACTATCGAAAGAATCTACAACTCTCTTGCGGTATATGTTCCCCAAGTTACGTTCCTGCGATTGCTCGAGGCCTGGCACGGAAGCGACCAGACGAGGGTGCGAGGTCTATCTCGTATGCTTGGTGTCATAAGCGGCATGAAGGAGAAGCATGGTGTTGATTATCTGCTGGACGCAGATCAGGAGGATGCGAACACTGACCGTTTTCGACAGTCACTTGTGGCACAAGACGAATGGTTCTTTGACTACGTGATAGCCGAGTGTCACTACAAGAAGCATGATATAGACGGGGCTCGAAGGATGTACGAAAAGGCCCTGAACGCAGCGGGGCAGAGTGTTATTACCGAGGGCGACAAGCTTTACCTGCAAGCCATCCGATCGCGGTTGTATGGGCTACCGTCTGCGGTAGAACTGCCAGATCCAGGACGAATTTCAGCGGTGTCTACAGAGAGATGACCATGCGTACGATAATGGTGAGACGACTCAGGGCGTCGAGATATGGCAGGGCATTCACTCTGGTCGAATTGCTCGTAGTTATCGCAATTATTCTGCTCTTGAGCGCGATACTTCTTACGAGTCTTCAGCGCGCGCGCCGTTGGGCGGCTGCTGAAGTGCACGAATAATCTCCGACAGATTAGCTTGCTCTGGGATCTGTACCTCAGCGACAACGATGGCCGCTTCCCGCAGGGGAGCAACGCCCACATTTGGTATGGCGGTTGGAATGCTCCTGTGGGCCAGAGCATGCGATGGCCGTGGCCACGGCCTTTGAACAGCACGTTAAATACCTCCGATCCGTGCAACGTGACAGAACGATCCGCAAGGATTTTTCGCTGTCCCGCAGACCAAGGGGGCGCTGCGGCGTTCCCAGCGGTGAAGGTGTATCTGGTGTACGGAAATAGCTACACTGCCAACATTCTGCTCAGCGGGCAGAATCCAATCAATCCACAAAGTCCCGGGATGGCGGTGCTCCATCAGGAGATCAATCGTCTCTTGCCCAATATGACTCGCGCCAAGGTCACTAATCCCGAGGCGCAGGTTGTTCTTACAGGCGACCATGGCTGGCTCAATCAGTGGAATCCCAATCGTACTACTGAAGTCGTGAGCGCGAGACGACGGGAATGGCATGGTAGATCTGGCCATTACAATGTCGCTTTTCTAGGAGGCAATGTCGATTTCTTGGACGTGAAGGAGGGAGCGTATTTTGTCCCCGGCAAGTATTACGTGCTTCCGTTCAAGGAATTGAACGACTTGGCCCCCGAATTCGAACCCGAATAGAAGCCCGATAATAGGTGCCCAAGCAATTAATCATCGAGTAGCATGACTTCCTGGAGGATAATGCTTTTCTGGAGGAGCACACGAGTATCTCTTTCGAGAGACTTCAGGAAATCCCTTGCGGGATGGACAGGCGAAATGTATGGAATAAAAAGCCCAGCCCCTTCGGTCTTTAACCGCTCTTCGATCGCATCCTGCGGATTGTCAGAAGCTGCCAGCTCAGCATACAATTTGAAGTTATCAAGTTGATAGGCAGCCAGATCGTAAAGGTCCGGAAATCGGATTTTAATTATGGAGAGGATCAGAGCTACATCCCAATAATCCTCTTCTACGAAGGCTCCAAATCGAATGATTACTCGGAAATGGTTGAATAACCTTTCATAGAATCGGGGATTCTGCTGCAAGCCCTTCGACATGATGTTTCTGGAACGATCCCTATTAAGTTTCAATTCTTTTATCTCGTCATCATAGCGCTGTTCGAAGATTTCTCGGCGGACTGGGAGAAGCGAAAAAGGAACGTCGATGATTTTGTCGACATAATTCCTGCCGTTAACTAATTCCTGCCCATACCTCTGATCTACGGCAGCCTCAATTGCAGTTTTGTCGACACCTAAGACGAATACGCAGGGCACTTTGGCCAAGAACAACTGAAGAGCTTCTAACAATCGCAGCATTTGATCTGGTAGACAGCGGTCGAGATCATCTATGAAGATGACGGCTCTGCCGTGATCTCCGACCCATTCTCTTACGAGCTTATTAATTTGCTCGATCGCGGAATCCACAGCGGGTTGATAGCTTATCTCCGCGGTCAGTGCCACACGTAGAGACGTTGCAATCGCGTTGCCAACTTGAAGTGGAATTGGATTGAAATGGTCCAGGGTGGAGAGAGCCGACTTTCCAAGTGACTTGGCGAATGCTTTGGCGACATTGGCTGCCCTTCGGCGCAGTCGCTTGTCCCGTGCACGTACTTCCGCGAGTATACGATAAATCAGCTCTAACCCCACGTCCTGCCTCCGCTCGTACATCCATGGATCGAACCACATCAACTTGACTGATTCATCCTTAAGCTTGAGCCTTTCGTCCTGGCTCATGATTCTCATGAAATGGGTCTTGCCTGATCCCCAAGGACCGAAGATTCCTACGACGAGGGGTAAGTCCTCTCGAGGATGTTCTAAGATCAGTGATATAAAAGATTGTGCAAAGTATCCGTGATTGAATCCGTCCTTCGGGTCAGTATTCTTCGTGAAAAATCTTGTTTTCGATTGCCCGTTGTCGTTCCGACTAGTCATCGACCTTAATCCTTTACCTTTGGTAGCGTTCTCAAATTCTGTGGTGTTTGGGGAAACTCCAATTTTTCTCTGAATCTTCCCTTCTAGCCATGAGAGTTCCTTCCTAACCTGTCTTTGGTAATCATGGCTAAAGAGCAGTTAGAACCCTACGAGGAATTAATTTTATCCGTCAAACGGAAAACAGAGGCACAAAGAACTCAATAGAATTCGACGTGAACGTCCGGCCGATGAGATATTTCAGTTCTTTTTCTCGCCTTCGGGCGCAAAGTTTATAAGTGAGAAAGACCAATTTCTAAGTGATAAGGCTGGTCTTAAACCTGCAGGTAGCATATTTCAGGTTTTTATAGGTTTGCTTTGCAGGCCTATTACACTGGCCTTATATGACAATCCTATAAATCGATTAGTGTCTAAGACTTATAAGGTTTTTGGGACAAACGGAGGGATAGGAATGGTACGTCCAAAAGATAATAAGATTCGACCCGATCACTATGAGAGCACAATGGCATCAAAGCTTAAAATCATGGAGGGAGAAATCAAGGCAAACAACCGGGGTCAGATCACTGATGTCAAAAATCAAGAGGATAAGAAAAACCAGAACATTGAATGAGAACATACAAAAGGTTCTGGAGTTCGATAAAGAATGTGAACACAACAGCTATAAGATTGGTTCAAGGTATTCCCAACTTACGACGTTACACCCACTCTGCCAATTCGCAAAGAATAAACCGTTCAAAATGTTCATTAAAGCAGACATAATTGCCTTTCTGGAGGCATCCAGAAATAGGAAATTTGAGGATGGAAGGCACAGAGTCATGACCAAGAATGTTAATAAGCCACTGGCTAACTGCACAATGAACCTGGTTAGACTGAGAGTAAAGCGGTTCTTCCAATGGTTTTATAATATGGAAAAAGGGCATTATCCCGAATGCGTACGTTGGATCCTGTTGAAAACTATCAAAGGGGATAGGCAGCTAACACCGGAAGACTTGCCGACACCTGTAGAAGTCAAGCGGATGATAGAGTGTGTCGCTAATCCGCGGGACAGAGCGTTGATTTCTTTACTGGCTGAATCCGGTGGGAGAGCTGGTGAAATAAGCGTCATCCGGATAAAAGATATTAACTGGAATGACAAAGGATTTACTCTAACTTTGAGGGGCAAGACCGGACAAAGGCAAATCCCGCTGTGTGTCTGTGCTACTGATATTAAGGACTGGATAAACAACTTCCACCCTTTCAAAAACGACCCTGAAGTGCCGCTTTTCACGAGCTTTCTGAATAAGGGCACACCGAAAACTAACCTAAAAGTAGTTGGCATTGGAAGTGTTGTCGGAAGGACAGCTGATCGAGCAGGCGTAGAGAAACGAATCCACATGCATCCGCATAAACTAAGACATCTTCGTGCGAGCCAGTTGGCAGAGGCCGGATGGAATGAACCTATGTTGCGACAATACTTTGGCTGGTCAAAGTCCAGCAAGATGCCAGCGACATACATACACATGTCCCAATCTGGCATGAATAACAGGTACTACCGCATGTATGGCAAAACAGAGCCTGAAGAGCATAAATCCCAGATGCTTGAGGAGCCGAAGCTCTGTAACCAGTGCGGGATGCGAAACCCAACTGGTTATCGATTTTGTTTCCGCTGCAACACAACTCTCGACAGAAACGGGCTGAAGCGGCTTGAAAATGCGAACGAGGTCAAAAAAACGCTCAACTTTATAGCTCAGGACACTGACCTCTCACAGAAACTCTTGCTGTTGATACAGGAGGCAAAGGGAAAGCAACAAAATTTGTTTGTCGCACAGCCCAATCAGGATTAAGCCGTTCAAGACGAATACTCAACTATATCCTGGCGAAATCAAAACATCCCAATAAGCAATATGGATTAAATATATTAACGGACCTATCGTAAAAGCTGGGTTGAATTACCTGTCTAACACTTCCTTATGGCCCCTTTCAGGACGTCTGAATTGAAATCGGAGCCAACTCGGATTGCCCGGCCTCGGGATAGTACAACCTCGTAGGTCTCGTCACGGCCAGCATGTATAGGAGGAACACCGTGTACTTCCACAAATTGCATCGAAGTAGAAGGGTTCTTCTGAGCCTTCGACTTCCTCCGGAATTGTCCCTTCCACCAATGGAAAGCCGCTGCCGAGAGTTTGTTCCGGCGGCAGTACTCCGCTTGGGTCAAGCCACTCTCAGACCATTGAGATATATGCTCCTGCCAATACGCCGCTCTATTTGTTTTCTTTTTTGTCTTTACCATTGTGCACCTCGGGCGGCAATTATACAGATATCAACGTAAGAAAAAAGATGCACTTGGCCGGACGCTTACGTCATTCTTGCCCCTCCCAGCGCCGCTGAACCAAGAACCGCTTTAACCAAGCACCGAGCGGTTAATATGCACAACATATAGTAGAAAACAATTATTATTTGCTGGCTTTCCCGATTTCGAAGAACTCGATAATGACATTTTGCAATTTGTCATAACATACTTCTTTGACTACCTCAGTCTTAACTGTCAAGTCCGGCTGTATAGTGTGTTTGCCTAAGTCATAAAGGTCGGCCCCACTATTGTATTTTATGTCCAGGCTTTTAATTCCCTTATGAAGTCGTAGCATCTCATCGTTTATTTGAATAAACCTGAAGCCTATCAAATGTAGAGCTTTCCAGAATATCTGCTCTTTTATTGTCTCGACTATGTAGTTTTTTTTACTGTATTCTTCCTCTTCTCTATACTTCAGCATTTTTTTCAATAAGCAATAATCTGCTGTTGGAAGCAGGATTACAATCCCTTTCCCATTGCTGCAGGCAGCACACTCCCAAATCTCAAATTCGACGGGAATCCGATCATCTGACTGAAACGGTTTAGTCTGTTACAAATGAAATTGTGCGCAAAATGGTCATGAAATATTGTTCATCCGACAATTACGGTTCTCAGCGATGGGATGATATACATCTCCCGCAGTTTAAGAGCGGTGGCAGTGATCTTGCGTCCCAAAGCTGTCAAGTAATACTTGTACGTGTTTGCGATTTTCTTGATCAAGCCATGTTTTCGCAATCGCTTGAGCAGCATCGATACCTGATGAGCACTCTTGCCGGACAAGTATCGACGAAGATTACGATTTTGAAATCCGCTGATGTTAAACTCGCCTCGAATGATGGTACGGAAAAGATCAAGGTCATCGCCGGAAAAAAGATTGAACCCACGATAACTGCGGTTGTCATCTTTTACTGCTCTGGAGATTTTGTTCAAGTCCCGGATGCCACTGCTTGGATCATCAATCGCAGAGATGAAGTCGAGGTACCGGTGATTGGAATCAGCCATCATTTCAAGCAGGACTGGCAGACTGTAGATAGATTTCCTCAGTGGGGCAACTTTCATCTCCCACGTGCCGTCACGATGTTCCACCCTTCGGTGGTGTTTGAAAAAAGAAACGTCATTAGCTACGGTCTCAATACGAAGAACAAGGCCAAATTTGTCATACATCTTTATGGCGACTTTGCCCATATGATGCCTGATACATGTTCCCTCAACTCTGGTATGAAAGTCATTGCCCATCTCGTCGGTGTAATTGCCATTGAGTTTACGTCCAAGAAACGT
>SDBS01008350.1_pt1 | contig 10010 bp, 8 predicted proteins | sample 2277091 | NCBI WGS metagenome assembly SDBS01 (sample SAMN10404972, study PRJNA504765) | marine sediment metagenome | isolation source: marine sediment core GS10_PC15, 163 cmbsf | place: Arctic Ocean: Southern Knipovich Ridge | collected 2010 | reverse complement strand
TATTATTATTGCCGAGAATTTGAGGAATGCAGCAGACTATTTAAGAAAGGAATTAAAAATTTATCTTCCACAAGAGTATCCGTTTGATGAACTGGTTGGATTAATAGAATCAAGCATAGGGAAGATGGTTCCTCTAATGAAAGAGGAGGATAAAAAAAGGGATTTGGTGTGGATATATGCCGAGCCTTATAATACTCTTATTGTGGATAAAAAAGGGTTTAAGAACCCCCTTCCTCACGTTAGGGATCTTTGGGCTGTTGAAAATATTAAAGCCTATGTAGATAGAAAACTTTTCATCCATAATCTTGGTCATTCTGCATCTGCTTATTTTGGGTATCAATTTGACTCAGAAATGACTTTTATATATGAAGCATTAGAAGTACCAGGAATTTATAGAACTGTTTGGGAATGTATGAAACAATCAGCAGTGGCTTTGAATAGGGCATATCCCAAGGACCTTACTCTACAAGATTTACAAAACCATATTGATGATCTACTTTTTAGATTTCAAAATAAATCATTAGGAGATACTATTTTTCGAGTAGGTAGAGATTTGTATCGTAAGTTAGATAAAAATGAAAGATTAGTAGGACCAATGCTTTTGGCTCAAAGACAAGGCACTCCTTATAATAAGATTAAAAGAGCATTTTATACTGCTTTAGATTTTAAAGCAAGAGACGAGAAAGGGGAAGTGTATCCCCCGGATAAAGTATTTTTTAAGCGAGAATATCCAAGGGGATTAGAAAATATATTAAGAAGTGTTTGTCATTTATCCAGCCATCAAGATGAAGAAGCAAAAGTTATGAAAGAAATAGCAAAAGGAAGCTAAATTAACAAAAATATTTTATATTTTTCAAATGGGAGAATTTTATGGATATAATTGTTGCAGGTCATATTTGTTTAGATATTATTCCGGATTGGAGGATTGGGAGTATTAAGACGATTATTCCAGGACATATTCTGGAAATGTCAGGATTGAAATTATCGACCGGAGGAGCTGTAGCTAATACAGGAATAACTCTTAAAAAATTGGGTATTAATACAACTTTGTTAGGAAAAATTGGGTCAGATGCCTTTGGAAAGGTTATTTTAGAGATTTTACAGAAAGAAGACAAAACTTTGGTAGAAAATATGATTATTGGCAAAGATGAGATTTCTTCTTATACTATTGTTTTAAACCCACCGGATACTGATCGGGTCTTTTTACATTATCCTGGACCCAATCATACCTTTAATGCGAATGATATTCCTTATGAAAAAATAAAAAGTGGCCGCATATTCCATTTTGGGTATCCTCCTTTAATGAAGAAATTTTATGAGAACGCGGGAGAAGAACTGGTAAAAATATTTCGAAGAGTTAGAAAGATGAATATAATTACCAGTCTGGATATGGCTATGCCGGACCCTGAATCTCCCGCCGGTAAAATAGATTGGTACAAATTCTTTAAAAACGTTTTACCTATGGTAGATATTTTTATGCCCAGTATTGATGAACTGTTGTATATGCTAAATCCAGAGAAATTTTATAACATTTCAGAGAAGAAAGAAAGAATCGATGTTTTATTATTGGATCAAATAGCCAGGCAATTGATTGATTGTGGGACGAATGTGGTGGCAATAAAGTTGGGCGACCAGGGTCTATATTTGAGGACACACCAGATAGAAAAAAGCAATCTATCCAGGATAATTAACCCCGGCCAGTGGAATTATCGCCAGCTTCTATCCCCTTGTTTTGCTACAGAGGTTAAAGGAACTACCGGAACCGGAGATGCCACCATTGCCGGGTTTTTAGCTCAACTTTTAGATGGAGGGGAACCGGAAAAGTGCATTACCTTGGCTACTGCTGTAGGTGCCTGTTGTGTAGAAGCGGTTGACGCTACCGGAGGAATTCAACCATTACCCGAAGTGATAAGCAGGATAAACTCCGGGTGGGAACGCTTATCACTTTCTATTCCTACAGACAATTGGAAATATGATTATCAATATAAGATTTGGAAAGGTCCTGAAGATCAGGGTAGATGATCATTTTTTAATTTTAAAAATAGTGAGAAGAAGGAAGGAAAAAAATGAAAGAAGAAGAAAAAGAAAGAATAAAGGTAAAAGCTCTTGAATACTTTCAAAAAGCAGGTATTGTTCTTTCTTCACAAGAGAAAGAAGATATGGAAATTGCCGATCTTGGTCTAAATGATTTCGAAAGAACAGGTATTGTTCTAGTAGTATATGTAAACAACTCGAGGTATTGTGCGAAAGAAATGGTTTTATTTCCTAATCAAACTTGTCCCGAACATCGCCACCCTGACCATGATGGTATGGAGGGAAAAAGAGAAACATTTCGTTGTAGATATGGTAAAGTATATCTTTATATAGAAGGAGAGAAAACCGAAAATCTAAAGACTCATCCTCCAGCGGGAGATGAGAAATGTTATTCTGTATATCATGAAATTATCCTATTACCCGGAGATCAATATACCATTAATAAAAATACTATCCATTGGTTTCAGGCAGGCGAAAAGGGAGCAGTTATTTCAGAATTTTCTTCTCCAAGTGATGATGCTAGTGATATATTTACTGATCCACGTATTAAAAGAGTATTAAATGATTAATTTTTTTTATTTTTTTTAAGATTTTGAGTTTATAAGGAAGCCAGTTTGTCGCTTCATCACTAGAAGTAAAGCCCAGAGATTCAATAGCTGCTGCTTAGATTTAAATTGTAAGTATTATTTAAGTTAATATAAGCTATATATATTATTTCTGTGTAGTATTTGTAAACAAAATTGTGATAAAATTAACTTTTTTTAATTTTTTTTTAAAAAAAAAGAGGATTTTTTCTTAGATATGTCGTATAATAAAAAACAGATATGTATAAATAATAAAAAAAATAGATAATTAAGTATGAATTTATTGACTAAATACATAAAAATATTACAATTTCAAAGTTTATAAATATTCCTACCTAAATTAGAAAAGAAAAGAATTTTAAAAATCACTAAGGTAAAAATAAAATATGCCAATGGATTTTTAAAGTGTTTTTAATTAATAATATTATTAATATGACCAATAATTCTAAAAATTAGGAGGAAAAAATGGAAATTAAAGTAAAATATCCAACACCAGAGAATTTCACCAAGTTTGGCACTATAGTAGTTCCCTCATTTAAAGAGTCTCCTGCCACCTTTTCAGAAAATCATAATTACTGGCATAATGTAGCTGATATTTCACAGTTGGGAGAAGAGGGTACTGTAGGATTTTTAGAAATAAAAAGAAATGAAAGAGAATTTACACTGGATAAGATTGAACGGCATAAATATGCATTAGAAACCTTTATACCCATATCAGGAGTTGGTATCTTCTGTTTAGCTCCGGCAACTCCTGACAAAAATGTTCCGGATATAAATTCTATTGAAGCTTTTTGGATAGATGGTACTGCTTCCTTTTTCTTGGCCCCGGGAGTATGGCATTGGCTTCCTTTCACTCTTACTCATGAGATGAAATTTATCCTTCTTCTCAAAAAATCTACCGTAGAAAAAGATTTAGAGATAGTAGATCTTCCAGAAAAAGTAAAAATTGTTCTAACAAAATAATTTTAGGAGGCAAGAATGGAAGTTTTAAGATTAGAGAATGTTTATAAAAATTATGGAAAGGTCGAGGCTATTAAAGATTTAAGTTTTTTGTGTAAAGAAGAAGAATTATTCGTTATCCTCGGACCTTCAGGAGCAGGGAAAACCACTACTTTAAAGATGATCAGCGGATTAGAAGAAATTACAAAGGGAAAAATATTTCTCAAAAACAAGTTAGTAAATAATCTGGAACCCAAAGATAGAAATGTGTCTATGGTCTTTGAAGATTATGCCCTTTACCCACATTTAACTGTTTATAAAAATATTAGTTCACCATTAGAGGCTATACATCTACCTAAAGATGAAATCGATAAAAAAATTAAAGAGATTGCTCGTGTTTTACAAATTGAAGAACTTCTTTCAAGACTTCCTTCAATGATCAGTGGAGGTCAGAAACAGAGGACAGTTTTAGCCAGATCATTGATTAAAAAAGCAAATGAATATTTAATGGATGAACCAATAGCCCATTTAGATGCAAAATTAAGATATCAAATGCGAGGAGAATTTAAGAGGATTCAACATATACGTAAAATGAACATATTATATGTAACCCACGATTTCAGAGAAGCACTTTCCCTGGGTGACAAAGTTCTTATTCTAAATAAGGGAATTACTCAGCAGATTGGTACTCCACAAGAGATTTTCAACAAGCCAGCGAATATTTTTGTGGCAAATTTATTGGGAGAACCTCCCACAAATCTAATCGAAGGAATTTTAAAAGCAAAAGACGAACAATATTTTTTCCAGATTGGAAGTGTATCTATATCGTTATCGCAATCATTAGCTGATAAACTTTTATCAAAAATTAATCAAGAGAAATTAATTATCGGAATAAGACCTTTCGATTTGCATTGTTATTTAAAACAAAAGGAAAATGCGAAAATTCTCAACACAGAAGTGTACATGAGTGAAATTTTAGGACATTATAATATAATTTCAATTAAGTTAGGTAATACCGTTATTAAGATTAGGGAAGATAAATCCTTTAAAGTGTCTTTGGGGGAAAAGATATCCGTAGATTTTAAAGAGGAGAAACTTGATTTCTTCGATGCTATTTCAGGAAATAGAATTTTCTAGGAGGCAAAATTGTGGAAAAATTAGAACTAAAAAGTGTATACAAGTACTACGTGCAAGGAACTGTAGAGGCCGTAAAAGATGTGAGCTTATCTCTTAAAAGTGGGGAACTTTTAGCTATCTTGGGTCCCTCGGGTTGTGGTAAATCGTCCACCCTTAGGATGATTGCCGGCATAGAGGATATAACTAAAGGAGAAATATATCTTGATGGAGAAATCATAAATTGGTTATCTGCGAAGGAAAGAAATATTGCTTTAGCTTTTGAAACTTATGCTTTATATCCTCATCTTAGTCTTTTTGAAAATATCGCCTTTCCTCTTCGTATAAGAGGCAGGAAAGATCAAGAGGTTAGAAAAGAGGTCAAGAAAATAGCTGATATGCTTGATATTACTAATGTTTTAGATAAACTTCCTTCTGAAGTAAGTGGAGGACATCAACAGCGGACATCTTTAGCACGTGCATTAATACGACCCGCCTCTCTTTATCTTTTAGATGAACCACTTTCTCATTTAGATACCCAACAAAGAACGGAATTTAGAATACAGATAAAAAGGATTCAAAAAACTAAGAACCTTACTATGCTTTTTGTTACTCATGATCAATTAGAAGCCTTAGCTCTGGCTGATAGAATAGCTATTTTAAATTTTGGTGTTTTACAACAAATTGGAACGCCAGAAGAAGTATATGAGTATCCTGAGAACCTTTTTGTGGCAGATTTTGTTGGAGAACCGCCGATGAATTTTATAAAAGCTATTCTGATAAAAGAAAAAAATGATTATGTGGCAAAATTATATAATCAAAAAATAAAGATTCCTGAAAACTATAAAGATTCTATGGAAAAGTTTTATAAGGGAGATGACACTGAGATAATGCTGGGGATTAGACCAATTTATATTTATATTTCTAAACCTGGTGAAAGTCAATCCATTAGTGGAGAAGTATATGTCTTTGAAGATATCGGTGAATCCGGCATATTAACAGTGCAAATTGGAGATGCTTTAATTAAAGTTGAGCTTAGTCCGGGATATTCTTTTAAATTAGGGGAAAAAGTTAATATTACCTTTGACTTAGAAAAAATTCTTATATTTAATCCCACTACCGGAGAAAGAATTAAACCAAATTACTTCAAACCCACAAAATAAAAAGTAAAAGGAGGTGACAAAGTATTTAATTTTTTTAAAAATCTAATTATTTTTTAGGAGGTTTAATAATGAGAAAAGTATATTTGCTTATTTTAATTACTTCATTGTTGTTAGTTTTTTCTTGCTCTATGCTGGTTCAAGGTCAAACAAAATTTAACGATGTAACGATTACTGCTTTTTGTGATGCAGGACATAATGCCCTTCCTTTTGAATGGTATGCTGATGAATTTGCAAAGGCAGGGATTACTGTAAAATTAGTTACTGCACCTTTTGTTAATGTATATGAAAAGCTAAAAAGCGAATTTGTTGCCGGTACAGGTGCTTATGATGTAATCGTACTTTTTCCTATGTATTTGGGTGAGTTCGCGGGGATGGGTTATCTTAAACCTTTAGATGAATATGCGGAAAAATATGATCCTCATTTAGAAGATATTGCTGAAGGTTTCTTAAAGTTGTACGACTACTATGCCGGCACACTATATACTCTTCCTTATGATGGCGATGTTTTAAGTCTCTATTTCCGTAAAGATTTATTCAATGATGCTACAGAAAAAAGCAATTTTAAAAAAATGTACAATAAAGAGCTTAATCCTCCAGAGACCTGGGATGAAATGTTAGACATTGCTAAATTTTTTACCAGAAAGAGCGGAGAAACGTTAGCCGGAAAGAAATTGGATGAAGATTTTTATGGTTTTGCTTTCTTAGCCCAAAGAGGCGGTTTTGCTTTCGCCTGGTGGTTAGCAGAATTTGCCAGCCGAGGAGGGATATATTTTGATAAAGATATGAATCCCATGATAAATTCAGAGGGAGGAATAATTGCTCTTCAAAGATTGGTAGATTCTCTCCCGTATTGTCCGCCCGATGTTCTTGCCTATGGATATGAGGAATTAAAAGATGCTTTAATTTTAGGGAGAATAGCTATGTGCTTACAGTGGCCCTGCAACTGGAAGAAAGGCAATGATCCTGCTCAATCAAAAATTGTAGGAAATCTTGGTATTACCCATGTTCCCGGAGTTATGAAAGATGGAAAATTAGTATATCGCGCTCCAATGCCTTGCGGGAGGGTTATAGCCGTAGCAAGCGCAAGCAAGCATCCAGAGGAAGCGTTCTATGTTGCCAAACTTCTTTCCGATGATTTTTCTATTAATAATGTTAACACTCCAGATACCGGTCTTGACCCGTATAGGAAATCTCATTTCAATAATCCGGCAGCTTTTTCAGGATTTGCGCCAGAAAAAGAGGCAATTGAGTATTTGGCAGCCATTGATAACAATTTAACTTACGGTTTCCCAGATTTAAGTCTTCCTGGTTCTGCAGAATATATTGATGTATTAGAACTAAATCTTGGGAAAGCTTACACAAAAGAATTATCACCAAAAGAAGCTCTTGATGCTGTAGCTAAAGAATGGGATAGTATAACTGATAGGTTAGGAAAAGCTAATCAGACAAGAATTTATGGAGAACTTCTACAGAGCTGGAAAGAGGTTGGGTTAATTGATTAAAGGTTAGAGCTTGAACTGTTTTATATTTTTAGGGGAACGGGAGCGTTCTCGTTCCCCTATTAAATTTCAAGTTAGAAAGAGGGATTAATATGAAAGAAATATCAACAAATGTTTTAATAGGAAGAAATAGTTTTGCAAAAAGGATAACTTTACCTTCAATTATTATCTTGGTGGTTACAGTTGTAGGACCTTTTGGATTTTTGCTCTATTCAAGCTTCTTTGATTGGAACCTTACAGTTCCTGCTCCCCCGACATTTGCCTGGTTTTATAATTTCGGATTAGTTTTTAAAGACTTAAGATTTTGGAATGCTTTTAAAAATACTTCAGTATTGATGATAGCAGGAATAATTACCCAATCTATTTTGGGTTTAATCCTTGCCTTTCTTCTTAATAGGAATTTTAGATTCAAAAAACTTGCTATAATCATTTTAGCTTTGCCAATAATGGTTACTCCAGTAGTTTTGGGATTTAATTGGAGAATTATATATCATGAGCATTATGGTCCATTAAATTATATAATTCGACTTTTTGGAGGAGCTGGTTCATCTTGGATTGCTGATCCAAAATTAGCCTTGTTTTCAATCTTTTTAGTTGATACCTGGCAATGGACCCCCTTTGTAACTTTAATTTTGCTTGCAGGCCTACAATCTATACCTCGTCAAATATATGAAGCTACCGATGTAGATGGGGCTACAGGATGGCAGACCTTCTGGCGCATTACTCTGCCTCTTCTTCGCCCTATGTTTGTTTTAGTAGTACTTTTTAGAACTATTTGGATTTTTAAAATTTTTGATCCTGTTTATATTCTTACCGGAGGAGGTCCTGGTATTGCAACAGAAACACTTAGTTTATACACTTATGTAAGTTGGGTAAAATATTGGAGAGTTGGTTATACTTCAGCTTTAGCGTTAGTTCAATTAGTAATAATGACTATTATAGCTATGATCTTTGTGAGAAAGGTTATGCAAAGGAGGAGAATATAAATGAATATGAATGATAAAAAATATGAAAAATTTAGACAAAGAGAAAAGAGAAAAAAGTTAAATAATTTATTTCAAAACTTATTACTTACTTTTTTTGTTGCTCTTTTTGGTTTTCCTATTTATTGGATTTTTATAGGAGCTTTTAAAGAAAAAGGAGAATTTTTTCATTTTCCTCCTATTTTTTGGGTTAATCATTTTAGTTTTGAAAACTTTACCAGTGCTCTTTCTTTGGGAGGTTCTAAAGGAGTAGTGGATAGTCTTATTGTAGCTTGTATTGGTACTGTTTTAGTGGTAATCCTTGCTCTTTTTGCCGGTTATGGATTAGGGAGATTTAAATTTGGAGGTCCAAATTTATCTTTCTTCGTGCTTTCCCTGCTCTTTTTACCCCCTATAATTGCTGTATTACCGCTGTTTATTATTTTCAGGTATTTAAAAATAGTTGATACTTACATTGCCTTAATATGGTCTTATTTCTTAATTAACCTACCTTTTGCTATATGGCTTATTAAAGGATTTATTGAAGACCTACCCGAGGAGATTGAGTCTGCGGCTTTAGTGGATGGCTATTCTCGTTTTGGGGCTTTTCGGAAAGTTACCCTTCCCTTAATAATTCCCGGAGTAGTGGTATCAGCATTATTTGTATTTGTTTTTGCCTGGAACGAATTTCTTTTTGCTCTTATGTTTACCAGATCCAATGTAAGAACTCTACCGGTAGTTCTTTCAGAGTTAATTGGCGGTCACGGAATTCAATGGGGAGAATTATCGGCTCTTTCTCTGATTGCAATTATTCCTGGAGTTATTTTGGTAGTATTTTTCCAGAAATATTTAGTAAGGGGCTTAACCTTTGGAGCGGTAAAAGGATAGTTGGAGGTAATTAATTTGGAAAAAAGTAAGATTGTAATTGTAGGAAGTTATAATACAGATTTGATGTCCAAGACTCCCTGGCTTCCGAAACATGGAGAGACCATTTTAGGCGGACCATTTAAATTGGGGCCAGGAGGAAAAGGCTCTAACCAGGCTGTAGCAGCAGCAAGATTAGGTGCTGAAGTTTGTTTTGTAGGTTGTGTAGGAGAAGATTATTTCGGCGAGATTGCCAGAAACAATTTTATAAAAGAGAAAATCAATATTGACTATCTTAAAGTAAGTAAAACTCAGCACACGGGCATGGCTTTTATTTTAGTGGATGATAAAACTGCTGAAAATATGATAGTGGTAGCTCCCGGATCTAATATGGAAATAGATATTCCATTAGTAGAAAGTGCAAGAGATATCATTGTGAGTGCAGATGTAGTGCTGCTGCAGTTAGAAATTCCGGTGGAAATTGTAGAATATGTTATAAAATTAGTTTATAAGTCTAATAATACTATTTCCATTCTCAATCCTGCCCCGGGGAAGAAGCTGGAGAAAAATATTTTAAAGAAAGTATCTTTAATTACTCCCAATAGAAGTGAGTTGGAACTAATTACTAATCTAAGTGTTAATACAGTTGAAGAAGCTGAAAAAGCTGCAAAGGAAATTATATCTGCTGGAGTAAAAGATGTTGTTGTTACCTTAGGCAAAGAAGGAGCTTTAGTAGTGAATTCTAAAGAAACTACTCATGTGCCTACCTTCGAAGAAGTAAAGATTGTGGATTCTACAGGAGCAGGAGATGCTTTTAATGGCGGCTTAGCTATTGCTATTTCAGAAGGGAAG
>SDBS01008349.1_pt1 | contig 10010 bp, 9 predicted proteins | sample 2277091 | NCBI WGS metagenome assembly SDBS01 (sample SAMN10404972, study PRJNA504765) | marine sediment metagenome | isolation source: marine sediment core GS10_PC15, 163 cmbsf | place: Arctic Ocean: Southern Knipovich Ridge | collected 2010 | reverse complement strand
ATTATTTAATTCTAAATTTGATTTTAATGATAAGTTTTCAGTATTATTTGAAATGGGAACCTATCACCTTTAAAAATTCGGTTTTAACGTTATCTACCGATAAAATAAGTTTAAATTAATAAATCTTGTACATTACTTATATATTAATAAAAATATATCTGAGTAGTTGTGATTATAAATGGCCGAAAATTCTCAGGATAAGAATATTTCTAAGGAAATTCGCAAGTTAGTAATGCTTATATCTGATTTGCGTAATAAAGATAATGAACGATACACAGAACACGTACGTTTTATGAATGAAACAATGAAATTCATAAAAGATATTTCCGATAAAATGAATAATAATTGGGATAAAATTAACAAAACTATTGTGAAACTGGATACGACAATCTCAGATTCGCTTGATATGCTCTTAACAGGCATCAATCCTGAAGGAATAAAGGAAACGAGCAGGTCACTCAAGGAAATTGTTGAAACGATGGGTAAATCAATGCAGACAATTAACCTTGAGAATGTAATGCGTGAATTGCGAATACTCTCAGGAGGATCGATTTCACCAGGAGTACAAGCAGAAAATGAATCAGGCGCGGAATCAATCAGCACTCAATTTGGAAGCCCTTATCAATCAGCCCAGATGGAAGAAAGTAGTGATGACGATGAACCTGAGATATACGGGTTTGTTCCGGAACACATGAAAAAGAAGAAGAAGAAGAAGAAAAAGAGTCCAGCACACTTGATAAAACCCAGTGATTTATTCAAATCATGAGCGACAAACCTTACCATCATTCAGTCTTTTTTCATATCAACAAATGCGAACCCATCAGGAATTCCTTCTTTTCGCCATTGCCAGGGTTCTAAGTGAAATCCGAGTACATCAATTGTAGCAATCATATAAAAGAAGGTCTCATCTTCAGGAGTTAATTTTTGCTGAAACAAAATTGCAAATCCCTTTTTTTTTAATTTCTCAACAGTTGCTTCAATGTCGTTCACAGCAAAATTCAGATTATGAATGTATGGTCCTGATTTTTGTAAAAGTTCATACCAACTCGCTGTTTTCCCTATCGGCTGGCAATATTGCAGAACTTGATTAACCAAATTCACATGTATGATGTGCATGAACTCACTATCCAGCATATTGGCAAAAATAGTCTCCACCATCTCAGATCCGAAATTTCGGTGTAAAAACTCATATGCATTTTCTGCGTTTTCTGTAACAAGTTCGAAATGAAGCATTGTAGAGGCATCTCCGAGGGTTTTATTACTCCCTGTGACATATTGGACTTTAGGAAATATCGGTTCGGTCCCTGCAGTTTTTTCACCAATTTCGAGGTTGAAACCGATCTTCTCAATAGTATTAAAAATAATTTCCGTTTTAACATTAGGATTTATGAAATCTAAAGGAATACTACCGAAATACTCCTTTCCTATACCATCTTTTGATAAGATAGGGCGGATATTCTCATCGGTCTCAAGTTTTTTTTCAATTTCATCAATATTTTCTGCAACAAAAGCCAGACTGAAGATCCCGGGACCTTTTGTTTTTAATTGCTCATAAAAAGGCCCTTCTTGTGCAATAGGCTCAATATATTGCAATATGAAATCTCCCAGCCCGATCTTTATGACCTTGACAAATGAGTTTTCAAAATCTTCCTTTATTTTTACAGCTCCAAAAATCTCGTTAAGAATTTGAAATGCCTTATCAGCATCAGGGACTACAGCCTTAATATGAGCCATTTTCGATAGTTTTATTGTCATTTAATCACACAATCCGATTCGTTGAAAATTATTCTTTGATTATTACCATTTCTACCTATTAAAATAAAATATTTTCCGATTGTATTATTGCAAATAATGGAAGCAGAAAAGAAATCAAATTGGGGTTATACCTTTTTTCAGAGCTGTAAAACACTAAAATACCAAATCGGTTAATTTAACCAGCTTTTTTGGAAATCTTGCTATCTTTTGATAAGATCAGTTTTTCGGCTTCTTTAAGATTCTCAAATGAATCAATATTAACAAAATTATATAACTCTTTATCGTATTTTTTTAATTCCTTTTCAATAGAAATAGTGTTTAATTTTATTTCATACTTCAAATCGGAAGAAAATTCAGCTGGATTTGCATGTATTTCGGAGAATATATCTTGCATGGAATAATGTTTGCTTAATAGTTTTTTCTCGATGATCGGTAAAATACTCTTTATATGAAATATCGAAAAAAACGGCTCAAATTCGCCATTCTCCCAGATTGGAATATATGATAGGTATTTGTGGGAAATTTTTTTTCGCAATTTGCTTTTTTTTTTTTGATTATTGAAATTCTTGAAAAAAGCATTGAAAATATAACTGAGCACAGTTTCTGAGATGAAAGGCATATCAACTGGTAATGCGAAAACGTTTTTATAATCGGGTTTTAGTTCGGATAGAGCGGTCCACAATCCCATTATGCTGTTTTGCGGTGGTTGCGGAACATCACAAAAATTTTTATACCATATTTTTTCATCTATGATGAATTGCTCTTCCTTTAGTCTGGGAACCTCGTATAAATAATCCTCCATTTGTTGATAATCATGTAGGACGATGTAAACCGGAATTTGAGTTTCTAAGCTTAAAATATTACGAAAACGGTCGATGGAATCTAAAACATGTTGAATTAATCTCTTATTGTTCAATTTGAGCAATCCTTTATCTTGGTTGCCCATTCGTGATGATTTTCCGCCGCCTAAAAGAACGAAACTGATTAGATCCATTTTTAGTTATTCGAGTTTTTTTTTCCGGTTAATTATATGAATTGATAGGATAGAAATTGTATTTTTATGAATTTGATCGAAAAATGATATCTTAATTCAGAATTCCCTTCAAATTAATTAAAGGTTCTGTTAAATACTAAAAAAAAAATTATTATTGTACGCAATTTTTTGTTAAATAGACAATGGATGCAGAAAAACAATTGAAAAAAAAATTTTCACCCGATATTTCGCTCTTAAGGAACATTCCGGGATGGAAAGATGCACCGGTCCCTATATGTATGTTTGGTGATTACCGAGCTTTAAGCTGGTGCTGTAAACCGGGCTCCTCATTGACTTTTGGATTTAAATGCTTACGGGACGAAAAATTAAAAGAAATCGGATTAAGTTCAGAAGAATTTTTAAGAATTAAAGAAGAATTTTCAGATAAACATGGCTGGGATTCCGATTTAACATGCTTCGGTAATTTTTCATACTGTTGCATGCGAAATGGAGGCTGTTCCCGCAGAGATGCCGGTTTTAAAGAGAAATATCCCGATCAAACTATAGAAGAATCAAAGGAAAAATATTACACTATTAAAAAAGAACTTGCAAATATAATTCTGAAAGCAGCAAAAAATCAAAGTTTAGTGAAAGATTATATAGAGTTCAACAAATGAAAATTAAATAGAGAACAACAAATGAAAACCTTCAAAATTGCCTCGATCACCCATGGTGAGGATATTGACGGCGTAGGAAGCCAATCAATTATCTATAGATATTTTGAAATTCTTAAAAAGCCCTTAATTGCTGAATTATTATCTTCAGATAAAAATTTATCTGCTAAAACAAAAGTTGAAGTTATTTGTTTGCGAACAGATTATAACGACTATATGTATTATTGGAGTGCGATTTTAGCTCAAAATTTGAGTAAATTAAAATCAGATTCGAAATTCTGGTTTCAAAGTAGAAATCTTAATTTTACCGAAAAATGGAAAAAAGTATCTGAAAATATTATAGTTAACCATATCTCGAATAATAATACGGATCCATTGTATAAAATCCTCCCAAAAACAAAGGAAAATATACTAAGGATGGCCGAAAGCCTTAAAGAAGTTGATTTGGTTATCATAACCGATCTCGGTGTGAACCAGACCCAAAAAAAACTACATAAGATTTTAAACGATTTCAACTTGGAAATTGCATATTTTGACCACCATACTCACGATCCGGAATCAATAAAATTCTTTGAATCACGATTAAGATTCTATTTAAATGATGAAAGTCACTGTACATCCCAAATTGTGAAAGATTTATTTTTACCCGATGATAAAATAGCCCAAAAAGTGGCATTTCATGCTGCAGATTCTGATTTTAATATTTATAAATCCCAAAATTCAGAAAATTTTCAATTATTCCTCGGTAGATACATGTTTGATTACGATAAAGTTGATCTCTTAAGAGATTGTTTTGTTACTGGTGATTTTGATAACGCCAAGGTAAAATCTCTTGTTGAAGAAGCCAAAAAATGGGAACATATTCAAGAAAAATACCTTCGGAAAACCTATCATAAAGATGTCCTTGAAATTTCAGGAAAAAAAGTCGATTTTGTGCTGTGTACGTCAAAATTACGCCCTGGTCGAGCTGTAAGGTGGGTTCAAAAAAATTATGGTGAAATATTTCCCAATAAAAAGGAAAAACCCGACAGAGTAACTCCGAATTTAATACTTGCTGTCAATATAGACAATTGGAAAATGAATATTCGTTCAAATACTTTCAATATTCACAAAGTTGCTAAGTCATTTGGGGGAGGAGGGCATTCTAAAAGGGCGGGATTTGTATTCCCAGAGGAATATTTTATTCAAGATGAACATGAAAAGAAATTTATTAACAAGATTCGTATAAACGAATTTGTTGATGAAATTATCAAAATTATTGAACAAAATGGCATTGGATCAAAATAACAGAATTTTCAATTAATTACACATACTAAATATGGTAACTCTAATTCTATGCGAAAAATCTGCGAAATTAACCTTCAATTTAGTATTTTGTTATACCAATAATAAATTCAGTTTAAAATGATGTCGGTAAAATGATTGAATATGGATACACAAATCGGCTTTGATAATTCGAAATATTTACGGGAACAGACTAAATTTATCAATCAACGAGCAGAACAATTTGGAAATAAACTTTTTCTTGAATTCGGCGGAAAATTGATGTTTGATATGCATGCATCACGCGTTCTACCAGGTTATGATCCAAATGTGAAGATGAGGTTACTTCAAAAACTAAAAGACCGATTGGACTATATTATTTGCATATATGCCGGAGATATCGAACGTCGCAAAATTAGAGCTGATTTTGGTATTTCATATGATCAAGCTACCTTAAAATTAATAGATGACTTAAGGGAGTGGGATCTGGACGTAACAGCCGTGGTGATAACGAGGTATGAAAACAGCCCTGGAGTTATCCAATTTGCGCGCGTACTTGAATTAAATAAAATACCAGTATACAAGCATTATGCAATCCACGGCTATCCTGAAAATGTCGAACATATCGTGTCAGAACACGGATACGGGAGTAATACTTTTATTAAAACTACTAAACCGATAGTTGTTGTGTCTGGCCCTGGTCCTGGAAGCGGAAAAATGGCAACCTGCCTTTCTCAAGTGTATCACGAAAATAAACGAGGAATAAAAGCGGGTTATGCAGAGTTTGAAACTTTCCCAATCTGGAATCTCCCGCTGAAACATCCTGTGAATATTACCTATGAAGCAGCAACCGCTGATTTGGGAGATTTTAACCAAATTGATCCTTTTCATTTGAAGGTTTATAATGAAAGAGCTGTTAATTATAACAGAGATGTTGCTACATTTCCTGTTTTGAAAAAAATACTCAATTCAATCATGGGAAATGGAACTCCATATCAATCACCCACCGATATGGGCGTAAATAGAGCTGGATTTGCCATCATCGATGATCAAATTGTCCAGGCTGCAGCAGTTGAAGAAATTATAAGGCGTTATTATAGTTATAACTGCGAATACGCTTCAGGTCGTACCGAAAAATCTACTATAGATAGAATAAACCAGATAATGGAAGAAATAGGGGTACAAACGACGTCTCGGAAAGTTATAATCCCTGCACATAATGCAGCCGATGAAGCAAGAAGCCAGAAGAAAGGCCATGCAGGAATATATTCGGGTGCTGCCATTGAACTAAGTAACGGAACTATTATTACCGGAAAGAACTCATCATTGATGCATGCGCCATCTGCAGTTGTATTAAATGCAATTAAATATCTTGCAGAAGTTCCTTCCAAAATTGATTTGATTTCACCAAATATCATGGAGTCTATTGGGGATCTAAAATCCGAACTGAGTGGAAAAAGAGAAGTTAGTTTAAACCTCCAAGAAACTCTAATTGCATTAAGTAACAGCGTAATTACAAATCCTACTGCGAAATTAGCTCTGGAAAAGTTGAAGGAGTTAAAAAACTGCGAAATGCATCTTACGCATATGCCCACACCAGGAGATGATGTTGGATTGAGGCGTTTAGGTGTCCATTTAACATGTGATCCAATATTTACAGGTAAAAATCTATTTTCAAGTTAAATTTTCTCTCGAAATAAAAATTCCAACTCATTTTTTTTCCGAAAATCCAAAAACCATTTACCCAGTTGGACTTATCAAATTAAATCTAATGTGTTAAAATCTAAATTTAATTCTGTTTTCTCACATAAAAAGAAAGATCTATAACCATTATGTTTATAGAATTGAATATTATATATTCATTCATGCCACGTGAAATTGTTTTTGGGAATCAGATGCTTTTAGTTGCTTTAGATAATAAATATATGATTCGAGATATTTATTTTCCTCACGTAGGTATGGAAAATCATCTCAACGGGCATAAATGTCGAATTGGAATTTGGATTGATGGTGATTTTTCTTGGATCGAAAATGACGATTGGAAAAAAGAAATAAAATATGAATCTGATACACTGATCGGTCATAGTATTGCATCAAATCAAAAACTGGGTTTACGTATTATCATCAAGGATGCTGTCCATATCAATAAGAATATTTTCATCAGGCGTTTGATTATTGAGAATTTGAAATCAAATAAACGTGAAATTAGGGCTTTCTTTACACAAGATCTTCAAATTTACGAGACATCTATTGGTATTACTGCTTATTATGATCCCGATAGCGGTAGTATCGTTCATTTTCTAAAGGATAGATATTTCATGTTCAGCGGTAAAGGTTCTTCAGAAGAAGAAAAAATAGATTCTTTCGCCACCGGTAAGGCACATTTTGGAAAAGAAGGAACCTATAAAGATGCCGAGGACGGAATTTTATCTGAAAATCCTGTAGATCAAGGTTCAGTTGATTCTACACTACAAATTAACACAATAATCGAAGCAAATGGTCAATCCAAAATAGATTATTGGTTTTCGGTTGGTACTTATTATCGGGAAACACGATTATTGAATGAATATGTAAGGGAAACGGGATTGGATAAAATTTTTGCGGAAATTAGAGCCTACGATAATGCTTGGGTAAATAAAAGTAAAATTAATTTTCAAGATCTTCCTGATGAGGTTGTAGAGTTATTTAAAAGAAGTTTATTAATCGTAAAGACTCAAACTGACAAGGAGGGAGCAATTATCGCTGCAAACGATAGTGATATTTTGCAATTTAATCGCGATCATTACTCTTATATGTGGCCTCGTGACGGCGCTTTAGTGGCTACGGCATTGGATAAAGCAGGCTACTCCACGATAACTCAACGATTTTTTAAATTCTGTGCTGAAGTGATTTCTTCAAGAGGATTTCTACTTCATAAATATAACCCAAATAAAACTCCTGGTTCAACATGGCATCCTTGGTACAATAAAAATGAAGGAAAAATGCTGGCAATTCAGGAAGATGAGACAGCATTGGTGATTTTTGCATTTTGGAAGCATTATGAAAAATTTGCGGATCTTGATTTTGTAAAGGAAATTTACCATCAACTTGTTGTTCCGGCCGCAAATTTCATATGTTCCTTTCGGGATGAACGCGGCCTTCCAAAACCGAGTTATGATTTATGGGAAGAACGAAGAGGAGTTCTTACTTTTACAGTTTCCGCTGTTTATGCGGGTTTGATTGCTGCTGCAAATTTTGCACATTTATTTGGAGAAGAGTTAAAGGAAAAAAAATACATTATGGCAGCAAAAGAAGTAAAAGAAGGTATGGTTAAACATCTATTTGACAAGGACCTTAACCGCTTCTTACGGATGATAAATTTCAAGAAGGATGGTTCAATAGAAAAAAATACCATTATCGACGCTAGTTTATTTGGAATATTTGAATTTGGTGTGTTTTCTCCGAATGATCCTATGGTAAAATCAACAATGAAACAAGTATTTGATAGATTATGGATAAAAACTGATGTAGGTGGAGTTGCTCGCTATGAGAATGACTATTATCATCAAATATCAGATGATATCGAGAAAGTACCGGGAAATCCATGGTTTATATGTACTCTGTGGTTAGCTGAATGGTATGTTAAACTGGCGAGTAGGAGTGAGTCAATTGAAGCAACCAAATTAATGGAAAAGGCAAAAAAATTACTGGTTTGGGTTAGTGATAGAGCATTAAAATCAGGGATTTTAGCTGAGCAAGTTCATCCCTTTAATAATAATCCACTGTCGGTTAGCCCACTGACTTGGAGCCATGCAACTTTTATATTAACTGTAATGGAGTATTTAGAGGAAAATTCAATGCTAAAAACATGTCCTAAATGTGGAAGACCTATGGAAATATTCTCAAAGTTCCATAATCACCAAAATTGATGAGATAGTAAAAATGAAAGCGATTGTAGTTACTCCGGGTAAAAAGAATTCGGCTAAATTAATTGATATAGAAAAACCAAAGTTGAATGAAGATCAAGTATTGATAAAAACAATAGAAGTGGGAATTGACGGAACTGATAGAGAGATAAATTCTGCTTTATATGGAATAACACCCTTAGGATCTGATTTTCTGGTTTTGGGTCATGAAGCATTAGGTGAAATCGTCCAAATAGGAGGTAAAGTAGATTTCAAAGGCCAACCATTAGAAATTGGAGATATTATAGTTCCATTGGTTCGAAGACCAGACGATTGCTCATATTGCATGGTCGATGAACAAGATATGTGCATAAAAGGTGAGTATACAGAAAGAGGGATTAAGGGACAACATGGATTCATGTCTGAATTTTTTACTGAGTTCCCAAAATATCTTGTTAAAATCCCAGACTCATTGAAATATATTGCGATTTTACTAGAACCTTTAAGTGTGGTTGAGAAAGGTATTAGACAAGCATACAAGATTCAAAAAAGAATGTCATGGGCTCCAAAAGTAAGTTTTGTACTCGGTTTGGGTCCAATTGGATTGTTAGCAAGCATAATTTTAAAGCTGTTAGGCCTCAGAGTGGTGGTTTATTCACTAAATCCAGAAACAGATGAGATTGTTCAACTGATAAAATCCATAGGAATAGAATACATTCACGCAAAAACATCCATTTATGAGGTGCCCGCATTAATTGAAGAGAATATAGATATAATTTTTGAAGCAACGGGTAATTCAATAGTAGCTTTTAATGCGATTTCTGCTTTAGGTACCAATGGGGTTTTGATTTTAACTGGTGTAACAGGGGGCCATAAAACCTTAGAGATCTGCACAGATTGCCTTAATATTGACATAGTTTTAAAAAATAAAACAACTGTCGGTACCGTTAATGCAAACATCATTGATTTTCAAAAAGGAGTAGAAGATCTGAAACTTCTCAATTCAAAGTATCCCGATTTTCTCAAAAATATTCGGATTGATCGCATTGATGCTGAAAATTTTAAGGAAGGTTTCGAGAATTTCAAAGAGTTGAAAGCAGTTTTAGTTTTTGATAAAGGTTGAATCCAAGTCGGTTTTCTTATAACGGTAGAAAATTAAAGCATGCAGGTAAATTGCTTGAATTGGAGAAATATTTAAAATCTTGATCATCGTATATTCACCATGCCAATATACATTCTTGCCACCAAACTCCAAAATACAGGTTTGATGGATAAAAGAAGGGAACGGGGTCAAGAATTTTTAAAAAATATTAAGGAAAAAGTCCCGGGAATTAAATGGATTGCACATTACGCAATCTTAGGTCCATATGACTTTCTTGATGTTTTTGAGGCACAAAATGAACATGACGCAGCAAAAGTTTCTCTGTTGTCACGCTCAGCGGGACAATAACATGGCTTATC
>SDBS01008347.1_pt1 | contig 10011 bp, 10 predicted proteins | sample 2277091 | NCBI WGS metagenome assembly SDBS01 (sample SAMN10404972, study PRJNA504765) | marine sediment metagenome | isolation source: marine sediment core GS10_PC15, 163 cmbsf | place: Arctic Ocean: Southern Knipovich Ridge | collected 2010 | reverse complement strand
TGATAAAAAGGGGGATGTGGAGACCAAATAGAGAAGTGTGGTAGCCCGGAGGCTACCAGTGTATGGACTAGAAGACGCGAATCGGTATCTCCGCTGGAGCAGCTAGCAAACGCTTAATTTCCTCATCGAGGCGAATTAGCGTAATGGAGCAGCCGGCCATATCCAAAGAGGTACAGTAATTCCCAATATAGTTCCGCACTATTTTCAAGCCGCGGTTTTGGCAATTCAATGCTGCTCTGCGGTATAGCAGGTAGAGTTCGTTTATTGGAGTCCCACCCATACCATTAACCATAAGGGCTACTTGGTCTCCCCTTTTGAAGGGTAGATCATTGGTCACGGTCTCTAACATTTCATCCACGATTTCATCAGCAGTTTTAAGTTTGGTGCGGTAACGGCCAGGCTCACCGTGAATACCTATACCCATTTCTATTTCATCATCAGCAATATTGAAAATCGGCTGGCCTTTCGCTGGGGGTATACAAGATGTTAAAGCTACACCATAGGTACGAACGACGCTATTTACCTTCTTACCTAAGGTAACCAATTCTTCAAGGCTAGCTCCTTGCTCAGCGGCAGCGCCACAGGTCTTGATTACGAAGAAATTACCTGCCACTCCACGACGGCCTACCGAATAAGTGCTGTCCGGTACTGCCACATCGTCGCTAACCTTGACCATACCTGTTTTGATGCCATCAGCTTGTGCCAGTTCGTTGGCCATCGTCCAATTCATGATATCACCTTGATAGTTGACTACCGGAAAGAGAACGCCTTTCTTAGATTTCATAAGTTTGAATAATTCGTAACAGTATTTGATAGGTGGTGATGCAAACACGCCACCACAGCAGGCTGCGTCCAGCATACCTTGACCTACACACATAATGGGTGTTGGGTCGTGGCCAGCGCCACAACCCTGGATGATAGAGACCTTATCATCCCGGGGCATGTCGGCACGATATATCGTATTACGCTCCGGAATCCACTTCAACTTATCAGTATTAGCCAGTATTATACCTTCCAGTATCTCATTTACAAAATTATTCGGATCATTAACAAATCTTTTCATTCAAACTTCTCCCACCTTTTTTGTTGTTAAGATCAAGGTGATTTTATTTCCATAGATTTCACAGAATTATTGGTATGTCTCTTTTAAAATTTTTGCGGCTGCTTGCCACATAATGGCTACAGCTACTATTCCTGGGTCAAGAGTTCCTTTACTACGTTCACCGGTATAGGATTGACGCCCCCGCTTGGCGACCCAGTTCCGGGTAGATTCTATCGTCTTAGTGGCAGCGTCAGCTGCTGCTTGGAAAGCATTGATACAATCATCAGGCTTCGCATGGGCCCATTCCCCAATTTTATCCGTAGCCGGAGCAATCGCATCTAGGAGTGTTTTATCACCCAATTTAGCCCCGCCCAGCGCCATTATGCCCTCAATCGCTGACCGGAGCATTGCCTCCAGGTCAAGCAGCGTAATTGAAGATTTGTCCTTTGCCTTAATGCCGGCTCTCATAAACGCTGTCCCCCAAATGGGCCCGGAGACTCCGCCAATGTTATCCATGATAATAGTGCTAACTTTGATGAGAAAGGAACCGATAGAAGAGCGATCAATACTACTCCATTGATTGAGCACAACCTGGAAGCCACTAGCTAATGAAACACCGAAGTCAGCATCCCCGACTACGCCATCCAAGTCTGAGAAGTACTTCTCATTGGCAACAGCTGTATTGGCTATTGCCTTAACTATCAGTTCAATAGCCTCCAATGAGAATTCTTTCATAATCATCCCAGTTATAATTTATTTAACTAGAATTATTTGAATATGTGTGAGATATAGATATATTTAGTGGGTTATGTTGCGTTAAAGTTCTCACGAAGGTATTTTCCCACTCAGATGGGTGAGAGGGATCTTCTGCCGAATTTCCACAGGACGATGTTTACCGTATAAAGTATGTTTTTCGCCCATCTTAGCTTCAGACATTCTCTTCTTAGATAGTTTTTTTAAAGTATAAAAAAAGATATTTGTGGGATTAGAGATGTATAGGTACGCTGCTATCGACTGTTATTGCTTGACTTGGTATGAAGGAAGATTCTTCTGAGGTTAAAAAAGACTAAATTGTCAACACTTTTTGGTTTTTCTAGTTTTCCCAAAGGAGTGTGTTGAATGTAGCCTTTTCTAACGTCTTCTTCATTTCGTCGAAGTCTGTTTTGTGATTTCTCCTTTTATAGATATTTTGGTTATTATAAAGGAGTATCATCAAATTCTTCTATTGCTATCGCCCAAATTGGAGAAGCGCCTATACCTAGAAGCTTCAACGGCATCCCAATGTAAAAGACCCTGTCTTTCGTTATCTTACTAAGATTACGCAATCCCTCAATTATGAGTATCTCGTGGCTAAGCAGTATATCATGAGCATTAGTCATACCGTCTCTTTCTCCATAAAACCATAGAGTACCCATTTCCATTCCTACCATTTTGACGCCCCTATCGATTATCCAATTTACATCTAATACTACAAGTGATCCACCGACTTTATTAACTGGAAGTAAAATATCTCCTGGTTTAACAAGGTGGTCGAATTGACTAAGTTCTTTAGCTGAAATTGTTACAATCTTCCTCTGTGCCCGTGGTGCTGTACCTTTTCCGGGTTCTTTGGCTGCTTGATATAGTGATGGCATGAAGTGTTTATGATCCGGTTCTGGCCCTTTTGCTCCTGCTTTTCTTGCGAAGGAGGATAAATCTATTACAGCTGCTTCTCCAATAAATCTATCTGGAGGGTAGTCCGCTATTCCTTTTTCTTTTAAATGTTCTGGCGCATTGATCACATGGTATCCCGGAGCTTCAAGATGAGTGCCTGCATGACTGAACATGGTTATGTCGGGAGTTAAAGCTCCATCTGAATAAAGCCAATCTGTAATTTCAACACGATAGTCTCTTTTATCAAGTGCACCCCACTCATTTCTATCTCTACCAAATTTTTTAGGTACCCATACCTTCTGCCCCCTTTCATATCTAGATACTACCATTTCTTTACTTCCCCAAAAATGGGACAGATCTATTATTTTTGTTGCCTTCATTATTATCTCCCTTTTAACACAATTACTTATTTTCTAAATAGAATCTCATGATATATATCATCTTTGATGATATTTCCATAAAATAATATAAAAAATAATTTTTATTGGATAATTATTAACCTTTTTTTCTAAAACATAGATTAGTTTAGAGCAGAATTATGAACCGTCCATTATATTCATACAAAAAAATATTACTGCGAGTGTAGGAGAACAACTCATTTTACTGTCAACTCTCAGTATAGATTTTGTTTACTCAAGCCGTATGTAGTTACTCAATGTTTCATATTGGTGAATGAACGCTTCACCATTAGGAGTCGTTTGAAAGATGCAATTAGACAGTTTATTTATTGTACTCTGTTGGGTCATGTATTCCTGCAGTTTTGAACGCGTTCTTTCGATTGATACATGATTCACATTTTCCGCAATGTTTTTCTTTATTTAAATAGCAAGACCATGTCAGAGCATATGGAACCGCAAGTTTTGAGCCTAGTTTTATTAATTCTGCTTTTGTGATGTTGCTGAAGGGTGCTTCAATGTCTAGTTCTGTGTCTGTTCCTATTCGGGCTGCGGTTTCAAATGATTTATAAAATTGTGTTCTACAGTCAGGATAGTTTGGTGCATCTGAACCTTGCGCGCCATAGAAAATTTTTGTGGCATTGATTGAGATAGCGTATGCTACTGCTACAGAAAGGAAGATGCCGTTTCTGAAGGGGACTATTATGGATTGACTGAAAGTTGATGTTATCTCTATTGTTTCATCAATTATTGAAGCTACTCCAACAAAGATTTCTTTTAGTGAAGAGAGATCGATTTCTTTGATTTGGATTCCAAGTTTTTGGGCCACTATATGTGCGTGTTGGGTTTCTTTTGTTGCTATTTGACCGTATTTAAATGTGAGTCCGTGAACATCGTATCCTTCGTTTTTTGCCCAATACGCAACTGTTGTTGAGTCTAATCCTCCGCTTAAGACTACTACGCATCTTCCTTTTTGGATCATTTTTCCCACCATTTAAACCTCATATCGATTATTTTGAAGATGAATGAGCCTACGAAGCATATTATTTGTTCGCTGATAAATAAGTAGGGTAAGGTTGCTACTATTGGTATTGTGAATAGTTGATTGAGCATCCAACTGACACTTATGGGTATTATTGTGGCGATTACTGCTCCTGTGATGAAGTAATTGTTATTGAACTTTTTAGCTAGGAGGTATCCAAGTGTTCCAGCTGTAAAACTCATAATAGGCATGAATAGTAATTCGTATATTCCTGCAAATGGACTGAAAAAATTTCCAATAATTACTCCAAGGGCATATCCGATGGTTAGTGTCCATTTTTTTGCAATTGCAGGTCTTATAACACCGGCTAATCTGAATTGTAATGTGTAAAATGATATGGGGGCGAAGATAATGACAAGAACAGTATAAAGAGCGGCAAAAATTGCTATTAAGGATAGGTCTTTATTATTTATTTTCAATTTTACTCTTCCTACTCCGGGGTTTATAAGGCGGAACGGATGGAGGTCCACTCACCCGCCAACAAAGTGATAGTTACAGTCTAAACGTAAAAGTTTTACGCATACAAAGACGACTTCACCAGATTTTTTAGTCATTATTTGACTCTTCTTTTTTGGAAAACAATGTCAAGTTATCGCAACATTTATCATTCTTTTATAAAAAATTGAGAAATGAAGAATTAAAGCGAATACGTCTTACCTTCTTGCACCATCTTAGTTTTAGGTGATAAACTGCGAAACATACCCGGATGCTCGGTATGTATTGGAAAAAGTGTCTCCGGATTTATATCCTCTAGTAAATTTTTCAGGTCAGGTCCACAAATGTGTCCACTGCAATGTGCCTGCACATATTTTAGACCGAAATGGTCAATCCAGTTATTCATCCTATCATGCGATATTTTCATCTCTTCATTGAATGGTTCCGATAAAGAGTGAATGTAGAGGCTATTCTTTGGTTTAAAATCGACGAGCATATTGAAATACCAATAATTAAGCACAATCATGTATTTGCCGGGTTCCTCCGCAATAGTCTCAGCCGTAAGTAAATTCGGTTGATCTAATCGTTTCTTGATGTATTTATCTGAATAGTCTTTGTAAGCGTATGTGCCGGTCATACGTTTCGGTTTGAGAAGATAAATGTTTTCTCCGAGACTATCTGGAACATTCAACGACTTAACTAAGTGATATCGATCTAGGAAGCAAGCGTGTTTGAAGCTGATGACCATCTTCTTCCCAGTGTCTTTGGCTATTTGGTAGAATGTACGGAATCTATCCACATCCTTAAAATTGAAATCCACAAAGGTTAAACCATTCCGCTTAAGCACTTCACCCTTAGAAGTAGAATACACTTTGGCTTCTGACTCGTCCGTTTTCTCCTTATCTATTCGTGTGCCTTCCGTGATCAAAGCTAAAGGTTTAACTTCTTTTGCTCGTTGGATGAAATCCTTTGTCATCTCTGATTTGTAACCGTGCATTCTCAGGTCACCCGTAAATACCACAGCTCCTTCGCTAGTCCAGATAATGAAGCCGTATGCACCCGGCACACTGTGGTCAACATGGATTGGCTCAATCTCTAAAGAATCTATGTTCAATTTGTCGCCTGTATGAAATGTGTGAAATACACGTTCGATTGGTGGCTTCCTGTAATCAGCACGAAACAATGGACGTTTTTTGAAATTGCACACTTCAGATTCTAATTTTCTCTGACTCTGTTCTTCAACTGCATCAAGGATGAGTTTACAGGTCACTCCACAGTAGATCGGAATGTCTCTGTGGAGGAAACTGATGTAGTTTGCGTGATCTGCATGAGCGTGTGAAAGCAACACGCCTGCAACCTCAGGTTCTTCTGCTTTTCTCCCGTAATGGGTTAGAAGATCTTCCCTGTACACACCTTTAATGTCAGGTATTAAACCCATTGTTAGAAAATCGCCAATACCGTTCGCAGTACGTGGATTCAGGAATTCTTCGAAAAATTTGCCACGTTTATTGAAGCTCATGCCAAAATCAAGAAAGATCTTCGTGGAACCGTCTTCAAGCAGAATCTTGTTTCCACCAATCTCCTTAACTCCACCATAAAAAGATAAGTTGACCATAACAATTCCCAATCCTATTCAATTTAATTTTTTATAAGATACTAACCTGTTCATCTTCAAATTACTCAATGCCTAATTCGCATCAATTACTTTTACGATTGATTCTCTTATGATGTCTAAATGGGTGTTTATTTCATTCTGTATCTCGTCAGATAATGTGCGTATTTTAGTCACGGCTTTCTCTACATTGGTACATTCCCGTTTTATTCGTGAAAATGAATCTACCTGAATTTTGATCGCTTCTTCCATTAATGAGCGAATCCTTGCCCATCAAACAGCAATATTGAGAATTTCTGATTGCATCGTCTCTTCATGCTCCTTACTACTCAACGCACACACAAGATACTTCTTGTGGTACTCATTAAAGCAACCTACACTTTTAGGAAGCGATTCTATCCACTTTGTCACAAAAATGCCATATTTTGCATCCCTATTTTCAAGTGACTCCTTCATCGTCCTATGAATTTCAGGTAAAGAAACTGTTTGTCTATCCTTCGTCTCCAAAACAATCCTACAATCAGGCCGTTCACCAAGCGTGATCACAAAGTCTCCCTTCTTACTCCCACTAAGCCTTCCCGGCACAGTTGTAGTGCGTTCAAGCTCATCCCCCATATGCATTTTCACGATCTCTCCCAGAAAATTCTCACAAACATCCTCAAACTCAAACCCTTTAAGCGTCGTCACCGCCTTCACTTCTTCAACTGCTTCCTTTACACCCAGTTCCTTCCCCAGTCGACCAATTTCCTCAGTAATGAGCGTTCGTAATTGATGAAGAGGTGTACCTTCTTTGGTTGGATCAAAAATCAACTTGATTAGCTTCCCTTCTTCCCCAAAATGTTGATCGATCAATTCTGAAAAGGTTCCTTTTTCCCCAAAAGTCTCCTCAATATGAGTAGCCATATCAGTAACGGTTTTGTCCAGAATAGCATCAAATTTTTGCTGTAACCTATTAAACTCCTTCTCAATATAATCAATCTTCTCCGTCGTACCAATCGTCTTAAGCGCAACAACACCCACATTCAGAGAAGTCTCAAACAACTCCTCCAAATTTTCTGGAGCAATCTCACTAAAATATGAGACTACATCATCATTCTCCGTTTCATAATGCTCTATAAGAAATTTACCCGCTTCAACCCTCATTCTTCCAGTCATCTTGATAATTCATTTCTCCTTTCCCTTTTTTCTTTAAACAAAAATATTAGCTAATATCCATTACATCATTTCTTCATCAAATAAGTCTTCTTCAAGTATCATTATAATTTCACAGTTTCTACAAAGCCCGACTGCATCACAATTACTGCAGAGATTTCCACCGCAATCAAAACAGTGAACTGCATCAGAACTACAGTCCTCACAGAGAGCTCCCCCACAATCAATGCAATTAATAACTGCAGTACCAACAATCTTTTTCCAACAGTTGACACAGAAGCCCATAATTATGCTTATATTATGAGTACTTTAAATAAATAATTACCTTAATAATAATTATTTTAGAGTGAAGATGATTCATGTCTCTTGAAGCTGTGAAACCTCTTTTAATCAACTACGTGAATATAAATTGTAATGTTCAAAGTTTAGATTGGGAACAGCATCTTTCCACAAAACTACTCTTCGACCCTTATGCAAGATCGTATAGTGCAAGGAAGAAGATTGCACATTACTTTCTACAGGTTGCTGCGATAAGTGAGACCGAGCTTATTCGTAAAGCAGATTTTTCCCGAGCACTCATGATTCACATTCACAAGTCTCTAGGCGATGACTGTTTTATACAAGGTAAACTTGACAGTTTCGAAGAGCAAGTTAATAATTGGAATCTGTATAACCGATTAGGAACTTCAAAGAATGAGATACCAAAAGTGTTGACATCTATAAACAGATTTGTTCAAAATATTGCAAAAGGAGACCTAATTGAATATGCTAAGAAATTTGAAAAACCAAAGGAATTTGTAAACAATATTTCAGACAACATACCACGTATGCAAGGATTATATATTGAGAAAGCATGGATGTATATGCGGTGGATGACTCGTCCTTTACCAGATCTCAATATTTTCACAAATTTTTCTCCCCAAGATCTTTACATTCCCATGACATCATACATAAGAAATGTTACTTACTGTCTCGGATTATCTCCTGAAACAAGCGGTGACTGGTGGAATGACTACACAAAAGTTGAACAGATAAGACAACGGGTAACTAAGTTTGCCCAGGAACTTTTTCCAGAGGACCCAGTAAAAGTGGATTACCCATTTTACATGTTGGGACGATGGATTCATGGAAAAGAATTAACTTTACAGCTTCTAGTAGACTATTTACAGTTTTGTCAACAAATATTTGAAGAGATTAAGTGTCCACCAGTCTCATTCGACGTTGCTGCACTAGAAGACTCCACATTCGAAGCAAAAATTAGAGCTGATCTCACCAAATTCGAGGTCATGTTCCAGTTTACACCATACGCTTTACAATTGAAGGATGATGAAGGTGCCCCCAAATATACTCCAGATTTCGTTCTCTCTAAATATAAGAGAAAGGGGAAAACCATCATTCTTGAACCACATGGCATTTGGACTCCAAAAACAAAGAGATGGATAAAGCTTGGCCATAAAAGATTCTACATTTGGACTCGACCAATAAAGATCAATCTGGACGAGAGACAATTCGTCTCTAAACTTAAAGAATTTCGAAAAATATGGGGAAAAATGTATTATTTAATCCTCATTGTCCCACCTCAATTCAAAGAACGCATAGAAGAGAGCTATCATGATGTGTATGATGAAATATATGAAGGAAAAGACATCCCAAAATTACTATACAACTTAAGAAAATAGAACAGGTAAACAATACAGTTAATCTCAATCATTATCAGAATAATCATCTTCGGAATAATAACTGAGGACCTTGCAGGAGACGTCTCCCATATTCGCGGTTTAAAATATATCTAAATCGTCATTATATTAAAGTTCAAAGTCAAGCATCCGATGTATAGTTAACTCCCCTAGTTTCTGGAAAGGTTGAAATTCGACTGTTTCTACACGATAGAACAGTCTAATTCAAACATTTCCAGAACTTGACGTAATCGTAAAATGTGAAGGAGAAGAAACACTCACAGAACTAGTTAGAGCCAAAGGAGACGTTTCTAATTTCTCTGACATACAAGGAATTACCTACAGACATGGGAACAGAATAATTGAAAATCCTAGTAGACCTTTAATCGGAGACCTTCATGACCTTCCGTATCCAGGATACCACTTCGTAGAAGAACATCTCTCCGACTACCACTTCGCCACTGTGGGTGGTCGAGACGCACCGTATGCACTGATAGAAGGGGCAAGGGGCTGCTCTCATAGATGCACTTTCTGCACCCAATGGTCTCACTGGAAAGGAGTATTGAGAACCAAGACGACGAAAAGGATTGCAGACGAGTTCGAGTATTGCTATCACGAGTTTGGAAGCCGTTTCATCTGGTTAACGGATGACAATTTCGGTGCAGATAGGTCAAAAGGATTGGCCGACGAGCTCCTCAAACGAGATCTGGGTGATGATCTGATGTGGTTCGTCCAGCTACGATGTGACGATATACTCAAGATCCAGGAAGAACTTCCACGTCTACATAAGGCGGGTCTTGCATGGGTTCTGATGGGAGTCGAGAGTCCATGGGATACGACTTTGAAGGCTTTCAAGAAGGGAATCATTGCTGAGGACGCCAGAAGATCTGTGGAGCTTCTTAAGAAGAATGGGATCTTAGCCCAAGCCTCGTTTGTGATTGGAGAGAGGAAGGATACTCGAGAATCAATTGCTTACCTCAGAGAGTTCGCAAACGAGATAGATC
>SDBS01008346.1_pt1 | contig 10012 bp, 4 predicted proteins | sample 2277091 | NCBI WGS metagenome assembly SDBS01 (sample SAMN10404972, study PRJNA504765) | marine sediment metagenome | isolation source: marine sediment core GS10_PC15, 163 cmbsf | place: Arctic Ocean: Southern Knipovich Ridge | collected 2010 | reverse complement strand
AATCGTTTATCTGTAGTAGATGGTGCAATTAGAAAAATTAAACAAATATTATATTTCTCACATGCCTTCAAGGTTAATTCCGCTTCTTCAATCGGCAAATCTCCAATCACTATGCCATCAACGCCACTATCCTTTAAATTTTTAAAAGTTTTATCAAGAGAATCTTCAATAGTATCGGCACCTTGAATAAGGATGTTATAATATGTGAGAATTACTATAGGTTTCTCAGTTTTTACTCTTATATCTTTTATAGCCTGCAAAGCTTTTTGTGTGTTTATTCCGGCATTGAATGCTCTTATATTTGCTTCTTGAATAGTTGGTCCGTCCGCAATGGGATCGCTAAATGGGATTCCTATCTCTAAAATATCAGAGTAAGGTTCGATCTTTTCGACTAGTCTTTTAAATTCATCTATGGTTGGATCACCAGCAACTAAAAATGGCATAAAAAAATTTCTATCTTTCCTTTCTTCATCATTAAACAATTCTAGAATTCTATTTGAACCAATCATTTTGTTTTAAACTCTATATGGTTTTTAATAATATCTAAATCTTTTGACCCACTCCCAGATAGATTTACAATTACAATGTCATCCTTGCTAAATTCATCTTTAATTTTATATAAATAGGCAAGAGCATGCGAACTTTCGAGAGCTGGAATAATACCTTCTAGAAGGCTTAATTCTTTGAAGGCTTCAAGTGTTTCTTTATCTGTAGCGTCGCCAACTCGAAGGCGATTTATTTCATTTAAGAAACAATGTTCAGGTCCAACACCAGGGTAATCTAATCCCGCACTAATTGAGTGAGTTTCCAAAATATTTCCATACTCATTCTGTAATAAATACATTAATGAGCCGTGAAGAACACCTTTCCGTCCCAGTCCTAAAGCTATTGAATGTTTCTCAGTATTTTTTCCTTCCCCCGCAGCTTCCACTCCAATTAATTGAACACTCTCATCATTAATGAAGTCATACATAATACCAATTGCATTACTTCCTCCTCCAATACATGCTATTATAGTATTAGGGAGTTTTCCTTCTAGTTCAATTATTTGTTTCTTAGTTTCTCTTCCAATAACTCTTTGAAATTCTCTTACCATTAAAGGATAAGGATGTGGGCCAACAACGCTCCCCATCAAATAATGTGTGTCATGAACATTGGCGATCCAATATCGCAGCCCTTCGTTCACGGCGTCCTTTAATGTTTTTGATCCAGATTTAACAGGAACAACTTCTGCACCAAGGAGTTGCATTCTATAGACGTTATAGGATTGACGTTTAACATCTATTTCTCCCATAAATATCTTCGTTTCCATTCCAAAATAAGCCCCAGCAATAGCTGTAGCAAATCCATGTTGACCCGCACCAGTTTCAGCAACTAATTTAGTTTTTCCCATTTTTTTTGCGAGAAGGGCTTGTCCCATGACATTGTTTATTTTATGAGCGCCGCCATGATTCAAATCTTCCCTTTTTAAATATATTTTACATCCTATGTCCTCACTTAATCTTGCAGCGTAATAAAGAGGTGTTGGTCTACCACTATAATATTGGAGAATTTTCTCAAATTCCTCTTGAAATGCCTCATCAATGATATATTTATTAAATGCTTCAGTAAGTTCAGTAAGTGCTGGCATTAAAATTTCTGGAGCAAATACGCCTCCAAATTCCCCAAACTTTCCAAATTTATCAGGATATTTATTAATATAATCCATTTTTCTCTTTCTCATAAATTAATTCGTAATATTTTTTACTTTTTCTAAAAACTGTTTAATTTTAATAGGATCTTTAAACCCCCTCATAGATTCCAGAGAACTACTAACATCTATACCATAAGGATTCAAATTTTTAATTAATAGTTCTACATTATCAATATTAATTCCACCTGCTATGATTATGTTAGTTCCCACAGTTCTTCTTCGTATATCTAAAATTAGTTCATAATCAAGATCCCTCCCGCTTCCTTCACTATTATCAATTAAAAAAGCAAAAAATTGATCGAAGCTAAAATTGATTTGCTTAATAATTCCTTCTTTATTGGATTGATCCACTTTTAAAGCGATAATGAGTTTTTTCTTTCGAACACTTGAAAATTTATCCAAATCTCTAATATTAAAATTACAGTGCACTTGGTAATAATTTGCCTTAATTTTTTTCATAATATTATATACTTCGGCAGCAGTATTAGCTATAAATGTGATAACTGTAAAAATTGGCTTTGGAATTTCTTTTAGAAGTGCTACTAGTTTAGACTTTTCTAGATTTCTAGGAGATTTTAGAACATTATAAATAAATCCCACAGCAGTAGCTCCATTTTCAATACATATATTAACATCCTCAATTTTTTTTAGACCACATATCTTAATATAATCCATTAGTGCTCTCCTCGTAACTCTAATATTTTTTCCTTAATATTCGGAGATTTCATAATCGAAGATCCTATTAAGAATCCATCCGCTTTATAAGAGAGAAGAAATTTAATATCTGCAAAACTATTTATTCCACTTTCACTAATTATCACAATGGAATCGCCAAATTCTTTTCTTAATTTTGGAATAATTTTCTTTGAAGTGTTTAAATCAATTTCTAAAGTTTTTAGATTTCGATTATTTACTCCTACTAATTTAGGAGACAAGCCTATTTCAACCAGATGTTTTATATCTTCTATTTCTTCAAGACCATGAATTTCAATTAAAGGCTCGAGGCGATGTTCATAAGCTGTATGGACCAATTCTTCTAATTTAAAATCCCCAATTGAATTAATTAGTAAAATATTAGTAGCTCCTAATTTATTTGCTATAAAAAACTGAACAGGATCAACAATAAAATCTTTCATTAGACATGGTATTTTTGTACATTCTACAGCATATTTAAGATTTTCATAAGAACCATGAAAATAATTTGGTTCAGTTAAAACGCTTAATCCTATAACTCCTGAACCCTGCATTTCCATAGCAAGTTCTTCCACATTAACGTTTCTTCGAATATTACCTAAAGTAGGTGATGCAGGCTTTATTTCAGATATAATAGATATACCTTTATTCTCCTTTATAGCTTCACTTAATGTTTTTCGACCATCTCTAAAAGTTTTTCTATGTAATAAATCTTTAAATCTGAGATCATCGACTAGAGATTGTTTCCTTTGTTCTACAATTTCAATTATCTTATTTGAAACCATGATTTTTAAGTTAATATTTTATATTAAACTCAATAATTTTTCTTTATTTCCACCTGAAGCATCAACTAATTGTTCAAGTTTCTCAAAAGCCTTACCTGATTCGATTGAATTTTTTGCTACTGAAACTCCCTCTTTAAAATCAGCAACTTTATTAGCACTCCTTAAAGCCAAACCAGCATTCATTAACACAGTATCATATTTTGCATCAACAAGTTTATTTTTTAAAATATTTATCGCGATTTTTAAATTTTCTTCCAGATCCCCAGCAAGTATTTCTTGTATACTGCAATCTTTAATCCCAAATTCTTTATTAGTAACAGCATAACTCTCAATAACTCCATTATTAACTTCTGTTATGTAGTTTATACCCATTGGTGCAAGTTCATCAATACCGCATGAGTTGTGAACAGTAAAGACATGCTTTGCATCAAGATCGTTTAAAACTTTTGCCATTACATTAGCTAAATCTTTCTGAAATACACCTAAAACATGACATTTAGCATTTGCAGGATTTGTTAATGGTCCGAGGATGTTAAATACTGTTCTTAATTTTAAAGCTCTTCTAGTAGGCATTGCATACTTCATCGCGGGATGAAAAAGAGGTGCAAACATAAACCCAATACCTACCGTTTCAATACATGACTTTACTTCTTCCGGAGGTAAATCGATTTTTACTCCTAATCCTTCTAATAAATCAGCACTACCGCATTTACTGGTAACTGCCCGATTACCGTGTTTTGCAACGGGGACCCCTGCTCCTGCAACAACTAATGCTGAAATAGTACTAATATTGAATGTCTTTATTTTATCACCGCCAGTTCCGCAAGTATCTAACAAATCACCCTCAATATTAGGTTCTATTCGATTTGCAAATTCTCTCATAATTCGCGCAAAGCCCGTAATCTCTTCAATTGACTCACCTTTCATACTTAAAGCAGTAAGAAATGCTCCCAATTGAGAATCCTGAACTTTTCCACTCATTATTTCTCTCATAATGTTTTCTGCTTCTACAATTGATAAATTAATTTTTTGCGTAATTTTGTGCAATCCTTCTACTATTCTATTTTCAGACATTTTTACTTATCCTTTTTAAATATTAACAACATTTTATTTCTCACATTTGAAGTGAAACATTAATATATTGGAGATCAATATAATTAACGCACATTTAGAAAATATTATATAATTGTTGATAATTCTAAGGAATAATTAAAAAAGAGAATTCTAATAAATGGTTTAACCAATGAGAAAGGCGTTATCGCCAACGCCACTGCCAACGCCATGCAAAATTAATAGCAGTTTTCACTATTTTAAATCACATCTTAAATGTTGTTTAAATTAAAGAATAAATAATATATAAACAATATCATTCAAAAATGAAACAAGTTTATTTTTTTATCATATATTTTGTATTTAAAAAAGGATTACTATTTGGAATTTCCTTTTATCCGATTTCTCCTCTCCATTTTATTATAATAAAAATGTAATGAATGTAAAAAATTAAATATATTAACTTTAATTATATATTTAAAATTTTTTTTTTTTTTAATTTAAAATAAAAAAAGGTAAATTACATGAAAAAACAAGACAAAAATAAAAGACATATTACTACGATTATTTCAATTAGTCTAATTATCCTAACAAGCACTTTTCTTATAGCTTTTCCTTTAAATTCTGTAAATTTAAGTGATATTAGTGAGAATAATTACGATAATTACAATGATAAAACTAAGGAAATAAAATCACCATCATTAAGTGCAGTTAGTGCATCAAGCTGGTGGAACTCTTCATATGAGTGGAGACGACTAATTACTATTGATAATAGCATGCCTGAAAATTTTACTAATTTTATTACAAGTATTAATTTTAATTATAGTGATCTGTCAATGAGACCCGACTTGGGAGATATAAGAATAGTAGAAAATGGTCAGTTGAGAAATTATTATTTTCAAAAAGATTTCCCTGTTGCAGAAAACGTGACTGTTTGGTTTGAAACCAATAGTTCTGCTGGTTCAGAAGAAGATACCTATATATATTTTGGAAATCCAACTGCTACTATAGACATGACCTATTATATGGATAGTAATCCTGATGGATTAATTTGGTATAAATTTGAAGATAATTTAGGAGATGGTGCAGTTACTGACTCTATGGGAAATTATAATGCTTCTATAAATGGGGGGGTATCTTTAGATGATACAACCTCTGGTCTTGGAAATTCTTCCTTAAAATTCGATGGTTCTTCTGGCTATTTACGTATTCAAGATAAGTTTTATGACGATCGAAATATAATACCAGAATTAACAATATCTGTTCGTTATAGAAATAGTCAATCTGGTGGTTCATATACAAATAATTGGGCTTTTTTTGATTTTGATAGATCTGAATATTTTAATTTTTACATGAGGCCTAATGGTGGAACATTAGGATTTTCTACGCCTGCTTATGGTTGGGATGAAACGTATAATCAATGGAGTGGAGATACAACTGATGATAATATGGATGATTTTTACAGTACAACATCAGGTTTAAACAATGATCAATGGCATTTTGGTTGTGCAGTTTATGATGGAGATGATAAAGTTTTATATGTTGATAATGGAACTGAAGATGCGAGAAATGTGAACGCCCACAACGGGCTTAATATTGGCATTAGAACCGGATATTCTGCATTAAAACGATATGGAATTATTGGTGATGGATCTGAAGCAACCTCTGCAACTGGTAGTAGAAATAATATCTATTACAATGGATGGCTTGATGAAATTAGATTTTTTGAAGAAGCTATATCGCCGGATAGGATAGCTTGGATGGCAAAGAATTATACGATATCACCTATTCTAGGCGGCCCCGAAGAAAAGCAAGCAACTATTACGATAATAGCGAAAGATATTGATGGTGGAGTTATTCCTGAATTAGAAATTTTTATGTATGATATTAGTGACCAAAAAAACAACTATAGTGGTATTGTAGGCGAATCAGGTATTCTTGAATTTTCATCGGTTCAGAAAGAAACTTATGATATTACAGCTAATTATTCAATTTTTAATGGATCAACTACTTTTGAAAGAATTGTATATAATAGTAGTGATTATGGTATTGATTATAATTTTGGAGCAGAAGATAATTATACTATTTATCTTAACATAAGCTTATGGACCATCGATTTTGAAATTGAAGATTGGGATTATGACCCAATGGGATATGGTTATGTCTTAATTTACAATAGTACTGATGATGCTTATAATGGACCTCCAATAGCAAATCTAACACTGAATAAAGATTCAGGACTTACTACATTTAGATGGATTAACATAACGGATGATGCAACGTATCCTTATGAAGTATATTACGATAATTCTGATTATGAACAAAAGAAAACACTATTATATCAAAATGTAGCAGATCGTACTTTATACCTAACTAAGAAGTTAAATGATACTGCTATATTAAATGTAGAAAAATATAATCAAGAAGCTGCCGGAATTGGAGAGTATCATGTTCAGGAAAATATTTATGCTAGTGGTTCAAATGAAACTCATATTGGGAATATCAAAATTATTAATACTACTATAAATTTGAGCAATATGATTAATTTGGATAGTGTAATTATTCGTTCTATTGATAAAAATAACACTGTTTCAATAACTCTTTTCGAGAACAATACTTATAATTTAGAAACAAGTGATACAATTGAGCTTAATATTACTGAAGTTGGAAATGCTTACGGTCTTGAAATTGATATAAGGGGTACAAATTCGTCTGGTATTTGCACTGGTATTATAGATGTAAACTACACTGAATCATTAAATCAATATGTAAGAACAAATATGTCTAAATTGGAGATAAATATAGTTGATCTTAATGGTGAATGGAGTCCCACATATGGAAATGTTTTTGTTAAAATAACTAATGGAACAGACGGAACGAATATTACTACACTATTAACTAACGATCAAGGTATAGCAAAAGGGCTTAAAAATGCTGATTTAGGTTTTTGGTATTTGAATCACAACGCATCATATTCACATAGATATAATTTTACTTTATTTTTTGCCGGTAGTATTAGAAGTCTCAAAGCAATTTGTGATCCATCAAATTACAATCTAACGACATTTAAGGACTGGTATAATTACACTTTATATGGAGCTGGTAACATCGAATTCAGAATGCAAACTGATATATCTTGGTTTAAAACCAGATTTCAAAATGTTACTGGGCAAGATATCCATTATGAGTGGGGGTCAAATTTTACGTTTGGTGTCAATTTTTCGAGTACTGATGATAATGAGGTTACTTGGGAAGCAATTCAAGATCCTGATTTTGTAAATTGGGAAATTACTGATATACTTGGTGATGTGACATTTGACAGTGGAGAGATGGATTTAGATATATCCCGTGGAATTGGATGTTATAACACAACTATAAATTCAACATCTTTGATTGGAGGAACACAATATTATTTCATTGTTTATGGCGAAAAAACCGGATTTCAAGATCCGGCTTCTGAATGGATTATTTTCAAAGTCGATGGTAAAGCAACTAGTTTAAATATTTATACGGGGGCCGGTGCATATTTGGGTCTTTCTCATACGACATATTATGGTGAAACTGCTTCCTTTCTTATCCGATATAGTTCCGGGACACCATTACCAGAAGCATCAGTCTCTTATGATTGGCAGTTCTCTGATACGCCAATTACTATAAATGAAACCACTCCAAAAGAATATACCTTCGAAATTTACACTGGAACTGCTGATGTTGGTATCTATAGAATAACATTTTCAGCTTCGTTGGAAAATTATTCATCCTCAGAGACTATATTTTCTCTCAATATTCTTCATAGACCTACAGCGCTTAATAACGACACAAAATTACATCACATATCTTCATCAATATATGTTCAAGATGCGGTAAATTATACTTTTGTCTACCAAGATATATTATATGTTCCTAATAGAAGTCTTTCTGATGTAGATGATGCTTATTATCAATGGTATCAATTAGATGCAAATGGACAGATTATTGGTTCTATAAGTAATAATACTGATTTAATAGAAGGTGCAGATAACACATATATATTAGATTTCAATACTTCCCTCAGAGCGGTTGGAGATTATGCTTTGTATGTTACTATGCAAAAGAATAATTACGAAGCAAGAACAGCCTTAGTTAATTTAGAGATTAAAACAAGAGTTTTAAGTGCTACTCTTCCATCTGATAAATTTACTGATAATATTATCGAAGTATACAGCGGAGATCCATTTGCATTTAATATATCTCTTCAAGATGATACAAGAAATATTGCATTAACAGGTGCTACGGTTAAAATGGATTTCCAAAATAAAACATATACTTTCAACGAAACAGGTAGTGGAGGTTACTTAATTAATATAACTGATTATATTACCCTCTTGGAGAGTGATTTTACTAATACTTCTACAATAGATATTATAATTTCGAAAGCTAATTTCGTAACATATACCATTAATATTACTCTGGTATTTAGTAATAGATTCATAAATATAACACTATCAGAAGAATTTAAAAACCAACTTCTTACAATAGTTTCAGGAGATACATTATCTTTTATTATTAATTTGAATGACTTCAGTACTTCTTCAGTATTATTAGATGCAACTATTACAATAAAAATCAATGGTGAAATATACGAGGATGTTACCCTTATAGATAATGAAGATGGTACATATACTATAACTCTAAAATCTTACCCGGAGGCTATTTTCACATCTGAGACCATCACTGGAGAAATAATTATTGAAAAAGAGAATTTCAAAACGGAGACTATTAGTTTTACAGTCGAGATTGAAATGGTAGAAATTCTTCCTGGTCTTCCTTTGCTCTATTTTCTAATGATTGTATTCATTGTTGTTGGAATTGTTGGAAGTTTAGCTGCGTATAGAGTAATACAACAGCGTAGAATCCCCACTTTCGTCAAGAAAGCGAGAGAGATGAAGAAAAACATTAAAAAGAAGAAGCCTATTTCAGAATCGCTTTTATACCCAACAAAAGAAGAATTCATGGTAAAGGTGCTTGGAGATAAATGGCAAATTATTGGATTATCGCTAGAGGATTTTCTGGGGATAAAAGGAAAAGAGAAGAAAAAGAAAGTATCAATAGAGAAAGTGAAGATAGAGAAAGTACCAAAGGAGAAAAAACCGAAAGAAAAAATTAAGAAAGAGAAAGTACCAAAGGAGAAAGTGAAAAAAGAGAAAGTACCAAAGGAGAAAAAACTGAAAGAAAAAATACCAGAAGAGATGTCAGCAAAAGAGGAAATATTAGAAGAGATACCAGAAGAGCAAATACCAGATGAAGAAATACCCGAAGAATTAACAGCAGAAGAGGAAATATTAGAAGAGGTACCAGAAGAAAAAACACCAGATGAAGAAATACCCGAAGATTTAACTGCAGAAGAGGTAATATTAGAAGAGACACCAGAAGAGATGACAGCAGAAGAAGTAATATTAGAAGAGGTACCGGAAGAGATGACTGCAGAAGAGGTAATATTAGAAGAGACACCAGAAGAGATGACAGCAGAAGAGGTAATATTAAAAGAGACACCAGAAGAGATGACAGCAGAAGAGGTAATATTAAAAGAGGTACCGGAAGAGATGACAGCAGAAGAGGAAATATTAGAAGAGGCACCAGAAGAGATGACTGCAGAAGAGGAAATATTAGAAGAGGCACCAGAAGAGAAAACACCAGATGAAGAAATACCAGAAGAGATGACTGCAGAAGAGGAAATATTAGAAGAGGCACCAGAAGAGAAAACACCAGATGAAGAAATACCAGAAGAGATGACTGCAGAAGAGGAAATATT
>SDBS01008345.1_pt1 | contig 10013 bp, 8 predicted proteins | sample 2277091 | NCBI WGS metagenome assembly SDBS01 (sample SAMN10404972, study PRJNA504765) | marine sediment metagenome | isolation source: marine sediment core GS10_PC15, 163 cmbsf | place: Arctic Ocean: Southern Knipovich Ridge | collected 2010 | reverse complement strand
CGTGGTGAGCACCTCGGCGACCGTGGTGCTGTTCTGTGCGGCGAAGAGCTTGATGAAGTCCACGAGATCCTGGTCCAGGCTGATGTTGATTCGGTTTTTTGCCATGGCGTCCTCCATATTTGTTCCCATTATGCGCAGATCAGGAACAGTCGTCAACGTCAGACTTCAAGCAGCGTCGCTGGCTGAGTGCGAGAAGCTCGGGCCAATGAGAGTGCTCTTGTCGTTCAGGTTCCAGAGCCACTCCGGGACCCGTTGCCAGACGACACTTCTCGTAAAAATAGGTGTCGCCTTAACTCGTAGAGGTAGGTGTCGCTTGACACGTATTGCCTGGATCCACCAGGAGCTGCGGCGTCCAGGGGTGACCCTTCTCCGAGAGGTACGGCGAGGCCATCTAGGTGAGAGGACCTGAACTGCCCCCCGAGCCTGGGGGCAGGCCGAACGCAGTCTATATAAAGGCATCACACCTGTGTGGTATAGTTTTAGTGTGGTTTCTTCTATTACATTGACGTTACATCATATAATTTATACCCATTATGCCGATCCGATCCGGAATCAGGGCCCACAACCGCGAGCTGCTCGAGACACTTCACCGCGAGGCCAGAGGACCGTTCACCGTTGAGGAAGCCTCCGGCTTTCTCTCCCTTGGCACCACTCGTACGACTCGCCTTCTCGCCTACTTCGCCGCACGCGGCTGGCTCACGAGAGTGCGTAGAGGCCTGTACACCACGGTGCCCCTGGGTGCCGCGGACCCTTCCGACTGGCGCGAGGATCCATGGGTCGTCGCGGCCAAGACGTTCCAGCCCTGCTACATCGGTGGCTGGAGTGCGCTCGAACATTGGGACCTTACCGAGCAGATCTTCCGGGACGTGCTGGTGTGCACAGCGCGACAGTTCCGGAGCCGCGACCGTCTAATACAGGGTGTGAGGTTCAGGCTCCGCCGGCGGCGCGCCGAGCACCAGTTCGGCACGCGAGGAATCTGGAGAGGCATGGTGCCCGTGTTGGTGTCGGATCCCAGCCGAACCCTTATCGACGTGCTCGACGATCCTAAGATTGGCGGCGGTATACGCCACATCGCGGAATGCATCGGCACGTATTTCGACAGCGAATACAGGGACGATGGGGCGCTCTCCGACTATGCAGAGCGGCTGGGCAACAGAACCGTTTTCAAGCGACTCGGCTACATGCTGGAGAGGCTCTCGGTCCAAGCACCCGCGCTGGTGGACACCTGCCTCGAAAGAAGAAGCGAGGGCCTGAGCCCGCTCGACCCTTCGGTCACCAGCAAGGGCCGGATCCTGAAGCGGTGGAACCTGTGGGTCAACGTAAGCGTTGGGAGGGAGACTTGACCACACGCGGCAACAGCACGACTGGGGGCATCGGATGATTGCTCCAGTGGCCCCGGAGATGCTCGCAATCGCATGATCACCAGGACAGATCTCGACGAGCGAGTGCGCGAATGGGATCTTCGGGACGACGTGGTCGAGAAGGACTACGTCATAGGGTGGCTGCTGTGGGGCATCGGGAGCGACTCTCGCCTGTCGAGATCCTGGGCCTTCAAAGGCGGCACCTGCCTAAAGAAGTGCTACATCGAGACCTTCAGGTTCTCGGAGGACCTGGACTTCACGGTACTGCCTGGAGGGCCGATTGCTCCCGAGGAGGTCGTTCCTATCCTCGCCGAGGTCTTGCGGCGAGTGCAGGAGGAATCCGGCATTGACCTGAGCCAACGTGAGGCCGCGTACCGCCTGCGGCCTGACGGCGAATCGGCCGAGGGCCGCGTCTATTACATCGGTCCCCGCGGCGCGCCGACCATTGCCTCCGTGAAGCTCGACATGACTTCCTCAGAGCGGGTCGCCCGCCCCACTGTCCTCAGGACCATCGGTCACAGCTACCCCGATGGCCTTCCGTCTCCCGCGAAGGTGCGCTGCTACTCGTTCGAGGAAGTCTTCGCTGAGAAGCTGCGAGCAATGGGCCAGCGGGGCCGGCCCAGAGACCTCTACGACATTGTTCTCCTGGCCCGGCACCATGGTGTCGGGGCCCATGCCCAGCTCATTCGAGATACCCTCGTCGCCAAGTGCAATACCAAGGGAGTGGAGGTACCGACCCTGGAAAGCGTCACAGGGTCACCGTCTCGGGCCGAGCTGGAATCGGAGTGGGAGAACATGCTTGGGCATCAACTCCCGGTGTTGCCCCCGTTCGAACACGTCTGGGGTGCCCTCCCGAAGCTATTCGCCTGGCTGGAAGGATCTGCCAGACGCCAGGAGCTGGAGCCAATCCCGGCTGGCGCAGATGAGGATCTTGCCTGGTCTCCTCCCCCACTCGTTGCAACCTGGGGCATACGAGCCTCTCTGGAGAGTATCCGGTTCGCTGCTGCCAACCATCTCTGCGTACGCCTCGGCTACGGCAACATCACCCGAGAGATCGAGCCCTACTCCCTCAGAAGAACCAAAGCCGGAGACCTGCTGCTGCATGCCAGGACGCTCCCGCGCGGTGAGCATCGAGCGTACCGTGTGGATCGAATCCAAAGCGTTCGGGTCACCCAGCGGCCCTTCAAGCCCAGGTTCCCTGTCGAGCTCAGTGCCGAAGGCCCGCTGATCACACCACCGAGCCGCCATCGCCGCCAGACGGGAAGGCGACCGACTCAATCGGGGCCCACCCATGAGGTTCAGTGCCCAATGTGCCAGCGGACGTTCCGGCGGAAGAAACGCAGTCCTACGCTACGACCGCATAAGGACCGTTACGGCCTGCCCTGTGCCGGCAGGAAAGGGTTCTTGGTCGGTTTTCGGTGACGGATTGCCTCGATTCATTGGTCGAGTTACTGCTGCATGGTTGTTCCTCGCGTATCTCGGATGCGGATACCCTGCGTGCCCTCGATCTAGGAAGAGAACACCGCCTCCTTGCGCACGTACATGGCAACGAACAGGTCGGGATTGGGAAGGAGCTCGGTGGCAGCGTCGAGACCTCCGATGCCACGATCGGCCTCCGACAGGAGCACCTGTCCGGCTATTTAGGCCGGGCTTAACTTGCGGGCCAGTGGCGATTCATATTAAGGGCAATAGCGCTTTTGCCTTAATAGAAGTACGACGATCATCTGCAACGGCGGTCTTCTACTAGATGAGACGGCCACGAGGCTCCTTGTTCAGAGGATTAGCGCGGCTGCGACCGCCAGTCGAGGGTGTTGTCCGTGTACCCGGTGGTGTCGGCCGGCAGTACCACGACGTGGGCGAAGGTCCCGAATCACCCCGGTTGCCGCCCTGCTTCAAGGCGACTACCCTCCTCCGGAATCACCCTTACTCCTGGGAGTGCCCCTATGCCCAAATCGGTCCGAAAGCGAGTCGGATACGTGGCGCTTGCGCTGGTCGGCGTCGTGGCGGCCATCGGTGTGTGGTTCTTCCAGCCGTGGCTTGACCATGATCCCTGGCGGTGGTTCCTGGCGGCACGCCAGGAATGGCGTGCGGACCATTTCAGCCACTGGGAGCGGGTGAGCCCGTATCGAACGGTTGAAGCGTCGAGCATGCCCAGGGATTACGCTCGTGATCTCGAAGATATGGGGGCTGTCAGATACTCGCTCCACGAGCGGGAGTTCTCGATCGATCAGTATCTCGACCGCGCCGACGTTGCGGGCTTGTTGGTGCTGAGCGGAGGGGAGGTCCGCTACGAAGCCTACGCACAGGGGATCGATGCGGACAGCCGTTTTCAGATCTGGTCCGCGACCAAGAGCTTCACGTCCACTTTGGTGGCAATGGCCCTTTTCGAGGGGAAGATCGAAAGCCTCGACGATCCGGCCCAACGATACGCCGTCCAGTTCGAGGGCACCCCATACGGCGAAACGAGCCTACGCCATCTGCTGATGATGTCATCGGGAATCGATTTCGCTCACTTTAATCATGATCCTGACCGAAATGACATGTATTGGGCCGTCATCCAGCGGGGGCAGGACCTGGACGATTGGGCTGCGGAGCTCGGTCGAGACGTCCCGCCGGGGACGAACTTCAACTACCTCGCGACGGATACGCATGTGTTGGGTGCAGTCCTGCGGAGTGCCTATGGCCAGCCCCTCGCGACGATCCTGGAGGAGCGCCTCTGGGAGCCCGGCGGCTTTTCGGCGGCGGCGACCTGGGCCCAGCACGCCGAGGGTGATGCCGGTCACGCGTTCGGCCACTGCTGTCTCGCTATGCGATTGCAGGACTTCGCCCACCTGGGCCAGCTCTACCTCGACGACCTGATGCTGGGCGGCACACAGACTGTGCCCGATGACTGGTTCGAGATGGTCGCCAACCCCCACGCGCCCTTCCAGGAGCCCAGGGTCAACCCGGAGAGCGGGTCCGTCCGTATGGGCTATTCCTTCCAGTTCTGGCTGCCGCCCGATCACGACAACGAATTCGTGGCTAGTGGCGCCTTCGGTCAGGAGCTCTGGATCGACCGGAGCCGAGGCTTCGTGGTCGCCCAGTTCGCGACCAGCGACACCCCCTCGGGCGAATACGTGGCGGCCATGCGCGCACTCGGTGATGCGGTGGTCTCCAGCCGCGAGGAGCAGGACCCCACCGGCGGGTGACCCGTCAGCCCGAACCGCAGAGTCAGGCCAGCGTCAAGCAACGTCGAGTCGATCGGGGGGAAGAGCTCGTCCCGCTGATGGCGGCTATTTACAATTGCATCGCTTTGAGTTCACAGTATTCGTGTAGCCCGGCCTCCCCAAATTCTCTGCCATTTCCCGATTCCTTGTATCCACCAAATGGAGCTTCGTGATTTGCGTCACCACCATTGATCGCACATTGACCAGCTCTGATTCTTTTCGCAATGGCTATAGCTTTGTCTTGATCACCAGCCCAGACCGCAGAGGCCAAACCATAAGGAGTATCATTTGCGATGTCGATGGCCTCGTCAATTGTGGAGTACTTTATCATTGACTGAACTGGGCCAAAGATCTCCTCTTGCGCGATTGTCATGTCATTAGTTACATCAGCGAACACTGTTGGTGCAACATAGTGTCCTCGTGTAACTCCTTCCGGCATATTAGTTCCACCTGTTACCAATCGTGCTCCCTCCGCAATCCCTTTATTGATGAAGTCAATAACAGTTTGTTTCTGGTCTTCTGATGACATTGGTCCCACAAACACATCAGGGTCGGATGGATCACCAACAACCAATGTCTCAGTTTTGGCTTTCGCCAATTCGACAGCGGAGTCGTAAACAGACTCATGAATGATCATCCTGGTCAGAGCGTTGCACGTTTGGCCCGTGTTCACCATGATATCGATGATTCCAAAATCGATAGCTGCCTGCAAGTCTGCTTCTTCCGTGATGATATAAGGTGATTTGCCACCCAATTCCAAACAGACTCGTTTTACAGTAGGAGCAGCTGCATTACTGACTTGTATACCAGCCGCAGTCGACCCAGTGAAGGAGACCAGATCAACATCCGGGTGACTACACAATCCAGGACCGATTTCCTTGCCGCTCCCGTGAACCATATTGAAAACACCCGGTGGCAATCCGACCGCGTCGCACACTTCAGCAAAAATGAATAAATGGCTAGGTGTCTGGCTTGCTGCTTTGACAACCATCGTACAACCAGCGGCGATAGCAGGAGCAACCTTGCCGATCATCTGCCAGATCGGATAGTTCCAAGGGTTGATCATTACGCAAACGCCAATAGGTTCCTTGGTGATGATCGAGTTGCCAACGTTTTCTTCGTCCTCCATGTGCTTGGCCTTGTCGGCGAAAGATTCGCAGATGATTCCCAGGGGATCTACCTGGAAGGCCGCGGCATGTTGGATAGGCATTCCCAATTCATCGATAATTGTCTGCGTCAGATCGGCATTTTTGTTCTCAGCTTCAGCAGCCAAGTGTCTTAACAAGGCCTCTCGTTCGGCTGCAGATGTTTGTGACCAGGTTGTAAACGCTGCTTTCGCAGCGGCCACGGCAGCATCAACATCTTCAGCATTTCCCATTGGTACTCGCGCTGAGATCTCGCCAGTAGCCGGGTTTATGACATCACTCGTTCCCTGGCCAATAGGATCGACCCATTGTCCGTTGATATAGAACTTATCGTAGGTTCTCATTTTAGTATCCTTGTCGCCATCCCGGCTGGTCCCTGGCTTCTTAGCTCTTCAGGCCTGTGCGCTTTTTGAATATATTGAGACAGTTGATTTCAATGTCAAGGACTTCCGCTATACGGAATTTTGCATCGATACCCTTAGCCGCTCCCGGAACTGCATTCACTCTGCCCAGATCGAGATCATCTCGCACTTCACTCATAACAACCGGATCGGCAATATCGAGAACCGATATCCCTAGCTTGCTGGCAACGTGTTCTTTGGCTTCGTTGAGTTTCATGCCTTGGGACACCTGCATGCGAGCGACAAGATCTCCTGCGGCTCGCATTCCGCCGATGCCCGCGGCAACGCCGTGTGCCACGGCCATGCCAAAGGGATCGCCCACGCCTATCTACAACCCGTCTAGCTGAGTTATGTCTACGAGTGCTTTAGAAGCTCGGGTCAGAGCGTCTACGGGCACGGACAACGCCAAGGGCACGCCGCCGACCCCCATGCCCACACATGCATGAACAGGAATCTGGGCTATTCGCGTGCATGCGTTCACAAAGGTAACCGACCGGGCTAAATTCCACGGTAGAGATTTGTTGCTGACTATGTTGATAGCTGGTCCGAATATGGTAACCCCTGCTTTTTGCGCTAACTCGAGTTGCTTGTGCGGGTACAGCCCGGCTAAGCGGACATCATCGTAGTACAACTCCGCGTGCATGCCGAGCACGAACTCCGAGGCCATGCCCATCTGTACGCACATGTCGGGGTATTTCTTTTTCAACGTTTCAATCGCCTGCAGCGTAGCAGCGAATTCCGCATCTCCCGCTGCTCCCGTCGTATCGAAGTTAATGCCGTCAGCCCCCGCTTCGTACATTCGGCTGGCTACATAGACCATATCGTCAACGGCATATTCGATCTGTTCTTCGTAGGAGGCTCTGGCTTCCGCTATCATGCCCTTTGGCAACAAAGTGGCGGGGTTTGGACACGGCCCGTCAGGCTGGCTGTACAGGCCCAGGTTTGGCATAGCTCCGTAAAACAGAGGCGGGATCGTCATCAGAAGAGCTTGCTCAAGAATGGGCTGTTCGAATACGACGATCGGTTTCACAGGCTTGAAACTGTAGTCGATATGCGCCAGTTCCAGCATGTCAGAACCCAAGAGGCGCTCGTAGATCTGCAGCGATTGGATCTTACTCACTGAAACATTACAGCGTTTGAATTTCGTGGTAGCGCTGTCGTAGCTGAGTACGACTTCATTTCCTCGTTGCACGCCAACACTTCTGTCGGGGCATTTGTATATATCGAGCAAGTACGCGATTTCATCTTCGGTCATAGGCTCGATATCGCCCCTTTGGGCGGCATCGCTTGTTCCGTCTTCGATGTCCTTACGGATCTCCGCTTCGGCCATCTCGACACGGAATCCGTCCCCCATTCGAGTGGTGTATTTCATCAAAATGACCTCCTATTGACGGGACATCGCACTTTTCGATAATCGCTGTTCTGGCGGTGTGGAGGCGTGCGCGCGAGGCCGGCCTGAAGGAACAGCGTTTTCATCGCGACGCTAACGGAAACGCCTGGATGCGTCAAGGCGAGCGAAACAGGCCGCTTCTGATGCGTTATTCTCAACCGCACAGCGAACCCCTGCACCGAATTTAGGATGTAGATACGCCCGAAATGCGCGGGTTATCTTGGCATCCCAGCCGCGAGGCACAGGATCCCACCGGCGGGTGACCCGTCAGCCCGAACGGTAGAGTCAGGTCAACGTCAAGCCTCGAGCTGAGCGCGTTTTTCGATACGGTCGAGCTCCTTTTCGACATGCTCGTCGAGAGGAAGCGGCTCATGGGTCGCCAGGATCTGCGCTACTTTCTCACGCGCTTCCTCGAGCACTGTGGGCCTGCCGGCAGCCTCCCAGGCCTCGAAGCTCCCGTGCCAACCAAGCTGGCTAACGTACATCTCACCGTCACGGAGAGCCCTCACTGTGGAGGATTCACCCAGAAAATGGCCGCCCGGCCCTATGCGGTCAATCACGTCCTCCAGCCACTTGTCGTCGTCAGTGGCGATGCCCTGGCGCGCCCGTTTGGCCATCTTGAATATTTCCACGTCGATCAGTAACTGCTCGAGGCTGAGGACCATCGAGCCGCCCATCAGGCCACAGCCAATCAGAATGTCGGGCCAGGCCAGGGCAGCCAGCAGGCCGATCATCGAGCTTTCAAAAGCAGCCTGAATGCCCGGGACGTAGTGCTCCGTCGTCATCCCCGAACCCTCCACCGGCAGGCCGTAGTGGCGAGCCATCTCCACGGCGGCGACAGCCAGCAGCCCTCCTTCAATGGCGCCGGCGGCGTAGCCTCCGGTGCGTGGGTTCATCATCGACTGCGCCGGGGCGTATATGAATGGAGTGCCCGGGGCGCCGGCCTGCACCAGGCAGAGCATGGCCAGCACCTCGCAGTTGCCCAGCACCGTAGTGGAGATCAGGCTGCCGGGGCCCGTGGCGCCCATCAGCGGCATGGGCATGACCGCCAGAGGTATGTCCCAGCCGAGAGGCTCCAGGTAGGCATCGGTGCGCCTTCCCGCGATGATCAGCGGCGACTGCGGGCACAAGATCCACGACAGCGGGTGCTGTCGACGGATGGTCTCCTTGTCGCCGAAGACCACCTGCAGCACTTCCAGAAGCCAGGGCACCTGCTCCGGACTGCCGATTCCATCCTGGACGTGCTTGGAGAAGTTGCCGAACAGGTGTCGCCAGTGGGTCACGAGGTCAGCCACCGTATTGCCGCGGTCGCTGCGCTCGACCATGTCCCAGTAGAGGCCGAACTCGTCCAGTGCGTCGGTCAGGCGCGTTGCCTCCAGCCAATCGTTGAAGGTGCCTTCTCGCCTCTCTCCTGTTTCCCGATCGAGAGCGAATACGGCCTTGCCGTCGATGAGCAGCGTGCAGTCGCCGCTGTTCATCTTCAGGTCCCAGCCTGGCCGGCGAGCCCCCAGGGTGAAGTCCTTGGGGGCCGATCGGAGCGAGTCCTCGACCAGCGTTCGCGGGAAGCGCACGATGCAGGTGCTCTTGTCGACGTCCGCCCCGGCGTCCTCGAGAATCGCGCGACCTCTGGCGGTTTCCACTCGCACGCCGGTGCGCGACAGCACGCTCAACGATCGCTCGTGCACCTGTGCCAACTGGTCTTCAGAAAGAACCTGCAGCAGAGTTTTCACGACGTCCCCCTTTGTACGGCCTCAACGCCCCTTGTCAGCACCAGCATACTGCGATAGGACATACTACTAAATGTGGGGTCGGGACAGGGTGGCGATTCGGTCCGGAGGATCGACTCGAGAGCCCGGTCATTCTAATGTCGGTACCGGCCAGTCCACGACGAAGATATGTGCCTCGACGTTTGCCCCGACACGGAGGTGTAGATGCCACGGGATCCTCGGTTCGACATCCTTTTCGAGCCTGTACCCATCGGCCCGGTGACGGCGCCCAACCGCTTCGTTCAGGTACCCCAGTGCACGGGAATGGGATACCGCCGCCCGCAATCCCTCGCCGCCCTGCGTGGCGTCAAGGCGGAAGGGGGCTGGGGAACCGTTTGCACCGAGTACTGCTCGATCCATCCAACGTTCGACGATGAGCCCTTCCCGTCGGTTTCTCTGTGGGATGAAGACGATGTTGCCGCCATGGCCATGATGGTGGATCAAGTGCACGAGCACGGGTCGCTGGCGGCTGTCGAGCTTTGGGCCAGTGGGGCTGGAAGCAAGAACTTCTACTCCAAGGAAGTACCCCTGGGACCTTGGAGCATCCCCGCTGGGATCTCCCGGGATCCCGTGCAGACGAAAGCCATGGACAAGCAGGACATCCGCAACGTGAAGAAATGGCATCGCGACGCCGCCATTCGAGCCAAGCGGGCTGGGTACGACATCATCTACATTTACTCGGCGCACTGGTATCTGATAGTTCAATTCCTGGCGCCATCGAACCAGCGAACGGATGAGTACGGA